>Ga0007854_10000836_pt1 | contig 19810 bp, 18 predicted proteins | sample CryBogCBH12Aug08_FD_60382 | JGI IMG/M metagenome (GOLD analysis project Ga0007854, IMG submission 60382) | Freshwater microbial communities from Crystal Bog, Wisconsin, USA - CBH12Aug08 | ecosystem: Environmental > Aquatic > Freshwater > Lake | place: Crystal Bog, Wisconsin, USA | collected...
CCATCAACACCGTGGGCAGCTACACCTTCACGGCCAGTGACTCCACCCACGGCACCTACACGACCGCCATCAGCACACCGGCCACGGTGATCACCTCCGCCGTCGGTTCGCAGCTGGTGTGGGGAGTCTCGCCGCCCGCGACGGGCACGCACGGCGTGAACCTGACCACCTTCAGCGTCTACGTCGAGGACCAGTACGGCAACCTGGTGACGACCAACACCGGTGCGACCGACACCATCGCACTGGGTCTCGTGTCAAGGCCCGGTGGCGGAAACATCTCGTCCGGTGGCACCGTGACCGCAGTCGGGGGTGTCGCGACCTTCAACGCCGTGAAGCTCAGTAGGGCCGGAACGTACACCTTCAATGCCACCGACACGACCCCGGGAGACACGGGATTCACGGCGGCGCCAACCTCGGCTGGGACGACGGTCAACTGATGCGTAAGCACCATCCCTCAGGACCAGGCTCGATCGACCAACGTGGTGAGCGCGGGAGCTCACTCCTCCTCGCCCTCGTCTACATCGTCGCCGTCTCGATGGTGGTCTTGGCCTTGGCGAACTGGGCGACGTCGAGCCTGAAGAGCACGACGGTGTACTCCAACTCGGCCGCTTTCGACTCGGCGTTGCGCAGCATCACGGAGTTGGGGATCCAGAACATCCGCTACAGCCCCTCGTTCTACCTCACCGATGACGCCGTGAACTCTCCCGGTCCGTGTTGGGGCACCACCGAGTCAAGCGACACCTATGACTACTACTCGGTCCAATACTCCGTCGCTGTCTGGTGCTCGACTCATGAGACGTCACAGACGGTGACCACGTCGAATACGCGCACGGTGACCCTTTACGCGTGTCCCGCGTCGATCACGTCCGGCAGCGCGTGCAAGAGCACTCCCTCGGTCACCGCAGTCGTGACCTTCGGTGACTACAATCCGGCAGGTAGCACCAGTTTCACCACCACCTGCACTCAAACGTCGTGTGGTTGTTATACCTACGTCGCCCCTCCAACCACCACGACAACGTCCCCGACGATCGTCTGTGGTTTCACCGCCACTCAGAAGAGCTGGACGTGGGGGAGCTACCCGGCGAGCATCCCCACGCCGTCGTCGACGACCACCACGACCATCGGTCCGGCGTACCAACTAACCTTTGCGACGTCCCCGGTAGCGTCGGGAGAAGGCGTCAGTTTTCCGACGAATCCGACGGTAGCCGTCGAAGACTCCAGCGGGAACATCGTGACCGGGGATTCCTCACACGTCACCATCGGCATCACTCAGTACACCGCGGGCACATCCGGGGGCTCCACTCAGGGCACGTTGTCCGGTTGCGCACAGTCCGGTGAGGCCAGTGGCGGGATCTCCTTCACGAATTGCTCGATCAGTGGTGTGGCAGCAGCGGGTACCTACACGTTGACCGCATCAGAGGCGGGCCTGCAATCGGTTTCGACCACCGTCACTATCTCGGCCGGCGCGGCGTCGAGCCTCGCCTTCAGCACGTCGCCGCCAGCGTCCGGCGTCGCCGGATCGTCATTGACCGCCTTCACAGTCAAGGTCACGGACGCGAACGGCAACCTGGTGACCACCGGCACGGGCTCGACGGACACCATCTCGATTGCCCCGGCCACCGGACCGGGGGGCATCGCCTCGGGCTCGACCGCGGTCGCCGTCGGCGGTGTGGCGTCCTTCTCCTCGACGACCCTGAACACCTCGGGCGCCTACACCTTCACCGCCACTGATACGACTGTCGGTGATACCGGATTCGCGTCAGCAACGACCCCCGGCACCACGACGATCGGCTCGGCGGGCGGCTCGAAGCTCGTGTGGGGGGTCTCGCCCCCCGCCACCGGCACGCACGGGGTCAACCTCACGACCTTCAGCGTCTACGTCGAGGACCAGTACAACAACATTGTGACGACGAACACCGGCGCGACCGACACGATCACGCTCAGCCTGGTAACTAGGCCCGGCACTGGCGCGATTTCCTCCGGTGGTACGGTGACCGCTTCGGGCGGCGTGGCGACCTTCAATGCGGTCAAGTTGAACGTCGCGGGTACCTATACCTTCAAGGCCACCGACACGACCTCGGGCGACACCGGTTTCACGGCGACGCCGACCTCCTCTTCGACAACGGTCAATTGACTCATGATTTCAGTGAGGTAAATCTCACTGATTTTCCTGATCAAAGGGTCTAAACTCGTTAGTCAGGTGAGGGTCCCGTTGGTCGAACCCCTCGGCACCATCCTCTGACACTTCAATCGTGAGCTTGGACACCTGGCATCCCGAGGTGCTGAACAGTTGTCGTCACCTATCATCGATCCACCGATCGCGCGGCGCAGAAGTCTTCCGATCACGACTGTCTGCCACTGTTGTCGTGAGAGTCGCGTCGTAGTCCCTTCGATGGTTCTGTGCACATCGACATCTCTCTGATAGTTCGCGTCGACAACATGGGCAGTGCGAAGGTTGGGGAGTTGTGGCACTCCGACACACCTGATAATTCTTCTCAGGCAATTGAAGCGTGCCGTCGAAAGCCCAGTGTTTACTTGGTATTTGGAGGCTGCGCACCTGTGAATGTTCTTAGTCTTGATGCTTGTTGTGATGGTTTTGAGTTGCAGTTTCGAGCGGTCGTGATTAGCGTTCACAGTGACCTTGCGCCCGCAGAGTCTCCGCGTGTCGGAATGATATTAAGAAATGAGAACCGCATGATTTCAACCCTGAAGAAGCTTCAGGCGAAGAAGGTTGCTCAGGAGAACAACGGTGGTTTCACCTTGATTGAACTCCTGATCGTGATCGTCGTCCTCGGCATTTTGGCCGCGGTCGTCGTCTTCTCGCTGGGCGGCGTGACCTCCTCGAGCGCTGTTGCGGCCTGCCAGGCCGACGGTGCGACGGTGAACACCGCGATTGCCGCGTACTCGGCTCAGAACGGTGGCGCCCTGCCGACCGCTCAGTCGCAGCTGACCTCCGGCTCCAACGCCGCACTGCAGACCTGGCCGGCCAACAGCAGCCACTACACCTTTGCGTTGAGCTCCGACGGTGTCATCGAGTTGCACGCGAGCAGTGGGACTGCGACTGCTGCCCCTGGCACCACGACCGCCGCTGGGTACGCCACGGCTGGTTGGACGGCGTGGTCGGGCTCAGGCTCCTGCGCCACGGCGAACGTCAAGTAGTCGAATCCCATCTGTAGGCCAATGCCTACGGTTGAAGTGAATGTAGTGAGATGCCCGGCCCGAAAGGGTCGGGCATCTCAGCATTTGCGGCCAGAATTGTTGGAATCGTGGGAATTCGAACGTCTTTCGGAGTTTTCCACAACTACTTCACACATGGATTTCACAAGGGGTAACTTAGATATATGGGCCTTGACCGTGGCTCATACCTCCTCATAGTTGAAGCAAGGAGAAATCATCGTGGGAAGTAGCGACTCAGTGTCAATGGAATCCTGGCTCGAGACCCTGTGGGACCAGGGCGGCTCGGACCTGCTCTTGTCGGGCAATTCCTCGCCTCGCGTGCGCGTCGACGGACGCCTGTTCCCCATCGAGGGCGCGCCCATCTTGACGGGCGACCAAATCCGTGAAGTCGCCTGGCCGCTTCTGACGGAGGGCCAGCGCGAGGTCTTCGAGGTCGAACAGGACGTGGACTTCGCCTTCTCCTGGCGTGATCGTGCTCGTATCCGTGGCAGCGTCTTCACCCAGCGCGGGCAGATGGCGCTGTCGTTGCGCGTCATTCCCTCGCGTATCCCCACTTACGAAGAGTTGGGTCTGCCGCCGGCGGCCGGGATGGTCGCGCGCCAGCCCCGCGGTTTCGTTCTCGTGACCGGACCGACTGGTTCGGGTAAGTCCACCACCCTGGCGTCGATCATCGACAAGATCAACGAGACGCGTCCGGCGCACATCTTGACCATTGAGGACCCGGTCGAGTACGTGCACCAGCACAAGATGTCGGCGGTGTCCCAACGCGAGATTGGTCTCGACAGCCCCTCCTTCCAGCGAGCGCTGCGCTCGGCGTTGCGCGAGGACCCCGACGTCATGTTGATCGGTGAGATGCGCGACATCGACTCCATCCAGATCGCCTTGACGATGGCTGAGACGGGCCACTTGGTCTTCGGTACCCTGCACACCAACGACGCAGCCCAGGCCATCGACCGCATCATCGACGTCTTCCCCGCCTGGCGCCAGGAGCAGACCCGCGTGCAGCTGGCGGCGTCGCTGTCGGCGATCTTCGCCCAGCGCCTGATCCCCAAGATCGGCGGCGGGGTCGTGGCCGCCTTCGAGGTCCTGGTCGCGACCTCGCCGGTGCGCAACCTCATCCGTGAGGGCCGTTCGAACCAGTTGGGCAACGTGATGTTCACCAACGCCAAGGAGGGCATGCAGATGCTCGAGAACTCCTTGGCGGAGCTCATCGTGGCCGGCATCGTGACTTACGAGGACGCGCTCGCGGCGAGCGCCCACCCCAAGGAACTCGCCCGGGCCATCGAGTCGCTCGAGATGCGCGCAAAGGGGCAGTTGGTCCGGTGATCTCCCGTCGGGGCCCCGATCTGCCCTACAAACTCGTGGCCGGCGTCACGCCCAGCGCGGGCCAGTGGCTCGTGGCCAGCGCCAAAGTGGCCGGAGCGACCTTCTCGCCCGAGGCCCCGCGGCTCATCGCCAGCTTCGGCAAGGTGTTGGACGAACGGCCCAGCTTCGACGCCATCGTCATCAACGCGCCTATCGGCTACCCCTCGGGGGTGGACCTGGGCTTTCGCACCTGCGACCGCGAGGCCCGCGAGTTGCTGGGCGACCGCGGCAACGTCATCACCGCGGTGCCCGGACGTAGGGTCTTCGAGAAGCCCGACGCGTCCCTCGAGGGCCTGGACGCCATCACCCAGGTCCTCATGCCACGCTACCGCGACGTGGCCTTCGAGATGAGCCCGTATCGCCAGCGCCAGGTCTACGAGGGCAAACCCGAATTGAGCTTCCTGCAGCTCAACGGGGGAGTGCCCATGAAGTACCACAAGTACCGCGAAGCGGGGCGCCAGGAGCGCGCCGCCCTTTTGATGTCGAAGCTCAACGGCATCGAGCGCGTCCTCAACTCCGAGATCGACAGGGTCAAACCCCACCACCTCATCGACGCGGCGGTGCTGATCTGGTCCGCGCGTCGCGCCTTCACCCACACCGCGCGTCGGCTGCCCTTCGAGCCGGAGTGGGACTCGGAGGGCCTGCGGATGGAATACGTGATGTGATCAGGCCGCGTTGGGCCAGTAGTGCCAATGCGACATCAGCGCCGGGCCGAAGAGCACGGCGAAGAGGGCCCCGAGCGCCAGGTAGACGCCGTAGGGGATGGGTTCGTCGCGCGTGCGCTTCTTCGCGGCGATCAAGGTGATGCCGACGACCGCGCCCGTGAGGTTGGCGGCGAAGAAGCCAATCAGCAGGACCCCGGTGCCCAGCCAGCCCAGCGAGAGGCCGAGCAGGAGCGAGAGGCGAACGTCGCCGAAGCCCAGCGAGCGCGGGCTCAGGAAGTTCATTACGTAGAACACGACGAACCAGCCGATCGACCACAGGGCGGCCACCCCGAGTCGATGCCACTGGTGATCCACGGCCGCAGCGGTCACCAGGCACGCCGCGACGAGACCGAGGGCCACGAAGATGATCGATCGCGGCAGGATCAGCATCTCGAGGTCGATGAGGGCCAGGGCGACCAGGGTGGCGTCCAAGACGAGGAAGGCCGCTAAGTCCGCGTGGGCGCCGACGCGCCAGGCGGTCAACGCGAAGAGCAGGCCCGTGCCGAGCTCGACGAGGGGGTAGCGAACGGAGATCGGGTTGCGGCAGTGACGACAGCGCCCGCGCAGCAGCACCCAGGAGAGAACGGGAATGTTGTCGCGTTCGGCGATGAAGGCGTGGCACTGGGGACACGAGGAGCGCGGGCGCACGACGGAGAGCTGGCGCGGCACGCGGTAGATCACGACGTTGAGGAAGGATCCCACCACCAGTCCGAAGACGCCGACGAGGACCAGGAGCGCCGTCACGGGGCGAGGGGCTCGATCGACACGACCCAACACTAATGAACACCAGGCAGAACACCGCGTATCGGTGGCGGACCTCCACCACGTCGAGGGGCGGCGTCATTATGCTGGATTGTAATTACACGGGCGTTATTCGCTGTACCCGACCCAACCGTGGAGTGGAGACATCGTCGTGGCACATTCAATCAATCGTCGCTACCGCTACGGTTCCAGTTTCGTCGACGTCGAATCGGGCATCCGCTTCGAGGGCCACCATCCCGCCGAACGCCCCGACCTGTGGCGCCTCTACCTCGACGGGGCCGAGGGCAAGTACCGCAGTTTCGGTTTCGAAGAGACCCTGCATCGGCGCGATCTCGAGGCCGGCCAGGGCGTCTCGCTCTTCTTCCTCGCCTTCGACGCCCAGAACAAGGTGGTGGGCGGGATGCGGGTGCACGGGCCCCTGGAGAATCGTCACCAGGCCGCCATCATGGGCGAGATGGCCGCCTCGAGCGACATCGAGGAGATCGGCGAGACCATCGACCGCGAGGCGCGCCTCGGGGCGATCGAGATCAAGGGCGCATGGTCCGAGGGGGAGGCCGCGACGGGATACCGCCTGCTGGTGGTCTTCTCGCGTTCGGTGGTGCACGCACTGAACTGGCTCGGCGCTGAGTTCGCGATCGCGGCGGTGGCCGACCGGATGCTGCCCGTGGGCGAAGTGACCGGAGCGATCCGCATCGGCACGACCTCGGTGGCCTTCCCCGACGAGCGCTACCGCACGGTGGCCGTGTCCTATCGCCGCACCCTCTCCTACGAGCTCTCGAGCCCCGAGAACCAGTTCGCCCTGCGCCGCGAGGCCGAGCAGCTCTCGCGCGGCCCCTCCGTCAGCGCCGGCGCCGTCGACGAGGAGTCGGCGCAGTACCAGGCCTGGCAGCCCCTCGTCCTCGACGCGACGACCCGCGCCCAGCGCGAGGTCCTGCGCGTCTTGCGCGAGGACTCTTCCCTGCAGGTGCTCGACCAGTACGACGAGCAGCGCGCTCAGCTCGACGCCCTCGTGGATTTCAAACCCACCGACATCGAGGGTGACGGGCAGCGGTGGATCTACTACCCCTGGCGCCGCGCCGTCGTGCGCCTGTTGGGCCCGCGGGCCTTCGACCTGCTGCGCCTCAACCGCAACCGCAACAAGTTGACGCGCAAGGAGCAGGCGCGACTGCGCGGCCTGCGCGTCGGCGTGGTGGGGGCGAGCGCGGGCCACTCCATCGCCCACGTGCTGGCGATGGAGGGCATCGTTGGCGAATTGCGCCTGGCCGACTTCGACCACATCGAGGTCACCAACCTCAACCGCATCCCCGCCGGCGTCATGGACCTGGGCGTCAATAAGGCGGTCGTCCTGGCGCGTCGGGTGGCGGAGGTCGACCCCTACCTGCGGGTCAGCGCCTTCACCGACGGGGTGACGCCGGAGAACCTGGCGCGCTTCATCGACGGCCTGGACCTGGTGATCGAGGAGTGCGACTCCCTGGACATCAAGTTCCTGGTGCGCGAGGCCGCTCGCGAGCGAGGGATTCCCGTCATCATGGAGACGAGCGACCGCGGGGTCCTCGACGTCGAGCGTTTCGACCTCGAACCGCACCGGCCCATCTTCCACGGGCTCCTGGGCGACATGAGCTACGAGGTGCTCTCGGGCCTCACCACCGAGCAGAAGGGCCCCTTCGTCCTGCGCCTGTTGGGCGCCGCCGACGTCTCGGCGCGCGCGGCCGCCTCGGCGCTCGAACTGGGTCAGACGGTGAGCGGCTGGCCGCAGCTGGCGAGCGAGGTGACCCTCGGCGGAGTGACGGTCGCCGCGGCGGTCCGACGCTTCGGCCTGGGCGGCGAACTGCCCTCGGGCCGCGTGCGTTTCGACGTCGAGGAGATCCTCGCGGGTCTCGCGCCGGTGACCGTCGACAATTCGATGCAGAACGACTTGCGCACCCCGCCACCGCAGGATCCCGCCACGACGAGCCTCGACCCCATCGATCGCATCGTGGACGCCGCGCGGCGCGCGCCCTCGGGCGGCAACGTCCAGCCCTGGCGCTTCGAGGCCGACGACCGCGAGATCCGCTTCTACCTGGTGCCCGAGCGCACGTCGAGGATGGACGTGCGCCACCGCGCCGGCTACCTCTCGATCGGGGCCGCGTTGTTCAACGCCCGCGTCGCCGCGGCCGCGCTGCACATGGTGGGCCAGGTCCAGCTCTTCCCCGAATCCAAGTCCTCGCTGCACGTGGCCACCCTGCACTTGGGCGAGAGCATGGACCCCGAACTCGAACTCCTCGAGCCGCACCTGCTCAGCCGCGCCTCCAACCGGCGCATGGGCCAGCCGGGGGAGCTCGACGAGTCGACGCTCGAGGTCATGACCCGGGCGGTCGAGAAGGAAGGGGGGCGCCTGCGCGTCATCACCGACCGCGAACGCGTGGTGCGCCTGGCCGCCATGTTGGGCGAGGCCGACCGACTGCGTTTCTTGATCCCCGAGATCCACCACGAGATGATGCGCGAGGTGCGCTGGCCGGGTCGCGACTCGCTCGACGAGGGGCTCGACGTGCGCACGCTGGAGATGGACCCGGGCTCGCTCGGCATGATGCAGCTGCTGGGGCGCCCCGACGTGATGGACAACCTGCGCGACTGGCGAGCGGGCAAGATCCTGGGTCTGCGCACGCAGATGGCGGTCAACACCTCCACCGGTCTCATGACGGTCACGGTGCCGCGCGCCGAGGCCCCCTGGTACGTGAGGGCGGGGGCCGCCATGGAGCGGCTGTGGCTGCTGGCGGACAAGATGGGCTGGCAGATGCAGCCGGTCTCGCCGCTCTACCTCTTCGCCACCTCCGACGAGGAGATGTCCGAACTCGGCGGCGAGCGGCGTTTCCACGAGTTGAGCGACCACGCGCAGCGCTTCCGCGACATCTGGGGCATCGCCGACACCGAGGCGCTCGGAATGGTCTTCCGCGTCTTCCAGGCGGAGCTGCCCTCGGTCCACAGCATCCGGATGCCCATGGACCACTTGCTGAGTCGGCGATTTGATGTTTCGGACGTCGAAACGGGGCTGCAGGCCTACGGAAACTGAGTAAATCCTCGGGAATTGGGGATTTGTTTATGGCCTATTGTCCTGGCCCGGGCTTAGTATTTACCTATGTCGGCATCCCAGAACGTGGATGGCTTCTCCGGTAATCCGCCAGAAGCCCTGAGCGGCGACCTCGCGGTCGACGTTCGCACGCAGTCGGCGGTAGAGACGCGTCTGGTCGTCGAGACCCTGCTCGAGGTCATCGCGGGCACCCAGATCGTGGCCATCGTCCACCCGCCGGAGCAACCGCTCGCGGGACTGGAGATGGAACCGCTGGTGAGCCGGGGGGCCGAGGAGCCCTTCGCGCACATCACCGAGATGGTGCGTCAGCGCTTGGCGACGCCCGGGACCCTCGCCGACTTCGCGACCGTCATCGACGGCGTCGAGTGGGGGGTCTTGGTCAATCCCATCGAGGCGCGCGAGGGTCACGTCGTCGGCGCCCTGGTGGTGGCGCGCGAAGGTCGCGTGTGGTCGAGTCGCGAACAAGCCCTGGGCCGGGGGTTCGGGGGGATGCTGAGCCACGTCGCCGCGGCGCTGGTGCGCGAGGAGAAGTTGCTGCACCAGCAGCGACTCGACGAACTCGTGTCGAACGTGGGCAAGACGCTGATGTCGGGTTCGGCCGCCAATCGCCAGGAGGTGCTGGACTGGACGGTGCGCGAGCTCGGCCAGTTCCTGGGCTCGGACGTCGCCTTCATCCGTCGCAACGACCACGTGCGGGGACTCTCCATCATGGAGGCCGAATGGCCGGTGCGCGTCGACAAGCCCGACCCCGACCCCCTGGCCGAGGTGCCCTTCGACTCCGACCCGATCTGGACCGCCACCCGCGACCTGCGCGAGCCCTACTACCCCGGGATGGACGACCCCGACGAGTATCGGTCGAACGTCCAGGACTTCACCGGTATCTACGTCTTCGACGGCGCCGCGGTGCCGTTGTTGATGCACGACAAGACCTGGGGGATCCTGGGCTTCTTGCACTTCTCGCCGCACCAGTGGGTGAAGGCCGAGATCAACGCCCTCCAAGCGGTGGCCTCGCTCCTCGTGCAGCTCCAGGCGCGCATCGACGCCGAGGAGCAGACCGTCTACAACGCCAACCACGACGACTTGACGGGCCTGCCCAATCGCCGCGCCCTGATCCAGGAATTGGTCCGTCGCCTCGAGGCCGGCCGCGACACGGCGGTCATGATCATCGACCTCGACCGCTTCAAGGTCATGAACGACTTCTTGGGCCACGGCGCCGGCGACCGCCTGCTCGTGACCATCGCCGACCGGCTGCGCACAAGCATCCGGGCCAACGACTTCGCCGCCCGCCTCGGCGGGGACGAGTTCGTCTTCCTGGTCGACCAGATCACCAGCGAGATGGAGGTGCTGGCGACCGCCTTCCGCCTCCTCGAGGTCATCGCTCAGCCCGTCGACATCCTGGGGACGATGTTCAGCCACACCGCCAGCATCGGCATCGCCCTGGCCCCGCGCGATTCCGTCGACGCCCAGCCCCAGGCAATCGAGATGATCGGCTGGGCCGACGTCGCCCTCTACAGCGCGAAGAACCGTGGCCGCAACCAGGCGGTGGTCTTCGACTCGCAGCTGCGCACCGTCGAGAGCGCACGCAGCGAGCTCGAGTTGAGCCTGCGCGACGCGATCGACGACGGTGGCCTGCGCCTGCACTTCCAGCCAGAAGTGGACCTGCGCACCGGGCGACTGCTGGCCTTCGAGGCCCTCGTCCGTTGGGAGCACCCGACGCGCGGCATGATTCCGGCGGCGGAGTTCATCACCGTCGCCGAGGAGACGGGTCTCATCGTCAACATCGGGCGCTGGGTCTTCGCGGAGGCCTGTCGCACCATGGCGGGGTGGATGAAGACCTTCCCGGACGGCGATTTCATCCTGCGGGTGAACATGTCGCCGGCCGAGTTCTTGATGGCCGACATCGTCGAGTTCGTGGAAGAGAACCTGGTGGTCAACGGGGTGCCCGGTTCGCGGGTCTGCATCGAGATCACCGAGTACGCGGTGCTCGACAAGGACAAGCCCGAGAAGATCTCGAGCATCCTCTCGCAGTTCCAGGCCCTCGGTTTGGAGATCGCCCTCGACGACTTCGGAACGGGCACCGCGACGCTCACCGAACTCAAGAACCTCCCGGTCGACATCTTGAAGCTCGACCTCACCTTCGTCCAGGGCATCACCCACAACAAGGTCGACCGCGCCATCGTCGAATTCATCATCCGGATGGGCGACACGCTCGACAAGAAGGTGGTCGCCGAAGGGGTGGAGACGACCGAGATCGCCGACAAGCTCGTGGAACTCGGATGCCGGCGCGGGCAGGGATATCTGATCTCGCGGCCCGTGCCGCCCCAGCAGCTCGAGGCCATGCTGCGCGCCGGATCGGTGCCCATCGAGACCCTGCGCAGCGCGCAGAGCCTCGCCGACCACGAGGCCGCGCGCTGATGAGCAATCCCGACGTCAGTCTGGCCGAGTTCTCCGGGGGCTCCTACGAGCCCTGGCTCTTCCAGACCATGATCGACGAACTCGCCTCGAACGAGCTGGGCATCGGCTTCATCTACCTGGTCCTCGAGATCCTGGCCAAGCGCTACGCCTTGAACGACGCGGTCGTCGTGCTCGAGCACGAGTCACTCACCACCCAGGAGTTCCGCCTGGGCGGCGCGGCCATGGACGCCGGCAGCGTCCAGCGCCTGGCTCGGGCGCCGGGGGTCTACTGCGAGCCCGACGTCGTGCCGAGCGCCGAACTCGACGCCGTGCGCGTCGCCTGCCAGCTGGCCCTCTCCTTGCACCTGGCGCGCTTCACCGCGGCCACCGACGCGCTGACGACCATCGCCAATCGCCGCACCTTCGACATCGCCCTCGCCAACTCGGCCGTGCGCTCCGCGCGCTACGGCTGGGCCTTCACCCTGGTGCTCATCGACCTCAAGGATTTCAAGGTCGTCAACGACCGCATGGGCCACGAGGTGGGGGACCGGCTGCTGCGTCACTTCGGCTTCGCCCTGCGCCTCTCGGTGCGCCAGGGCGACCTGGCGGCGCGAGTGGGGGGCGACGAGTTCGCCGCCATCTTGAACAACGCCGAGGGCCACGAGGCGATGGGCTTCGTCGAGCGCCTGCGCGAGAACGTCGCCAAGGGCGGCGAAAGCATCGAATTCACGACCGGCACGGCGACGTCCCCGCGTGACTCCACCGATCCGGCGGAGCTCATGAGGATCGCCGACGCCCGGCTCTACGCCAAGAGGGGTATCATTCACCGATGATTTCGCCAACCGAAGAAGACTTCGAACTCGAACTGCGCGCCCTGCCGGGCGTGATCAACGTGGGTTTCCGCCACGGCGAGAAGGGTGACGTCGACGCCGTCGCCCTGGTGGTCAACGGCGACGACGCCGGACCCGTGCGCGTGGTGGCCAAGCAGATCGTCAGCCTGTACTACCCCGACGCCACCGTCAGCGTCGAGGAGGTCAAGCCCGCCCCGCCCGCCGAACGCGGTGGGGCCGTCGAGGCGGGCCGCGTCGTCCTCGTGCGGGCCGACTTCAACTCCCACGAGGGTTTCTGCGAGGTGCACCTCAATCTGAACGGCCGCGTCGGCGTGGGGCGTTCCCAGAACGGACCCCTCATCGGCGGCGCCGAGGCGACGCTCGACGCCCTGCGCGAACTGGACTTCGACGTGCCGTTCTACTTGGTCGGTTCGGTCAACGTGGCCACCGTGCGCGGCTGGCCGGTGATCGTGACCCTGCGGCCCCGGGCCAACGAGCCCGACCGCTACGGCATCGCGCAGGCGGAGAACGAGTTGACCTCGGCGGCCAAGGCCACCTTGAACGCCCTCAACCGTTACCTCTCCCAGCTCGAGAACTTCGCCTAGCTGTCACGTCGGGCCCCGTCGCGACATGTAGTAGGTGTCGAGAGGTGTGATGATGCGACGTCGGATCCCCATAGCCGTACTGGCCGTAGTGAGTCTCGCGGTGACCCTGGGCCTCGGTCCCAGCGCGGCAAGCGCGCCGGTGGCCGAGCGGGTGCCCGCGGGGATGCACGCCCTGACCTGGCACTACCCCCTGGTCGTCGGCGGCGGCAAGGTGACGACGGGCACCAAGGTGGTCACCTCGCCCCAGGTCATCGCCGCGGTGAGGTCACTCATCAACGCCCTGCCGGTGTCGGCGCCCAACGTGATCTGTCCGGCCTACGTGATGCTGCCCTACAGCGTGGCCTTCTCGGTGCGCGTGGCCTCACCGGCGGTGACGCGGGTGGTGTTCCAACTCGGCGGCTGCCCCTTCGCCCAGGTGTACCAGCACGGGGTGAAGATGTCGCCGACGCTGGGCGGACCCCACCTGCGCAGCACCTACGCCCGCATCCAGAAGCTCATCAGCCCCCAGGGGGTGCCCCTGGGCTGAGGGATAGTGAGTTGACCTGTAAGCGGGGTTCTGTCCACCTCTGACGAGGCTGTGTGGCCATCCATCTCAGCGACCTACCTTGGGATGTCCCCGAAGGGACCTGCGGGCCGCGTTCCCATGTTTGATCTTGCTCCGGGTGGGGTTTACCGAGCCACTCCGGTCACCCGGAGTGCTGGTGCGCTCTTACCGCACCGTTTCACCCTCACCTGTGCCCCTCGCGGGGCCATCGGCGGTCTGTTCTCTGTGGCACTGTCCTGCACGTCACCGCGACTCGCCTTTCGCGAGCACCCTGCCCTATGGAGCCCCGACTTTCCTCACTCTCGTTGCCGATTGCGCGGCCACCCGGTCAACTCACTATCCGCCACCAGTCTGACACAGGGGATTTTCACCGACAAGCGCGGTTTCTAAGGTGGTCGGCCCACTAGCCTCGCAACGTGGTTGAGGATGTCACGACGGGCGAGACCATCTTGGAGGTGGCGCAGTTCTACGAACTCGTCACCGCGCACCTCGAATCCGCCTTCGGCCGGCGCCACAGTATGTGGGTGCGCGGCGAGGTGGCCAAGACCTTCGAGAAGGGCCACCTCTACCTCGACCTCGTCGACGCCGGTTCGGCCTCGGCCGACGCCAAGCGCCCCGTGCTCAACGCGCACTGCTGGACCTCGGTCTGGGGTCCGCTGAAGCGCAAGCTCGCCGCCGACGGAGTGGCCATCAAACCCGGCGTGGTGGTGAACGTCTACGGCTACGTCGACGTCTACGCCCCCCAGGGCAAGATCGGCTTCACCATCACCGCGGTGGACCTCGAGGGCATGCTGGGCGACGTGGCGCGCCGCCGTGCCGAGCTGATCGCCCGTCTCGGGGCCGAGGGGCTCCTCGAGACCAACAAGTCTCGCGCCCTCAGCCCCGTCCCCCTGCGCGTCGGCCTCGTCGCCAGTCCCGGCACCGAGGGCTTCAGCGACTTCACCGGGCAGCTCCTCTCAAGTGGCTACTCCTTCGACGTCCAACTGGTGACGACCCTGGTCCAGGGCGATCAGGCCCCCGCGCAAATCGTCCGGGCGATCGCCGCCCTGGACGAGCAGGGGCTCGACGTCATCGCGTTGGTGCGCGGCGGGGGCTCCAAGGGCGACCTGGCCTGCTTCGACGACGAGGGCGTCGCCCGCGCCATCGCCGCGGCGCGCACGCCGGTGTGGACGGGCATCGGTCACACCGGCGACGAATCGGTGGCCGACCTGGTGGCGCACACGCGCGCCATCACGCCGACCAAGCTCGGCGAGGAGTTGGTGGCGCGCGTGAGCCAGTGGGACCAGCGCAACCTGCGCCTGCCCGCCCAGCGACTGGTGGTCGGACTCGAGGCGGTCCTCGACGAGGCATCGGAGTACGTCGGCGAACGCCGACGCACCATGATCTTCGCCGTGCGCGACCGTCTGCGCGCCGAGCAGCGCCACCTGGGCGCCGTGCGCGAGCGGCTCTGGCTCCAGAGCCGCCACCTCCTCGACGCGGCGACCATCTCGCTCGCCACCACCCGCCAGCTCCTGGCCGCCTACGACCCGGCGCGGCGCCTCGCCCAGGGCTGGTCGATCGCCACGCGCGCCGACGGCTCGACTCTGCGCTCCCTCGCCGACGTCGAGGTGGGCGAGGAGCTGACGCTGCGCGTCAGCGACGGCCGCCTCGGGACCGTGATCACAAGCAAGAATGGAGACAGCGCATGACGACTGACTGGAACGCCGCCGCCGAGGAGCTCAACGCCATCGTGGCGTCCTTCGACCAGGGCGAGGTGACGGTGGACGAGCTCTTCGCCAAGCTGGAGCGGGCGACGCAGATCATCGAGTCCTTGGAGGAGCGCCTCACCGCCACCAAGGCCAAGGTCGAAGAGCTGGCCCCGCGCATCGCCAAGGTCGCCGAGGGTGACTGAGCGGCTGTACTTCCGCCAGCTGCTCTCAGGGCGCGACTTCGCGCGCGAGAGCCTGGTGGCGCGCCAGATGGCCAACTTCACCTACGTCATCGGCGACGCGCTGACGCGCGAAGTGCTGCTGGTCGACCCGGCCTACGCCCCCGAGGACCTGCTGGCGATCCTGAGTGCCGAGGGCCTCGAACTGGTGGGCATCGTCGCCACGCACTACCACGCCGACCACATCGGCGGGAACCTCATGGGTCACCGGGTCGCGGGCATCGCCGAGTTCGCGGCCCTGGTCGAGGTGCCGGTGCACGTCCATCACGTCGAGACCACCTGGGTCACCAAGGGGACCGGGGTCGGCGTGCCGCCACTGGTGCCCCACGACTCGGGTGACGTCCTCAGGGTGGGCGAGATCGAGATCACCCTGGTGCACACGCCGGGGCACACTTCGGGCAGCCAGTGCCTGCTGGTGCAGGGGCGACTGGTGAGCGGGGACACCCTCTTCGTCGACGGCTGCGGCCGCACGGACCTGCCGGGCTCGGACTCGGCGGAGATGCACCGCTCGCTGCACGAACGCCTGGCGCAGGTGAGCGACGACACCCTCCTCTATCCCGGGCACTTCTACTCGCCCGAACCCTTCGCGCGCCTGGGCGACGTGCGCCGGGCCAACGCCGTCTTGGCGCCGCGAGGGGCCGACGAGTGGTTGGCGGTCTTTGGCTGATGACGCTGCGCGACGATGATCACGTCGTGGTGGTGGGGGCGGGGCTCGCCGGCTGGCGACTCTGCGAGGAGCTGCGCCGCCTCGGTTTCGCCGGCCGCCTCACGCTCGTTGGCGACGAGACCCACCCGCCCTACGACCGACCGCCGCTCTCCAAGCAGGTGGCGGCGGGCAAGTGGTCACCCGAGCGCTGCGTCCTGGCGACGCCCGAGCGCGTCGAGGAGTTGCGCGTGGACCTGCGCCTCGGCCTTGGCGCGCGGCGGCTCGAGGCCGGCGCCGGGGTCGTCACCCTCGCCGACGGAGAGCGGATCGACGCCAGCCGCGTGGTGATCGCCACGGGCGCGCGAGCGCGCCGCCTGCCCTGGCACCACGACGCCCTCTACGAACTGCGAACCTACGACGACGCGCTGCGCCTCGTGGCGCGCCTCGAGGACCTGGACCCGGGCGACACGGTGGCGGTGGTCGGCGGGGGCTTCATCGGCGCCGAGGTGGCCACCGCCCTCCACGCGCGAGGCCTGCGCCCCGTCGTGCTCGAAGCCGGTCCGCGGCCGCTGATGGGGCCCCTGGGCGAGACGGTCGCCCGATGGCTCGAGGGTCTGGCCGGCGAGGCCGGCGTCGAGTTGCGGGTGGACCAGCGCATCGCGGGCGTCGAGGCCGCGGGGCAGGACAGTGACGTCCTCTTCGAGGACGGGTCGCGCCTGCGGGCGCGAGCGGTGGTCGTCGGGGTGGGGGCGCAGCCCAACGTCGAGTGGCTGGCCGACTCGGGACTCGCGCTCGACGACGGCGTGGTGGTGGACGCCCACCACGAGGCCACGGAGAGCGTCGCCGCCCTGGGCGACGTCGCGCGGGTGGTCGAGGCGGGCGGGTCGCGACGCGTGGAGCACTGGCAGGCCGCGACCGACCAGGCCGCGGCCCTGGCCCAGTGGTGGGTGCTCGGCCAGGCGGCGCCGGCGCAGGTCGGCTACTTCTGGTCCGACCAGTACGGCAAGAAGATCCAACTGCTCGGCCACCCCGGCCGCGACGACAAGGTGCTGCGGGTGAAGGACAGCGGCGCCGGCCAGTGGCTGGCGCTCTACCACCGCGAGGGCGTCGTCACCGGCGTCATCGGACTCAGCCAGCCGCGCGCCGTGATGCTCTCGCACGGGCTGCTGGAGGTGCCCACCGGACTCGAGGAGGCGCTACGCCTCGCTCCCTGGGGCTGAGCGACTCGGCCCGGGGCCGAGGGGGCTAGATGTTGACGACCGGGCAGGTCAGGGTGCGGGTGATGCCCGGGACCTTCTGGATCGCCCCGACGATGAACTTGCCGAGGTCGTCCACGCTGTCGGCGCTGCAGCGCACGATGACGTCGTAGGGTCCGGTCACCTCGTAGGCCTCGACGACGCCCGGCACCGCGCGGGTCGCCAAGACGACGGACTCGCTGGAGCCGATCTCGGACTGAATCAAGATGTACGCCTGAACCGACATGGGGACCCTTTCACTTCGACTCCCTCTAGTTTGCCCCTTCGGGGACCCCGACGCTAATCCGCGCGCGAGCCGCCCCCGATGTGCCACTGGTGGCAGTGCTCGCAGCGATACGACGAGAGGTCGACCCCGTTGAGGGTCCAGGCGAGCTGCGCGGCGCTCTGGGCCTCGGCCTGGGTCCGGTAGCGCTTCTTGGCGCCGCCCTCGCGGGTGAAGTGGCCGGCCACGTTGCCGAGGGGGCGCGTGGAGATCGCGGGTCGGCGTCGGCGTCGTTTCATCGCCCACGAACTTATCGGCCCGGTAAAGTCGACGGGGTGAGTACGCAACTCGAACAGGACCTGCAGGTCACCCAGTCGACCCAGCTCGACGACGGCGACCACGAGCGCTTCACCCACATCGTCCTCGAGGGCTACACGCCGAAGAAGGGCGACTTCGTCCCGCTGGGCAATTCCGTGGTCGAGGGCATCATCAACGCCTCGGCGGTGACCGCCCTGTGCGGCAAGGTCTGGGTACCCGGCCGCGACCCCCAGAAGTACCCGCTGTGCCCCACCTGCAAGGAGATCGCCGAAGGAATGGGCTGGTCCGTTCCCGGCGGCTGAGCCGGGGGCGCACTTCATCGATATGAACGACTCGGGCCGCGTCCTCGTCCTTCGCCACCACGAGGAGGACCACCCCGGACTCATCGGCGAGGCCTTCGTGGCGCGCGGCTTCGCCCTGGACGTCGTGATGATGAACGAGACCACCCCCACGCCCTCGCTCGAGGGCGTCGACGTGCTCCTCATCCTGGGCTCGTCGAGCGCCGTCTACGACCACGAGGTGGAGAAGGCCTGGTTCGGCCGCGAACTGCGCCTAATCGCCGAGGCCGGCGAGCGCGACGTGCCGGTCTTTGGCATCTGCTTCGGCGCGCAGGCTCTGTGCCTCTTCCACGGCGGCAGCGTGTCGCGCTCACCCGAGCCCGAGATCGGCTGGTACCGCGTGCGCGAGGAGGGCGGGCACGTGATGGACCCGGGACCCTGGTTCGAGTTCCACTTCGACCGCTGCACCCTGCCCGCCGAGGCGCAGCTCTGGGCCACGTCGCCGCGCGCGGTGCAGGCCTTCAGCGTCGGGCGCAACTTCGGCGTGCAGTTCCACCCCGAGATCGACGACCAGCAGCTGCGCGACTGGCTCGAGTCCGCCGCCGACAGCGCCCGCGACTTCGGCCACGACATCGACGAGCTGGTGGCCGAGACCGCCCGCGAGGTGCCCGCCGCGCGCCGGCGCGCCGCGGTGCTGGTGGACCAGTTCCTACGCCACTGCGGCCTGGGCAACTGATTCGGGCCGCGAAGCCCGCGTCACTAGGCTGGACGGGTGAACGAGCCGACTGACGCCCTCGAAGTCCGTATCGAGCGCCCCGCGACCGGCGGCGGCGTCGGGCACCTGGCCGACGGTCGGGTCGTCTTCGTGCGCCACGCGCTGCCCGGCGAGACGGTGCGCGTCGCCCTGCGCGAGGAGACGGCGCGCTTCGCGCGCGCCGACGCGGTGGAGGTGCTTCTAGCGAGCCCCGAGCGCGTGTCGGCGGCCTGTCCCCACTTCTACCCCGGCGGCTGCGGCGGCTGCGACTTCCAGCACGCCTCGTTGGCGGCCCAGCTCTCCTGGAAGGGCGCCCTGGTCGAAGAGCACCTGCGTCGCATCGCGGGCCTGGAGCGCGAGATCGAGGTCGTCAGCCTCTCGCAGGGCGCGCACACCCGCACGCGCCTGCGTTGCGCGGTCGACGACGAAGGACACCTGGCCCTGCGGCGGTCGCGGTCGCACGACGTCGTGGCGCTCTCCTCGTGCCAGATCGCCGACGAGCGTTTCGCCGCCGCCTTCGCCACCCGCTGGCCCCACGCGCTCGAGGTGGAGCTGCGCGCCATCGGCGAGGGGGAACCCTTCGCGCTGGTGCAGCGCGAGACCGAGCGCGGCTCCATCTACGAGCTGCGCTCGATGACCGGCGAGGCCCTCGACCCGACGACCCATTCGCGCGTGGCGGTCGACGGTCGCTACTACGTGGTCTCGCCGCGATCCTTCTGGCAGTCGCACCGCGACGCCCCCGCGGTGCTCCTCGAGAGCGTGGTGGAGTTCGCCGACGTGGCGCCTGGCGACCACGTGGTCGACCTCTTCAGCGGCGTGGGCCTCTTCGCGGTGGCGCTGGCGCGCCGCGTGGGTCCGAGCGGCAAGGTGGTGGCCGTCGAGTCCTCGCCCTACGCGGTGCGCGACGCACGCCTCAACGCCGAGGGACTGCGCCAGTTGCGCGTGCGCGAGTGGTCGGTGAGTGCGCGCTCGGTCAACGAC
>Ga0007854_10000838_pt1 | contig 19797 bp, 18 predicted proteins | sample CryBogCBH12Aug08_FD_60382 | JGI IMG/M metagenome (GOLD analysis project Ga0007854, IMG submission 60382) | Freshwater microbial communities from Crystal Bog, Wisconsin, USA - CBH12Aug08 | ecosystem: Environmental > Aquatic > Freshwater > Lake | place: Crystal Bog, Wisconsin, USA | collected...
GCAACGCAATGAAGACCTGCTCCTGAGCGAAAACCGCCTGGCGGCGATTATCAATTCATCGCTCGACGCCATCATCTGCATCGACGACAAGTATTGCATCACGGTTTTCAACCCTGCTGCGACCACTCTTTTTGCCTGCCCGGCCGGGGCGGCGCTGGGCAGCCGGCTCGGATTATTTTTGCCCGAAGTGGAGCGCCAGTTGATGCGGGGCACCACGCCGGTACAGGCCATGCTGGGCGAATTTCAGGCCAGCACTTTGCAGGGCAAGAGCATTTCGGTGGAGATCAGTGTGGCGCTGGAACGCCGCCTTCAGCCCCGTGCGGCCGAGCCCGATGACACGCCACAAGATACACCACGCAGTGCGCACAACACTGCGACCATGACCACCATTTTTGCGCGCGACCTGAGTGCACGCAAAAATGCCGAAGCGCAACGCATGGCGCTTGAAACACAATTGCGCGAATCGCAAAAGATGCAGGCCGTTGGCACCATGGCCGGTGGCATTGCGCACGATTTCAACAATATTCTCAGCGCCATTCTGGGCAACGTCGACCTTGCCAAGCAGGACACTCCGCCGTCATCCCCGGCGCGTGTCAGCCTGCAGGAAATCGAAAAAGCTGGTCGTCGCGCGCGTGATCTGGTGCGCCAGATTCTCACCTTCAGCCGCAACGAAACGCCCAAACGCTCGCCCATGCACCTGCGTGAAGTGGTGCTCGAAACGCTGCGTCTGGTGCGGGTAACGTTGCCGCCGATGGTCGAAATGCGTCTGATCGAGTCCGAAGGCAGCTCAGCCGTGCTGGCCGATGCAACGCAAGTGGAGCAGGCGCTCCTGAATCTGTGCACCAACGCCATTCTGGCGATTGGCAACGCCAAGGGGCAGGTGCTGATCCAGATCTGCGACACGTTCGTCGATTTCCCACTCTGCGGCCGCATTGGTATTACGCCCGGAAATTATGTTGCGCTGTCGGTTCAGGACAACGGCAGCGGCATGTCAGACCTCACCGCGGGACGGATTTTCGAGCCCTTTTTCACCACCCGTCAGGTTGGCCAGGGCACCGGACTGGGGCTGTCGGTGGTACACGGCATCATGCAGTCGCATCAGGGCGGCATTGACGTTCAGACCGAAATGGGTCGGGGTAGCACATTTCACCTGTATTTTCCGGCCTGCGACCAGCCCATCGCCCCACCCGCCCACGAAACCGCCCAGCCGCCCGAAATTGAGGGCCACGGCAAGCGAATAATTTATGTTGACGACGATCAGGCACTGGTCTTTCTGGTGGAACGGGTGTTGCGCCGCAAGGGTTTCAGCGTTACCAGCTTTACCGAACCGCTGCAAGCGCAGGCGGCGCTGGCGGCCGATCCACAGGCTTTCGATTTGATGGTTACCGACTACAACATGCCCGGCTATAGCGGCATCGATTTGCTGCGAGCGGTCAAGGCCATTCGCCCTGAATTGCCGGTTGCGCTGGCGTCGGGCTATGTCACGCCCGAAATGGAGCAGCAGGCGTTTGAAGCAGGTGCCAACGCGCTGGTCTACAAGCCCAACGACGTGAACGAACTGTGCGAAACCGTACAGCGACTGCTGCTCGATGCCGGCCCCCATTGAGCTGCTCTACGCCGACCCCACCCTGCTGGTGCTGAACAAGCCCCCCGGGCTGCTGTCGGTGCCAGGCAAGGGCGAAGATAAACAAGACTGCCTCAGTCGTCGGGTTCAGGCCACATTTGACGATGCGCTGGTGGTGCACCGCCTCGACATGGCCACCTCCGGACTGCTGTTGATGGCGCGTAACGCAGAAGCGCAAAAATTGCTTAACCAGGCATTTGCCGAGCGGGCCATTCACAAACGCTACATTGCCATCGTGGCAGGAGATTGCCGGCCTTGCGGAGCAAATTCCGGCCAGGAACCTGACACCAGCGAACCATCTGGCTGGCAAACCATCGACCTCCCGATTTTGGTGGACTGGCCCAACCGCCCCCTGCGCACCATCAACCACTCCGATGGCAAACCCAGCCAGACCCGCTGGCGTTGTGTTGCTTACGACGCGAGCAGCCGGTGTTCGCGGCTGGAACTCGAACCCCTGACCGGTCGTAGCCACCAATTGCGCGTTCATCTTCAGGCCATCGGGCACCCCATCGTTGGCGACGCGCTGTATGCGCCCGCAGAGGTTGCCCATGCCAGCAACAGGCTGCTGTTGCACGCCAGCGCGCTGTCGCTGGTGCATCCCGACCACGCTCAACCCATGCATTTTTCGTGTCCGGACAGCTTTGGATCCGAATGGCCCTGAACTTCAATAAAGCAAACTAGCCCATTCCTTTGTGCAGACATCCGCCCCAGCGCCTAGAATGGCTGTGTGAACAACTTGCAAAACGCCGACCTGCACTGCCATTCTGTCATCTCTGACGGCACCCTCACCCCCGAGGTGCTGGCGGCCCGTGCGCAGGCCAATGGTGTACAACTGTGGGCCCTCACCGACCACGACGAAATTAGCGGCGTTCAGCGCGCCGCCCGGGCAGCGAAAGAGATTGGACTGCCATTCCTCAGCGGTGTTGAAATTTCGGTCACTTTCATTGGACAAACCGTCCACATCGTGGGGCTGGGCTTTGATGCTGACAACGCGCAATTGCAGGCCGGCCTGCGCCAGACCCGGGGCGGACGCGGTCAACGCGCACTCGACATGGCGGCCAGTCTGGCCCAGGCGGGCATTCCAAAAACGTACGAAGGTGCGCTGGCCTACGCCGGTAATCAAGACCTGATTTCCCGCACACACTTCGCCCGCTATCTGGTGGAAACCGGCGTTTGCAAAGACACCAACGAGGTATTTCGCAAGTTCCTGACCGAAGGCAAGCCCGGCTACGTGCCGCACCGTTGGGCCACCCTGAAAGACGCCATTCAATGGATCACCGAAGCCGGAGGAGTCGCGGTTCTGGCGCACCCGGCACGCTACAAATTCAGTCCGAACGAAGAATTTGCCCTTTTCACCGAATTCAAAAGCCTTGGCGGCGGGGCGGTCGAGGTGGTTACCGGAAGCCACACCCCGGCCGAATACGTCACCTACGCCGATCTGGCCCGCGAATTTGGTCTGGCCGCCTCCCGTGGCAGCGATTTTCACAGTCCCGACGAAAGCCATACCGAACTGGGCACGCTGCCTTTTCTCAGCGACTCGCTCACCCCGGTTTGGGAACAACTGGCGCACCGTATACAGTAACCGCATTTTCGCAGCACGACCCGTGCGCGTTGCAGTCAAATGGCCCAGTATTTTGAAGTCCACCCCGAAAACCCGCAGGCCCGTCTGCTGCGTCAGGCCGTCCTGTTGCTGGAAAAAGGTGGCGTGTTGGCCGTTCCCACCGACTCCAGCTACGCCCTGGTCTGCCAGCTCGACGACAAGGCCGCAGCGGACCATATGCGGCGCATCCGCCAGGTGGACGACAAGCACCATCTCACGCTGCTGTGCCGCGACCTGAGCGAACTGGCCAACTACGCGCGGGTCGACAACAAACAATACCGCCTGCTCAAGGCGGCCACGCCGGGGCCGTTCACCTTTATTCTCGAGGCCAGCAAGGAAGTGCCGCGCCGGGTCAGTCATCCGTCCCGAAAAACCATTGGCCTGCGGGTACCGGCGCATCGTGCATTGCAGGAACTGCTGGCGCTGCATGGCTCGGCCCTGCTGGCAACCACGCTGATTGCACCCGGCGAATCCCATCCCCTCAATGATGCCGCCGAAATCCGCGACCGTTTCGAAAATGTTTTAGCCGGCGTGCTCGATGCCGGAGCCTGCCCGCAAGAGCCGACAACAGTGGTCGACCTCAGCACAAGCCCACCAGAAATTGTTCGCCAGGGACGCGGAGACATCGGCCTTCTTGGACTGTAAGGTTGCGGGTCTGAGACAATTGCACCCATGGACACTGCCAACCTCATTCAATCGATTGCTATCAATGCCCTGCCGGTGTTGTTCGCCATTACGCTGCACGAAGCGGCGCACGGCTACGCAGCGCGTCATTTTGGCGACAACACGGCCTGGAAAATGGGGCGTGTCAGCCTAAACCCCACCCGCCACATCGATCCAGTGGGAACCGTGTTGATGCCCTTGCTGATGGGTTGGCTCAGCTCGTGGACCTTTCTATTCGGCTACGCCAAGCCGGTTCCGGTCCGGTTTGGCAACCTGCGCAATCCCAAGCGCGACATGATCTGGGTCGCCCTTGCCGGCCCAGCCGCCAATCTGGTGCAGGCGCTGGTCTGGGGTGCCCTGTTTTACGTTCTGGCCCTTGGACGCATCGACGAACCGTTTTTTACCGGCATGTGCCGCGCCGGTTTCAATGTCAACGTGGCGCTGTTTGTTTTCAATCTGTTCCCGCTGCCGCCACTGGACGGAGGGCGCATATTGGTAGGACTTCTGCCGACTCGCTCCGCCATGACGTTTGCGCGCATAGAGCCTTACGGATTTTTTATCGTGCTGGCGCTGATTTACCTGCGCGTACTCGATGCGTTCTGGATTACGCCGCTAATGGCGATCACCAAAATGTTGCTCAACCTCGTGCTGTCGCCGCTGTCGCTGCTGCTCTGAATTATTACGTTGCTCCATGTCTACTGAAAAGAAAACGCGCTTCCTGACCGGCATCACCACCACCGGCACGCCCCATCTGGGCAACTACGTGGGCTCCATCCGGCCGGCTGTGCGGGCCAGCCTCTCTGAGACGGTTCAAAGCTATTACTTCCTGGCCGACTACCACGCGCTGATCAAAACCGGCGAGCCGGCCCGCATCCAGCGCTCCACGCTCGAAATTGCCGCCAGCTGGCTTGCAGCCGGACTCGACCCCGAGCGCGTCACGTTTTACCGCCAGTCTGATATTCCCGAAATCCCGGAACTTACCTGGCTGCTCACCTGTGTAACCGGCAAGGGCATGCTCAATCGGGCGCATGCCTACAAAGCCGCGGTCGACCGCAATCAGGCTGCCGGTGAAGACGCCGATTTTGACGTTACCGCCGGCCTGTTCATGTATCCGGTGCTGATGGGCGCGGACATCCTGATGTTCAACGCGCACCATGTGCCGGTGGGCCGCGACCAGATTCAGCACATCGAAATGGCGCGCGACATGGCGGCCAGTTTCAACCATCGCTATGGCAATCATTTTGTGCAGCCGCAGGCCGCTATCGAAGAATCGGTGGCCACATTGCCGGGGCTCGATGGCCGCAAGATGAGCAAAAGCTATGACAACACCATTGCGCTTTTTGCCAGCCGCAATCAGTTGCAAAAACAGATTGCCAGCATCGTTACCGACTCTCGCGCCCCCGGTGAACCCAAGGAAACAGAAGGATCAGCGCTGTTTCAGATCTATCAGGCCTTTGCCACGCCCGAAGAAACCGAACAGATGCGCCGTGCCTTTGCGGACGGAATTTCGTGGGGCGATGCCAAGCAGAAGTTGTTTGAACGAATCGACCTGGAAATTGCCCCGATGCGTGCACGCTACCAGCACCTGATAGACAATCCGCAAGAGGTTGAAGCCTTGCTACTGGCGGGAGCCGCCAAGGCACGCGAAGTAGCCACGCCGTTCATGCAAACGTTGCGCGAGGCCGTAGGGTTGCGCAGGCTGGGCAGCGAAACGCGTAGCCAAAGCGCCAAGGTGTCTAAAGCGCAGGCACCGGCGTTCAAGCAATACCGTGAGAAAGATGGCCTTTTCTACTTCAAACTGGCAGACGGCAAAGGCCAGACCTTGCTGCAAAGCCGGGGCAACGCCGTGCCCCAAAAAATTGCGGAATCGATTGCACAATTGCAACGTGAAGGCATCTCAGCGTTAACCAGCTTGCAGGACCAGATTGAACCCGTGTCCGACTTAGACGCTGTGCGCGATGCACTTGAGACGATAGCTGCAACGGTCGCAGCCGCTGCCTCAGCACAGCCCTGACCAAGGCTTCACAACGACGTGCTTGCGCAACCATCTCGCGCAACAAACGGTCGCTACAACCGGAGGCATTGAGGGCCAGACACTCTGCAGTCTATAACTCCTTCAGGGGAAGCTGCGCACGATCGGCATTCGCACACAACCAGTCCTCCAGCGCAGTGCGTTCCTGCGGAGTTTCATAACCAACTTCGCGCGCAATTTCAATTGCCTGAGCCTGCTGTGCCGGATCCAGATTGCTAAGCAAAGCGTCTATTTCCTGCCCCAAAATCATGACAAAGTGCATGGGTGAAAGGCTGCGCTTGGCACAGCGCATGGATCGCAGGCGGCAAAGCCCCTCCCAATAGGTCGGATCAAAATGGATGTATTCGCTGACTGTCATTGTGTAGGCTCCCTTTACCGAAAACCAGTTTACGCACACATCCAACTTTCAACCATCCCCTGAACGGGTGATTTGTAGTCCAAAACCGACAAAACTCTACGTGGTTTCTCACAGGTTGAGGCTCAAACTGAACCCGGCGCTCGTTTCTGCAGTAGTGAATCCTTCTGGCTGGATCAATGGCGTACCCAGAAAAAAATCGAATTGCAGCTTCTTATAGGCACCCCGGAACCCTATTACCCCGCCGGACAGACTGTTTCCCGAGCGCGCCTGCACGCTCTGCCCACTGACTTCGCCGGCGTCCAGTCCCAGATAGACCTCCTGCCCGGATGAAGCGACTGCCAGACCCCAGTCGTTGCGCAGGGTCCAGCCCCGACTCGCACTAAGCGTGGCCTCGCCATCAAAACCACGCACCACATTGCGTCCGCCTATGACGAACCGGTCTTGTGGAGTGAGCGGCGTGGTGTTGTCCTGCACCCTCAGCGCCACGTTGTAGTTGAAATGGTTGTTCCACACCGTAAACGGTTCGAGCATGTGCAGATCCATCGTCATCACGCCCATTTTCGAGCGGCCCTCGTCAAACATTTCTTCGGGCGCAGCGAGCGCACCAAAATCGTTGCTTCCGCGCTTGTAGGAAAATCCCCCGTCGAGCGAGGCTCGCCCCAATGTATCTTTGTGATAGACGCCCAGTTCCCACGCACCCACCACCCGTCGCTCAACCAATACCTCTGTGTCGTCGATAAAGTTATTGCTCTTGTATTGCAGCGCTTTCAGGCTCACCGTGGTCTTGCGAACGGCGTCTCGATAGGCCACGACAGACAGCTTGATTTCCGAGCTTTCGCTGAAGCAACTATAGGTATAGTTTTGATACATTCCGTCAACCGACTGGAAGCAGCTATTTTTGCTATAAGTTGTACCGAGCATCCAATAGCGCAAAGGCACGCTGTAGTGCATGGAATAGCCATGCGTTCCACGGCTGCCTTCGTTGCCACCGCCCAGGTCGTGGCTGGACGTGAAATAAAAGAGGTCGCTGAGTTGCAGCGGGTTGTCCAGCGACAGCGTTGCACTGCCCTGATATTTTCCGGTTGACTTGCTGCCCCCATCATCAGCAGCCAGTGAGAAGCGGGCCGGTGCGCGTTGCCGGTGACTGATGACCAGATCACTCTGTCCAACCGAAGCCGCGTCCTCAGCCGGCACAATTTCAACATCCGCCTCTACCGTAGGCACCCGCTTAAAATTTTCCAGCGCCTGTTCCACATCGCGCAAATTCAAAATTTCGCCAGAGCGGACCGGAACAGCCGTTTTGAAGCCAATTGGATTCTGCTGCTCTGGATGGAAACGTATTTCCTTGACCCGCCCCGGTATCACAATCAGTTTCAGAACTCCGGACGCCAAGTCCTGTTCGGCGGCCAGCACACGGGTTGTTGCAAAACCGTGTTTTACAAACTGGTCCTGAATTCTTTTTATAACGATCGCTATGCCCTTCGATCCGATGCATTTACCAGTTGGCGCGTCGTCGCCCTGAAGGCCGGAAATAGCTTCCCGCGAACCGTTGAAAGTAGCCTCCCATTGCGTTGGTATGCCGGGCAGTATGGCATCGTCCATGTTCGAGTCATGTGATGATTGCACGAGCACGACTTGCCTGATCTGAAAACACGGAGACTCGGCTGATGGAATATGGTTGTACTGCGGCAATCGGGTCTGTATCGCGAAGGCCTGCGACTGCATTTCTGCATCGTTGACTGAGTTCGTTGAAGGTGACGATGAAGTTGAAGCACGCGTAAAACCAGCCATGCAAATCCAACAAACACCAAAGATAATCAAGCGCATAGTCATCACTGGGAATCTCCTGATAAATAGAATCAAACGAGGGGGCTGCCGCCTGCGAATAAGCCGTAAAAAAAGGACGACAGAGGACCACAGCGATGGCCACGTTGTATGCTGGCAATTCGGTGGTGAAGATTTATTTAATTGCCATTGACATTGGCGTTCCCGTCGACAGACGATTCAGCTGTCAGATTGGGCTATGAAATGCCTTGTAATGGCACGCATTTATAGAGTCAGGCCAAGTATAGGGATGCCAGAAAATATGGCGTCAGAAACCGTCGACCGGTAGACATTTAAGCGCAGCACTTTTAGAGACGCCGCCGCCTTTGCATCAAGGAACCGTGACCCGCATTTGAAGCACGCGCTGTCGCTGCTGGCCCGCATCGCTTCGGTAGCTCTCGCCGTTTGAGGGCGAACCACTGGAGGCCACCGATATCCACTCCGCAAGGGGCGCGGTGATGGTGGTCGTGAGCGACGCATTGGATTGCCTTGGCAATTCGGAGCCCACGCGCTCGTCGACGCCGGCGCGCTGCACCTCCAGCTTGACCACGGCAAATGCCTTACCCGGAGTCCAGTGGACCTGCACTGCCAGCCGTTGGCCGGCATCAAACCACGCCAAGCCCTGGGTCACGCTTGCGCCGTTGGACCTGGCGCTAGCGCTGGCCGCAGGCGCACTGGAATTAGCGGGCGCCGACGCTACCGAACTCACGGATGTTGAAGGCACATTGGCCCCGAGAGTTAGCGATGACGACTGCGTGCTTGCGGACTGCAACCACTGCATGGGAATGGCGTCGTTCAGGCGCAACTCTGCTTTTTCACCATTGCGGACCTGAACCATCTGAGCCGTCCATTCCTGTAGCGGCGTTTCGCTGCCAGCCGAATAGGTTCCGCGGGTGGTGTTACCAGCCGGTGCCTGACGAAACTCCACCATGAGATTTCGCGCCGAGGTTTCTGCAAACGAATAGCCGCCCACAAATAACAGGCCCGCCACAAACATGTATCTGCGCAGCAGATTCAGGATTTTCTGACCATCCGGGCCCGGCTGATGAGGCCGGCCGCAAATAGTAGTTACACCGCCCTGCAGCGTTTGACTGCAAACACCTGAACGCGGCATTTTGATCAACCAGATAATCGCCATTGGCCATTCTCCTTCAGCACAGTGAGCCCTGTGCGCAATCGAAAATTACGCCGTCGTATAGCCCATGTAATGCGGCAACCACAGCACTATTTGCGGGAATAACGTCATGGCCAGCAACAGCATCAGCAACATCAGCAGAAACGGCCAGCCCTCTTTCATCATGGCGCCAATCGGGATGCCAGTAAGGGCTTTAGTAACAAACAAAAGCATGCCAAATGGTGGATGTATCAGACCAATCATCATGTTCAGCACCACTACAACCCCAAAGTGCACCAGATCGACGCCCAACAACTTGGCTGCCGGTAACAACATGGGCACAAAAACGAGCAGCAGCACAGAGACATCCAGAAAGCAACCCAGCAGCAAAAACAGAACATTCACCAGCAACAGGAATTGCCATTGCGACAAATGCATGCCCTCCACCCACAAGGCCATTGACTGCGGTACGCCCTCCGCCGTAAACGCGTAGTTCATCATGAACGACGCCGCCAGAATAAGGGTAACCACGGCGCTGCCACGCGTAGATTCCAGCACGACTCCCCACAGCGACTTCCAGGTCAGCGCACGATAGACCAAGCCCGACAATATCAGTGCGTGCAGCGCCGCCACGGCCGCGGCCTCGGTAGGCGTAAATGCACCGGAATAAATACCACCCAGCAACACCACGGGCATCGACAGCGGCAGGAGGCCCCGATAAAAAATACCCGGCCATGCGCTCAACGGCACACGGTCCTCGCGCGGCATATTGCGCCGTCTGGCAATCACATGCACCAGCACCATCATCAGGCAGGCCATGAGGAAGCCGGGCACTACACCGCCCAGAAATAGCGCACCGACCGAAGCCCCGGACACCAGTGCATAAATAAGCATGGGGATGGATGGAGGAATAATCGGGCCCAGCGTAGAACTGGCCACAACCACTGCGCCGGCAAAGCCAGGCGTGTATTCGCTTCGCTTGCGCATTTCCTGAATAGTGACCAGACCCGGGCCTGCGGCATCGGCTATGGCGCTCCCGCTCATGCCCGAAAATATGACGCTGACCAGAATATTGACCTGCGCCAATCCGCCCGGAAGACGCCCGACCAAAATGCGGCAAAAATCAAAAATACGCTCACTCACGGTCCCGGCGTTCATGATGTTTGCAGCAAATATAAACATCGGCACCGCCAGCAACACGTAGCTGTTGTATAGCCCGTTGCCAACCTGTTCGGCCACCAGCCCCAGATCCTGATGCTTGAACAGCAAATAGCCAAATCCGGAGGCCAGCATCGAATAGCCAATGGGTGCGCGCACCAGCATGCCCAGCAGCAGAATAGCCAGCATCAGGACGATGGCATTACTCATGTGCCTGCCCTCCCTCGGGTGATTTATTCAGTACACCAAAAGCTTGCATCAAGCCACAGCCACTGCGCACCACAAGCGCCAGCACCAGCAGGGGCAGCGGCATAAAAACCCACATGAAAGGAATACCCAGAACCGGCGTGCCCTCGCGTGCCATGAAATGTACGTAATCCCATGTAGCGGGGAGCGCTATTGCAGATAGAACTCCAATCAGCAAGCTCCCGATCACCTGCAAAATACGGCGTCCGCGCGCACCGCAATAGTTCCAGACAATATCGAACACTACTTGCTCGCGTTGTGGAACCACCATCGCATTGGCCCAAAGAATAACCCACAGATAAAGCACCACTGCGGCTTCATCGGACCACGGCAGCGGCTTGCCAAACACCAGACGCGCAATTACCTGTACTACAAATATAAGGAATAGCAATACGAATAAAAGACCGCTGAACGCGCGTGAGGCAGCCTGCAATCGTTTGATGAACATCTATTGCCTATTTCACTGCATTGATACGCTCAAGCAATCCCTGCGGCCAGTCTCGCCCATAGTCGGAATTTTGATAGGCTGCCAGCACCGACTTGCGAAACGCATTGACGTCCGGTGTATTTACCTGCAAGCCTTGTTGCCTGAAAAACCCGACCAGTTGCCCTTCTTCCTTCAACCGGTTTTCATTGTTGTAATTTGCAGCAGCCATTGCAGCCGTACGCACCTGCTGTTGCTGCGCCGGACTGAGACTTGCAAGCGTCCGGTTGGAAATGGCGATAAAAAGTGAATCAATCAGGTGGCCGGTCAAAATAATTTGCCGTGAAACTTCATACAGCTTGGCCGCACGCACGGTAGGCAATGGATTGTCCTGGCCATCAATAGTTCCGTTGCCCAGCCCCATATAGACCTCACCAAATGCCAGCGGCGTAGGCGTAGCTCCCAATGCGGCGCCTAGAAATAGCCATTCCTTGCTGCTCGGCATACGCAGCTTGACGCCGCGCAGATCGGCTGGAGTCATAACCTTGCGGGTATCGCGCAAGGTAAGCTGACGCGTGCCCAGATAAGCTGTTGACAGCAGCGTGATATCCATTTTTTCAGATACACGCCTGAACATCTCTGCGCCAATCGGGCCATTGAATATCTTTTGTTGCTGCGCCGGATCGCGAACCACATAGCCCGCTGTAAAGATAGAAAATTCTGGCACTAGCTTGGCTATATCAAAAGCCGAGACTGAGGCCATATCCAGATTTCCTCGCGCCATCGCGGCGCCCTCTGCACCCTGTTTGAAGAGTGTGGCGTTGAGGTTGATCTGCGCGTCATAGGCACCGGGCGCGGCGGTCTCCAGACTGTCCTTGAAGACAGTCCACATCTTGGCGTGCCAGTCGTCCGGTACGGCGGGCGTAGAAATGCGCAACGCTATTTTGGCGGCTGCCATCGACTGCCCCGAATAGACGCCAGCCCCCGCACCGGACAATATCGTCGCTCCACGAATAAGACTATTCAGAGCATTTCTGCGTGGCAAAGAAACTGGGCTGTTATGCGTGACTGCACTCATAGTTATTGTCCTCAGAAGTTAGCGCCCGTTTTCTGTCGGAGCGGCACCCTGCTGCGCTTGTTGTCTGCGCACTCTCCAGCCGCCCGCTATCACCAGCACAGCTGGCAGCAACAGGATAGTCCAGATTATTTTGTCCAGATGCTGTTTGACCCACGGAATATTGCCAAACAAGTTGCCAATCGTGATGATGCCTGCCACCCAGAGCACCGCTCCGATAACGTCGTAAATAACAAAACGCCGGCGCGTCATTTGCGCCACCCCCGCGACAAAGGGGGCAAAAGTCCGCACGAAGGGCATAAAACGGGCAGCGATAATCGTAATGCCACCATATTTTTCATAAAACGCATGTGCCTGTAGAAATGCGGCCTGATTGAACCAGCGCGAATCTGGCCACTGGAAAACCTTGGGGCCGATAAAGCGCCCGATGGTGTAGTTGGACTGGTTTCCCAGTATTGCAGCAGCAATCAAAAGACTGATCGACAGGTAATAGTCCATCAGCCCCGCGCCGCACATCGCACCCACCACAAATAGTAAAGAATCGCCCGGCAAAAAAGGCATCACGACGAGGCCAGTTTCCACAAAAATAACAAGGAAAAGTACCGCGTAGACCCCCGTTCCATAGTTCTGGATGAAGGTTTGCAGGTATTTATCTACGTGCAGAATAAAGTCAATCAGTTGGGGCAGAAGTTCCATGGACGACATTATCGTTGCAGCCGGGGCGCTTCCTCTAAAATGGTCGTGTGAATAGCGCCCCACCAAACTCCGCCCTGCCGCCAACGGCAACGCCGATACCGCCCATATCGACGGCCCCGTCAGTCCCTACACGTCGCCCTATTCGCGAACTGCCCGACGAACTCATCAGCCAGATAGCAGCGGGAGAAGTTGTAGAGCGCCCGGCCTCTGTGGTGCGCGAACTTGTAGACAATGCGCTAGACGCCGGGGCAAGCCAGATATCTCTGCGGCTGCTGGCCGGTGGCGTGCGTCGTATCTGTGTAGAAGACGACGGTCAGGGCATTCTCAGGGAAGAACTGTCGCTGGCGTTTCGTCGCCATGCCACCAGCAAGATTGGCAACCTGCGTGACCTTGAAACGGTGTCTACCCTGGGTTTTCGGGGCGAGGCGCTGGCGGCTATTCATTCCATCGCCGACTGCAGCATATTGTCGCGCGCTGTAGGTCAGCAGGATGCTTTTCTGCTGGAAGGTCGAAGTGGCGAGATTCGACCAACAGCACGCACACAGGGCACCACAGTCGAAGTAAACGAACTATTCTTCAGTACACCGGCACGTCGTAAATTTCTCAAGACCGACGCCACCGAACTTGCACATTGCGTTGAGGCTGTGCGTCGCCATGCGCTAGCGCACCCGCAAGTGGGTTTTGCTATTTGGCATGAAGGGAAATTGCTGGATCAATGGCGCGCATCAACCACCGTGGAACAGCGATTGCATGATGTTCTGGGTGCCGAATTTATAGAACAAAGCAGGCCCGTAGACTACAACAGCGCCAGTGGGTTGCGGGTTACAGGGCGCATTGGTTCGGCCGATGCGGCGCGCGCGCGAGCAGATCAGCAGTTCACCTATGTTAACGGGCGCTTTGTGCGCGACAAGGTTATCAGCCATGCCGCGCGCAGTGCCTACGAAGATATATTGCACGGCCAACGGCAACCGGTCTATGTCCTGTATCTGGAAATAGACCCGGCGCGCGTCGACGTCAACGTGCATCCGACCAAAATAGAAGTTCGCTTTCGCGATAGCCGGGAAGTGCATCAGGCTATTCGCAATGCCTTGCAAAATACGCTGGCACAGACTCACACTCAGACAGAAGCACAAGCACGCGTCCAGATACAAGCGCGCGGGTATTCTGCTTTGCCCGACTCCGACGTTCCTGCAGTAGGCAACGCTCCCGATACATCGCAATGGTCTACCTATCGCAATCAGACATCGATGCGTTTTACGCCGCCGCAAATTGAGGGCAACCGCGTAAATGACCTGGCTGCCTTGTGGCAAAAATCACAATATGCTGCCAGCCCGGCGGCGCCCGCAGAACCGCCCGTCGGCACCTCGGACTGGCCACTGGGGCGTGCGGTTGCGCAACTTGGGGGCGTCTATATTCTGGCGGAAAATGTGCACGGACTTGTCATCGTGGATATGCACGCCGCCCACGAGCGCATTGTGTACGAGCACCTCAAACAGCAACTTGAGCAGAGTCGGGCCGATGCATTACCAGGCCAGATGCAGGGCCAACTATCGGGCCAGCAACTCCTTATTCCGGTCACCTTCACTGCGACCCCCCAAGAGATGTCCACGGCTGAAACGCACATGGAAACTCTGCACGCCCTGGGGCTCGAGCTGTCTCCAATTTCACAAAAAACGCTGGCCGTGCGCACCGTACCAACCGTTGTGTCTCAAGGCGACGTTACAACTCTGGTACGTGGCGTGCTGGCCGAACTCGGGCAGCACGACGCCAGCCACGTGATTGAGCGAGCACAGCACGAGTTGCTGGCCACCATGGCGTGTCATGGCGCAGTGCGGGCCAACCGACGCCTGACGCTGGAAGAAATGAACGCGTTGCTGCGCCAGATGGAAACCACTGAGCGAAGCGACCAATGCAACCATGGCCGCCCTACGTGGCGACAGCTGACGATGCGCGAACTCGATACGCTATTTCTGCGCGGACGCTGATTCAGGCCCGCTATGAGCTTGAAACCAATTGGTCAGGGTCTATATAGCCGTAAAACTCGGGGGCGTAGCGTTTCACGACAGGCCCATTGAAGTCCCACGCCAGACATTTACCCAAATGCATCGGGGGCATCACGCGGACACCGGACACGCGTGGCTTTTCAGGACGAAATTGCCTGAGATATATTGGAATAGTCTGATAAGCGGCGGTTGCCATGTTAAATAGCAACTCCCGCAAATGGGTGCATGACACTATTCCACCGAGGTTGTTTTCTATCGCCTTGCGCCAGCCGGGGCCCATGGTGCAGCCAATCATTTTCTGCATGGGATCCTGTGCCTGCTGGCACTCGGCAAAAGGGGTGCTGATCATATTGGTGGCTATTTCACGCACCACCATACGGTCGTCCACCGCCACCCTGATAACCATGTTGTGAATAGGCGTGTGGGCGGGCAGAAGCGGATGCCCCGGCAAATGCAAATCGTAGTCTTTGGTGTCGCACAGTTCGGCTTCAATTTCCCAAAGACCATCGTCTCGCAAATAACCGTGGTAATTGACCGTACGGGTATGTAACGGCACTCGGGCTGAGGGCGGGGGCAAGGGCATACAGAATTTCAGATCTCTAAAAATTAATACAAATACAAATACAAATACAAATACAAATACGAATACGAATAGCTATCAGCGCAATACTTTGGCTACCGGGTTCGGGCGCAAACGGAATGCGTCTGGCATTCCCGAGCCCAGCAATGGACGTAAATACATCCGGAACGCATCGGTGACATCCGTGCCACTGGGTGCAATAAATTCTTCATCCATGACCCGCGTCTTGCCAGCCACTGCGTCCAGCGGCAAGAGGGAATAGTCGACCGAATAGAAGCCGGTTCTTTTGATGGCTACTGATCCGTCCACAGAGCCCCACATGGCAAATTGCACGGCTTTTTCACCGACTTCGCGCGCTTCGCGCTGGTCTATATCTGACACACAACCTATAAACGAACGCTGCAGATAGCCCAGCGTATCGCCACGTACACGCTTGATTTTCAGACGCGACTTGATGGCATCGCACAAAAGATCGGCCAACGCACCATTGCCGGACAACTGAACGTTGCCATGCGCATCGCGTTCGACCTCGCTCGCCAGCAAACTGGCAATCAGCGTGCCCTGATTGTCGTGTATGCCCTCCGACACGGCCACCACGCATCGTCCATAGCGTGCGTATGTGGCCTGCACGTCGACCAGAAATTGTTCCAGCGAAAAATCACGCTCAGGCAGGTAGATGAGGTGCGGGCCATCGTCCGGAAACTTCTTCCCCAATGCAGAAGCCGCTGTGAGAAAGCCGGCGTGGCGGCCCATCACTACCGCCAGATAAACGCCGGGCAAAGCCGCATTGTCCAGATTGGCACCGGCAAAAGCCTGCGCCACAAAGCGTGCCGCAGAGGGGAAGCCGGGCGTATGGTCGTTTCCAACCAGATCATTGTCGATCGTTTTTGGAACGTGGATGCAGCGCAGCGCATAGCCCGCTTCTTTGGCTTGCTGACTGACTATTCGCACGGTATCGGACGAATCGTTGCCACCAATATAGAAAAAGTGCCCGATCTGGTGCGCCTGCAACACCCTGAATATCTCCTGACAGTAGGCCAGATCGGGTTTGTCGCGGGTGGAGCCCAAAGCACTGGAAGGCGTGTTCGCCACAAGTTCAAGGTTGTGGCTAGTTTCCTGTGTCAGGTCGACAAAATCTTCATTGAGAATACCGCGAACCCCAAACCGTGCGCCATATATATGTCCGATCTGGCTGAACCGGCGCGCCTCCAACGCAACACCGACCAGCGACTGATTGATGACCGCCGTAGGCCCACCGCCCTGCGCCACCAGAATTTTTCCTGCACCCATACGCGAATAACCCCTTTATAAAAAAGGGTGGTCGGCAGGATTAGTGACCTCCACCCAGGTAGGCAGCCTTGACGGCCGGGTCGTCGCGCAAACTGCTGGCTTCGCCATGCACCGATATGCGACCATTTTCCAGAACATAACCGTAGTCTGCCACCTTCAGTGCCGCCGCGGCAAACTGCTCCACCAGCAGCATCGTAACGCCGCGCGACTTCAGATCGGTAATGATACGAAAAACTTCGTCTACCAGTATCGGCGCCAGCCCCATGGAGGGTTCGTCCAGCAGCACGATTTCTGGATTCAGCATGACAGCCCGCGCCATCGCCAGCATCTGCTGCTCACCGCCAGATAGCGTACCAGCAAGCTGGTTTCGGCGCTCTTTCAGGCGCGGAAACAATTCCATCGCCCGCTCCAGATCGGCAGCAACATCACCCTTGGGCCGACTTCCCGTCAGGCGGGGAAATGCTCCCAGGATCAGGTTATCCGTCACGCTCATGGTGGCAAAAACTCGCCGCCCTTCCGGTGAGTGCGCCAGGCCCAGCCGCGCAATGTCATAGGACTCGAGCCCATCCACACGCTTGTCGTTCAACGTAATATTACCGGCCGTAGGTTTGATCATGCCGGAAATGGCACGCATGGTAGTCGTTTTACCGGCGCCATTGGAGCCTATCAGCGTCACCACTTTGCCGCGTGGAACGTCGATGGAAATCCCATGCAACACCTGCACCTTGCCATAACCGGCTTCCAGATTATTGATACGCAACATAGTTATTCCCGTGCTCGCGTTATTCCGCGTTTAATCTGCGTCTATTCAGCGTTTAATCTGCGCCGCCGCCCAGATAGGCTTCTATAACTTTTTCATCTGCCTGCACCTCGGCCGGCTTTCCTTCGGCTATCTTCTGGCCGAAATCGAGCACCGACACTGCATCGCACAACCCCATCACAACGTCCATGTGGTGCTCAATCAGAATGACGGTAATGCCCTGATCGCGGATCTTGCGAATAATAGTGACCAGTTCTCGAATGTCGGGCGCGGTCAGTCCGGCAGCAGGCTCGTCCAGCAACAGCAACTGCGGATCGAGCGCCAATGCGCGCGCAATTTCCAGCAGACGCTGCTTGCCGTAAGGCAGGTTACGCGCCTCGTCGTTGGCAAGATCCGTAAGGCCGACAAATTTAATCAGTGCCATGCCACGTGCAACGGATGCGGCCTCTTCGCGCAAATAGCGTGGAGTGTTCAACGCAACGTCAACGATGGAACTGGCAAAGGTATGGTGCAACCCCACCTGTACATTTTGCAGCGCTGTCATTTCACCAAACAACTGCACGTTCTGGAACGTACGCGCAATACCGCTCAAGGCTATTTCAGACGAATTGCGCCCAACCACAGACCGACCCGCAAATTCAATCGAACCAGCCGTAGGAATATAAATCCCGGTCAGCACGTTCATCATGGTGCTCTTGCCCGATCCGTTGGGCCCGATCAGTCCATGAATAGTTCCACGCTTGATGCGCAGGTCGACCTGATTGATGGCCTTCAGTCCACCAAACTGCATCAACAACCCGGTTGCGGCCAACAAGTCCTGCCCTACCGCAATATTGCCGCTATTCGCCGCCGCCTTCACCGCATCGGGGCCGTTGGGAATTTCGTCGAGCGATAGTCCGGCACTGCGGCGCACCGTCTTGAGGACCCACAGGCCACGGACAAAGCCAACAATGCCATCCTGCAGGTAATAGACAACAAACAGGATCATCAGTCCGAATATGCTCAGACGCCAGTCGGTAATAGACTGCAGCCAGAAGGAAAAACCTGCCAATGCCGCCGTGCCCACGACTGGCAGCGCCATTTGCCGAAACCCCGATCGCTTCAATGCAATGCTGACAATGGCACCCACCAGCATCAGCACGGCCAGCGTGGTCGCGACAATCCGGAATAGTTCCAGATCGTCCAGCAGTTTGGGCAGTATCACGATGATTGCGGCACCCAGCAACGCACCGCTGCGCGTTTTTCGGCCACCCATAATGACTGCCAGCAAAAACAGCACGGTCAGTTCGAAGTTATAGGTATTGGGCGATATATATTGTTCCGAATAGGCGTACAGACAGCCGGCCAGGCCGGCAAATCCGGCACTGACAACAAACGCATATACCTTGTACCTATAAACCGAAACGCCCATGCAGTCCGACGCCACCGGGCTGCCCCGCAAGGCTTCAAAGGCGCGTCCCAGATGGGACTTCAGAATACGATCCACAACCACCAGCGAGAGGACCATCAACGCCAGCACCAGCCAGTAGAACGCATTTTCATCGAGCTGCTGACCACCAATAGAAGGCTTGGGAACTTTGATTCCCAGGGGACCTTCGGTCAGGAAGTCCATCTCGTTGATCAGAATCTGTACGATGGTGCCAAACGCCAGTGTCACCATGGCCAGATACGGGCCGCTGACCCGCAGCGCTGGTAGTGCCAGCAGCGCCCCAAACCCGGCGGTCACTGCCACGCTGCCTGGAATAATCAGCCAGAGGGGCGCACCGAGCTTCAGGAATAGAACACCCGTGGTATACGAACCGACCCCGAATAGTCCGGCATGCCCCAAAGATACCTGACCGGTATAGCCGACCACGATATCCAGGCCGAACAACAGAATGGCATAAATCATGATCGTGCCGACCATGTGTATGTAATAGGTGTTGGAGGTCAGCAGCGGCACTGCGGCCAGCAGGAAGAGTCCGGCCAGCGTTCCAAAAAATGACTTGGGATTCATGCTTTCAGACCTTCTTGATGGCCGATTTACCAAACAGTCCGGATGGTTTGAATGCCAGCACCATCAAAAGCAGCACGAGGCCCGGTACGTCTTTGTAACCCGTCGACAAATAGAAGCCGGTGGTGGTTTCGGCCACCCCCAGAATGATGCCGCCGACGATTATTCCCATGCCGCTTGTCAGCCCACCGATGATCGCAACGGCAAAAGCCTTGAGGCCCAGCACCGCACCCATGGTGGCGCCCGTCAGTGTCAGCGGCGCAATGAGCGCTCCCGCAAACGCCGCCGTCGCGCTCGACAAGGCGTATGAAAACGTAATCACCATCGCCGTATTAATACCCATGAGCTTTGCTGCGT
>Ga0007854_10000840_pt1 | contig 19776 bp, 19 predicted proteins | sample CryBogCBH12Aug08_FD_60382 | JGI IMG/M metagenome (GOLD analysis project Ga0007854, IMG submission 60382) | Freshwater microbial communities from Crystal Bog, Wisconsin, USA - CBH12Aug08 | ecosystem: Environmental > Aquatic > Freshwater > Lake | place: Crystal Bog, Wisconsin, USA | collected...
CGACGCCCATCCCCGCGAACCTGGACATGAGCTCGATCCCCACGCACGTGGGGGTGGTCATGGACGGTAACGGCCGCTGGGCGACGCGGCGAGGACTGCCGCGCACCGAGGGCCACGGCGCCGGCGAGGCGGCCCTGGTGGACACCACCTACGGGGCGCTGGCGATCGGCGTGAAGGCGCTGACGGTCTACGCCTTCTCCACCGAGAACTGGCGACGCCCCATCGACGAGGTGCGCTACCTGATGAACTTCAACCGCGGACTCCTCGAGCGGCGCCAGCACGAGCTGCACGAGGTGGGCGTGCGGATCACCTTCTCGGGCCGGCGCGACTGGCGGGTGCCGCGCGGGGTCTTGAAGCGCATGGACGAGGCGGCCGCCCTGACGCGTCACAACACCGACCTGGTGCTCAACATCGCCTTCAACTACGGCGGACGCGCCGAGATCGTCGACGCCGTCAAGCGCCTCATCGAGGACAAGGTGCCGGCCTCCAAGGTCGACGAGAAGGCCATCCGCCAGCGCCTCTACCACCCCGAACTGCCCGATCCCGACCTCATGGTGCGCACCTCGGGGGAGTACCGCACGTCAAACTTCCTGCTCTGGGAGATGGCGTACTCCGAGATGGTCTTCACCGACGTGCTCTGGCCGGATTTTCGCCGCGAGGACCTCTACGCGGCCATCGCCGAGTACCAGCAGCGCGACCGCCGCTTCGGCGGAGTCGAGACGTGAGGGTCACTCGCGCCACCGGCGTCGTCCTCGGCCTCGTCTACATCTTCTTGTGGGTCATCGCGCTCAACGGGGCCTCGAGCTTCATCCCCCTGCTGGCCGTGCCGCTCATCTTGGGGATCCTCGTCGCCTTCGGCGTGTGGCTGAACGGTTTCCTCGGCATCACGCCGCGCGCCCAGCACTTCGCCGAGCGCGAGGACGAGCCGCGTGACGACGCCGCCAACGATCACGGCGCCGCCGAGGACGCGGGCGACGAACGCCGCGACGATCCGGCGGACCCCGCGGCGTGAGCGAGCTGCGCGAACTCGCCGACGAGGCCGTCGTCCTGCGCAGCTACAAATCCGGCGAGTCCGACCGGGTCTGCGTGCTGTGGACCCGCTCGCACGGCAAGGTGCGCGTGCTCGCCAAGGGCGTGCGCAAGACGGCGAGCCGCATGGGCGGGACCCTCGAGCCCATGGCCCACGTCAAGGTCGACCTGGTGCGCGGGCGCGGGGACCTCTTCATCACCAAGCACGTGGCGCACCTCGAGCGACTCACCGTGCTGCGCGGCGACTACGAGCGCATCACCGCCGGTCTAGCGGTGGTGGAGGTGGTCGACGCCATCCCCACCGACGAGGCGGCCGACGAAGGCATCTTCGACATGCTCGTGCGCGTGCTCGCCACCTTGGACCGGCCCGACTTCCACCCCGAGCTCGTGCCCGCCTCCTTCTTCTTCAAGCTGCTCGCCTACGACGGCTCGGAGCCGGTGGTGGACGGATGCGTGAACTGCGGTTCGCCCGGTCCGCTCGTGTCCTTCAACGCCGAGGTGGGCGGGACGCTGTGCGCGCAGTGCCGCTCGGGCACCTCGATCAGCCCCGCGGCCCTAGAGCTCATCCGGCGCATCCTCGGGGGCGACCTGGCGGCCGTCCTGCGCGAGAGGGACCCCGACGCAGCGGGCGAGGTCATGACCCTGGCCCAGGAGGCCATCGAGGTCCACTTCGGCAAGCGGCTCAAGGTGGCGCGCTCCTCCGCCCCGCTCCGCGACGCGCCCGCGCCCGTGAACGCCGCGGAGACCCGCGGGTCCGCGTCGCGAGCGTCGGACGTGGGAGAATCGTCGCCATGAGACGCCTCATCCCCTTCGCCCTGCTCCTCGTCATGTCGGTCCTCGCGGTCGCGGCGCTGGGTCTCAGCGTGAGCCGCAACGAGAGGTTCTCCACCTTCGCCACTCCGGCCGCGGGCGACCCGGCCGTGGTCGCGGCCTTTCGCGGTGTGGCGCTGCGCTCGCTCGACGCGCCCAGCTTCACCTTCGCACGCGAGATCGACTACCGGGCCCCCGACTCGACGCGCATCGGTTCCCCGGTGGCGCAGTACCTGGTGGTCGGCGGGACCGAATACGCGCGCATCACCACCTCCTCCACCCCCCTCTACGGCGTCACGCCGCTGAGCCCCGCCGGCGACCTGGTGGTCGGACCCGGCGCCGCCAAGGCCGCGCTCGAGGCCCTGGTGGGCCCCACCAGCGTCACGCGCGCCGGCGACCACTTCAGCGTCACCACCGTCGTGCCCGCGGCCGACTACCAGTCCGAGGACCCCGGGCAGGTCGAGCTGATCCGCACCGTCTACGTGGCCGACGACTACGTGACCTCGATCTCCTCGCAGCTGCGCGGCTGGATCAGCGCCCCGGTGGCCAACAAGAGCGGGGGCTACCACCTCGGCCGCGTCGAGCACCTGAGCCTCGGCAGCGTGGACTACGGGAACTACGGCCAGGTGGCGCCCATCAGCGCCCCGCCGCTCGGCGAACGCATCGCGCTGGTCGCGTGTTCGAGCCCCCACGCCGGCGGACCGGTGGTGGGCCTGGGCCTGCACGACCTCTGCGAGAAGGGGATCGTCCACTAACCCCGCCCCGGGGGCCCGACCGCTAGAACGTAGGGGTGGATTTCCCCGCCCTCTTCTGGTTCCGCCGCGACCTGCGTCTGAGCGACAACCCGGCCCTGCTCGAGGCGGCCCGCCGAGGGTCGGGCGAGGTGGCGGCGGTCTTCGTGATCGACCCCGCGCTGACGGCGGCGGTGGGGCCGGCGCGCAGCGCCTACCTGCGCGACACGCTGGCGGCGCTCGACGAGTCCCTCGGCGGACGCCTCATCGTGCGCGTGGGCGACCCGGGCGAGCAACTGGCGGCGCTCGCCGCCGAGGTGGGCGCCCGCGAGGTGGTGGCCACCGAGGACTTCGCGCCGGCCGGTCGCCGCCGCGACGAGCGCGTGCGCGCGAGCATCGAAGCGGCGGGGCTGGCCCTGCGCGTGCTCGACTCGCCCTACGCGGTGCGCCCGGGCAGCGTGACCACCAAGACCGGGACGCCCTGCAAGGTCTTCACCCCCTTTCGCCGCGTCTGGGAGTCGTTCGAGGTCCCCGCGCCCGTCGCCGCACCCGCGGGCGTGCGCTGGCTGGGGGCGGAGTCGGCCGACGTCGATGAACTCACCCGACTGAGCGGTCGACGCCGACCCGAGTACTTCGGGGACCTGAGCGACGAGGTCCCCGACTACGACCGGCGCGTGGGCGAGGCCGGCGCACGCGAGACGCTGGCGGACTTCGCGGCGCGGGTCGACGCCTACGACCAGCTCCGCGACCGGCCGGACCTGGCGGGGACCTCGCGGCTGAGTGCGCACCTGCGCTTCGGCACGCTGCACCCGCGTCAGGTGCTCGCGGCGACGCGCTCGACCTCGCGGGGGGCGGAGGTCTTCCGCTCCGAGATCTGCTGGCGCGAGTTCTACGCCGACGTCCTGTGGCACCGCCCCGACTCCACCTGGCGAGTGCTGCAGCCCTCCCTCGAGCACCTGCGCGTCGACCGCGACGCCGCCGCCGAGGAGCGCTTCCGCCGCTGGGCGCGCGGCGAGACCGGCTACCCCATGGTGGACGCCGGAATGCGCCAACTGCTGCGCGAGGGCTGGATGCACAACCGCGTGCGCATGGTCGCCGCGTCCTTCCTCGTGAAGCACCTGCACCTCGACTGGCGCTGGGGCGCCCAGTGGTTCCTCTGGCGCCTGGTGGACGGCGACGTGGCGAGCAACCAGCACGGCTGGCAGTGGGTGGCCGGCACCGGCACCGACGCCGCGCCCTTCCACCGCGTCTTCAACCCGACCCTGCAGGCCCAGCGCTTCGACCCCGAGGGCAGCTACGTGCGCCGCTACGTCCCCGAGCTGCGCGAGGTGGCCGCTCCCCAGTGCCTCCTGCCCGGTGGCGGGGAGGGCCTGCTGGCGCCGGCGGGCTACGCGGCGCCGATGATCGACGCCGCCACCGAGCGCGACGAGGCGCTGGCGCGCTTCGCCGAGGCCCGCGACCTGGCGGCGGCGTCGCGATGAGCGACTTCGGCGTCTACGTCCACGTGCCCTTTTGCGCGCATCGCTGCGACTACTGCGCCTTCGCCACCTACGACGACCGCGACCACCTGCGCGAGGACTACGTCGAGGCCGTCCTGGCCGAGATCGCCCTCGAGGTCGCGGCGGGGCTCGAGGCCGCGACCTCGGTCTTCTTCGGCGGGGGCACGCCCTCGCGGCTCAGTGCCGAGCAGTTGCTGCGCATCCTCGACGCCATCCCGCGCACGCCCGACGCCGAGGTCACCGTCGAGTGCAACCCCGAAGACGCCAGCCTCGAGCGCCTGAGGGCGTATCGGGCCGGGGGCGTGAACCGCATGAGCTACGGCGTGCAGTCGACGCGTCCCGCGGTGCTCGCCGACCTCGGACGCCGCCACGGCACGATGGCGCACCGCGAGGTGTCCGAGGCCACGCGCGCGGCCGGGTTCGCCACTTGGAACATGGACCTCATCGTGGGCTCTCGCGCCGAGACCCTCGACGACGTGCGCGCGACCCTGGACGACCTGCTCGGCCTCGAGTTCGCACCCCCGCACATCAGCTGTTACGCCCTCACCCCCGAGCCGGCGACGCCGCTCGGGCGCGACCCGGCCCGCCACCCCGACGAGGACGACACCGCCGACGCCTACGACCTGGTGGGCGAGGTGCTCGAGTCGCGCGGCTACCAGTGGGAGGAGATCTCCAACTGGGCGCTGCCGGGCCACGAGTGCCGCCATAACCACGTCTACTGGGACCACGGCGACTACGTGGGCTTCGGCTCGGCCGCCCACTCGCACCGCCGGGGCCGGCGCTACTGGAACGTGCGCACCCCCGAGCGCTACATCGAGATGCTGCGCCGCGGCGAACGGCCCCTCGGCGGCGAGGAGGTCCTCGACGAGGCCACCCAGGCCTTCGAGCGCGATTCGCTGGCGATGCGCACGAGCCGCGGGGTGCCGGTCGAAGCCTTCGAGTCCCTCGACGAGATCCGCCACCTGGTGAAGGTGAGCGAGGGACGCGTGACGCTGCGCCCGCGCGCGCGCCTCGTCGCCAATCAGGTGCTGTTGCGCCTCAAGTCCACGCCCTAGGCCGGGCCGGGGGCTTTTGGGGAGTCCGGTAGCCTGGTGGGATGTCGTCAGCCACCTCGCCGAACCCCGAACTCCTCGACAAAGTCATCAATCTGGCCAAGCGCCGGGGCTTCGTCTTCCAGTCCGCCGAGATCTACGGGGGCTTCCGCTCGACCTACGACTACGGCCCCCTGGGCGTCAACATGCTGCGCAACGTCAAGGCCGCCTGGTGGCGCGACATGGTCCAGATGCGCCTCGACGTGGTGGGCATCGACGCGGCCATCCTCGGTCCGCCGGCCGTCTGGGCCGCCTCGGGCCACCTCGAGACCTTCACCGACCCGCTGGTGGACTGCCGCAAGTGCAAGGAGCGCTACCGCGAGGACAAGATCGACGGCGTGTGCCCGAACTGTGGTTCGACCGAGTTCACCGAGGCGCGCGCCTTCAACCTGATGTTCAAGACCCAGGCCGGTCCCGTCGAGGGCGAGGGCGCGACCGCCTACCTGCGCCCCGAGACCGCCCAGGGCATGTTCACCAACTTCAACAACGTGCTCTCGACCATCCGCAAGAAGCCGCCCTTCGGCATCGCCCAGGTCGGCAAGTCCTTCCGCAACGAGATCACCCCCCAGAACTTCGTCTTCCGCACGAGAGAGTTCGAGCAGATGGAGATGGAGTACTTCGTGCCGCCGGCCGAGGCCGACGAGTGGTACCGCTACTGGATCGACCAGCGCTACAACTGGTACCTGGGCCTGGGCATCCCCGCCGACCAGCTGCGCCTGCACGAGCACGCGAAGGAGGACCTGTCGCACTACTCGCGCGGTACCACCGACGTGGAGTTCCTCTACCCCTGGGGCTGGGACGAGCTCGAGGGCATCGCCAACCGTGGCGACTACGACCTGACCCAGCACTCGAACGCCTCGGGCACCAAGCTCGAGTACTTCGACCAGGCGGCCAACGAGCGCTACACCCCCTACGTGATCGAGCCGGCCGCCGGCGCGACGCGCGCGATGATGGCCTTCCTCCTCGCCGCGTACCACGAGGACGAGGTCGAGGGCGAGACCCGCACGGTGCTGCGCCTGGACTGGCGCCTCGCGCCCTATCAGGTGGCGGTCCTGCCGCTGTCGAAGAAGCCCGAGCTCGAGGGCGTGTCCCGAGAGGTCTTGGCGGCCCTGCAGCCGCACTACTCCTGCGACTACGACGTGACCCAGTCCATCGGCCGGCGCTACCGCCGCCAGGACGAGGTCGGCACGCCGTGGTGCGTGACGGTGGACTTCGACTCGCTCGAGGACCGCTGCGTCACCGTGCGCGACCGCGACAGCACCGAGCAGGTGCGGATCCCCATCGAGGGTCTTCTCGCGAACCTGCGCGAGCGCAGCGGTCAGCACTAGGGGTCCGATCCCCCCGTGTCCATCTCGGTGAGATGTGACGGAGGTCCGTGTTTGTCGCGCTCCGTGGCGGCGGGGGAGTCCTAGGCTGGACTTCGGCCAACCAGGTTTGGCAGCGGGGCAACCCGCTGGCGGCTGTCGGCAGTCCCGGCAGTTAAAGAGCTGACTTTCGCGTCTCTCGAAGTGGTTCGAATCCACGATTGGCCACTGAGCGTCCCCGATGGCGGCGCCGCAGCGCCACGTCGTCAGGTCGTCAGGTCGATGCCTGGTCGGCCCGGCGGCGGTCGCCTCGCCACAACATGGCGGGAACGAAGGTGGCCAGGCCGAAGAGGGCTCCGACCCCGCAGGTCCCGCTCCAGCCCCAGTGCGCGTAGGCGTAGCCGGCGAGCAGCGAACCCAGGGAAGCGCCGGTGAAGAAGCAGACCATGTAGATGGAGTTGATGGTGCTGCGCTGGTTGGGCGCCAGGGCGTAGATGATCGACTGGTTCGAGACGTGCACCCCCTGGGCGCCGGCGTCGAGGAGGATGGTCGCGGCGATCAGCGCCGCCACCTGGGCCCGGCCCACGAAGGCGATGAGGTAGGCGAGGGGGATGAGGACCGCCGCCGAGGTGGTGGCGAGGTGCGTGCGGCCCTGGTCCGCGAGCCGTCCGGTCGCGTTGGCCGCGACGATGCCGGCCAGCCCGAAGAGCCCGAAGAGCCCGATGACCCCCGAGGAGTAGTGGAAGGGCGCGCTGGAGAGGTGAAAGGCGAGCGTCGACCAGAGCACGCTGAAGGCGCCGAAGGCGCTGGCGCCGAACCAGCCGCGCCGGCGCAGCTGGGAGGACTCGCGCATCATGCGCACACCGCCGGTGACGAGCTGGCGATACTCGAAGCGGTTGCGCGGCCGCTCCTGGGGCAGGGCGCGAAAGAGCACCGCCGCCACGATGACGAGCAGGGCGGAGGAGGCGAGGTAGACCCCGCGCCAGCCGATCGCCTCCGAGGCCACGCCCGAGAGGGTGCGCGACAGGAGGACCCCGCCCAGCAGGCCGGTCATGAGTCGACCCACGACGCGGCCGCGCTGGGCGTCGGGCGCGAGGTCGGCGCCGAAGGGGATGATGATCTGCCCGGCCACCGAGGTGAGTCCGATGACCACGGTCAGGACCGCGAAGAAGGCGAAGGAGTGCACGAAGGAGGCCGCCGCCATCGACAGGGCCGCCAGCAGGAAGATGGTGACGATGAGGTTGCGCCGCACGAAGAGGTCGCCCAGGGGCAGCAGGAAGAACAGACCCACGACGTAGCCGACCTGGATGAGCGTGATGAGCAGCGACGTGGAGGCGGTGGAGATGGCGAAGTCGCCTCGCACCTGGTGCAGCAGGGGCTGCAGGTAGTAGAGGTTGGCCACGATGACGCCGATGGCCAGCGCCATCAGGGTCACCAGGGCGGGACCGAGTCGTTGCTGGGTGTTCGACACGAAGGGGCGGTTACGCCACTTTCTTGTACTTCGCGGTGGCGAGCGGCCCGAGGATTGCGATCAGCAGGACCGACCAGCCGATTGCCATCCAGATGGAGTTGCCCGCGCTCGGCAGGATCACGTTGTGGCCGTCCATGAGGTAGCGCACCGCCTTGGTGACTTCGCTCACCGGCTGGTAGGTCGCGAAACCCTGGAGCCAGCCCGGCATGGTCGAGACCTGCACGAAGATCCCCGACGCGAAGGTCAGCGGGAAGATCAGCGGGAAGGTCATCGCCTGGGCGGCCTCGGAGTTGGGGGCGGCGAGCCCCACGAAGGCGAAGCCCCAGGAGAGGCAGTAGGCGAAGAGCAGGGTGATCAAACAGGCCAGCACGTAGTTCACGATGCCGCCGTGGGGGCGAAAGCCCACCAGCAGTCCGATGCCGGTCATGATGACCAACACGATCACGTTGCGCCCCAGGTCCGACACGGTGCGCCCGGCGAGCACCGCCATGCGCGACATCGGCAGCGCCCGAAAGCGCTCGATGAGCCCGTGCTGGAGGTCTTCGGCGAGGCCGATGGCGGTGCCGACCGCGCCGAAGATCGTCGTCTGCACGATGATGCCCGGCAGGAGGTAGTTGACGTAACCGCCGGGGATCGGCACGCTGATGGCGCCGGCGCCGAAGATGTAGCGGAACAGCAGCACGAACATGATGGGCTGCAGGATCGAGAAGACCAGCGCCGTGGGGATGCGGATGATCGCGAGCAGGTTGCGTCGCGCGATGGTCAAGACGTCCGAGACGGCCCAGCGCAGGCTGCTCTTCTCGGCGTGAACGACTTCGGTGGCGATGCTCACGAGGGGCGCCCCTTTCGCTTCGGTGTGCTGTCGTCGTCGCCCGTGGGGGCGTCCTCGGCCTTGTGTCCGGTGAGGGACAAGAAGACGTCGTCGAGGCTGGGCTCGCGCAGGGTCAGTCCCGCCAGGCTCACCTGGGCGGCGTCGAGGGTGCGCAGGGCTTCGGCGGCCGAGGCGGGTCCGCCCTCGACGGTGAGCTCCACCACGGTCCCTTCGATGTTGGCCGGCTTCGTCGACAGGGAGCGGATGAGCTCGAGACCGCGAGCGGCGTCGTTGGTGGAGTGGAAGGCCAGCGACAAGACGGTGGCGCCGAGGTTGCTCTTGAGCTGCTGGCTGGTGCCCTCGGCGATGATCGATCCCTTGTCGAGCACCACGAGCTGCTTGCAGAGACGGTCGGCCTCCTCGAGGTACTGGGTGGTGAGCAGCACCGTGGTGCCGCCCTCGACCAGGCCCTCGATGATGGACCAGAGGTCCTGGCGGCTCTGGGGGTCGAGGCCGGTGGTGGGCTCGTCGAGGAAGAGGATGGGGGGACTCGCCACCAGGGCGGCCGCCAGGTCGAGGCGGCGGCGCATGCCGCCCGAGTAGGTCTTGACGTTGCGCCCGGCGGCGTCAGTCAGGCCGAAGTCCTCGAGGAGCTCCTTGGCCCGCGCGGCGACGTAGGGCTTGTGCAGGTGATTCAGCGCGCCGATCATGCGCAAGTTCTCCAGGCCCGTCAGGTTCTCGTCCACCGTGGCGTACTGACCGGCCAGGCCGATGCGGCGACGCACCTCCTGGGGGGACTTGACGACGTCGAAGCCGTCGACGGTGGCGCGCCCCGAGGTGGGCGCGAGGATGGTGGAGAGGATGCGCACCATCGTGGTCTTGCCCGAGCCGTTGGGGCCCAGGAGTCCGAAGACCTCGCCGCGCGGCACGTGCAGACTGACGCCCTTGAGGGCCTGCACGCCGCCGTCGTTGAAGGTCCGGACTATCGAATCGGCTTCAATCGCGTAGTCGCTCACCCGGCGAAGTCTAGGGGTCTCGTCAGCGACTTCGACGCGACGTGCACCGGGTACCGTTCATGTATGGCACTTTCGGAAGCCGAGATCGCGCAGGTCCGTTCGGCCACGGACATCGTCGCGCTCATCACCGAATACGTCGCCTTGAAGAAGTCCGGGCGCCGCTGGCAGGGCCTGTGCCCCTTCCACGCCGAGAAGTCGCCCTCCTTCTCGGTGAACGCCGAGGAGGGCCGCTACTACTGCTTCGGCTGTCGGGCCTCGGGCGACCAGATCACCTTCGTGCGAGAGATGCAGCACCTCGACTTCGTCGACGCCGTGCGCGTCCTCGCCGACCGCGCCGGCATCGAGCTCCACGAGGACGACGCCCAGGGCCCGGCGCGCAAGGAGCGCCAGGAGTTCCTGGCGGCGATGGACGCCGCCGTCTCGTGGTACCACGAACGCCTGCTCACCTCGCCCGACGCGCGCCCGGCCCGCGACTACCTGCGCAGCCGCGGCATCTCGGGCGAGGTCGCTCGCCAGTTCCGCCTGGGCTGGGCGCCCGACGACTGGGACGCCCTGGCGAGCTCGCTCAAGCTCTCCGAGAAGGTGCTCGAGGGGACGGGGCTCGGCTTCGTCAACAAGCGCGGTCGCCGTCAGGACGCGCTGCGCGCGCGCCTGATCTTCCCGATCTTCGACTCGGGCGGCAAGGCCATCGCGGTCGGTGGGCGCATCTTGCCGGGTCGCGCGGAGAACCCCGACGGTTTCCGCGAGGCCAAGTACAAGAACTCGCCTGAGACACCGATCTACTCCAAGCGGCGCACCCTCTACGGTCTCAACTGGGCCAAGGACGACATCATCCGCTCCGGCGAGATCATCGTCTGCGAGGGCTACACCGACGTCATCGCCTTCTTCCAGGCCGGCATGCCCCGCGCGGTGGCCACCTGCGGGACCGCGCTGGGCGAGGAGCACTTTCGCACGATGCGCAACTTCGCCAAGCGCATCGTGCTCGCCTACGACGCCGACTCGGCCGGTCAGAGCGCCGCGGCCAGCGTGTACCAGTGGGAGAAGCAGCACGAGGTGGACGTCTTCGTGGCGAAGCTGCCCAAGGGCATGGACCCCGCCGAGCTCGCCCAGCGCGACCCGGCCGCGCTGGTGTCGTCGGTCGCGGGAGCCGTCCCCTTCTTGCAGTTCCGCCTCGACCGGGTGCTCGAGGCGGCCAACCTCGCCACCCCCGAGGGGCGCGCCCGCGCCGCCGAGGCGGCCCTGCGCGTGGTCGCGGAGCACCCGAGCGACCTGGTGCGTGACCAGTACTTGCTCAAGGTCGCCGACACCCTGCGACTCGACCTGGTGACGCTACGCCCCCGCGTGGCCGAACTGCTGCGCAACCCCCAGGCCAAGGTCGTGGTCGCCGAGCGACCGGTCGCGCCGCGCGTGACCGCGCCCCTGCCGCGCCCCGGACTCGAGGCGCTGCGCTTGTGCATCCACTTCCCCCACGACGTGGCGGGGCGTTTCGTGAGCGACTACTTCGTGAACGACGTCCAGCGCGAGATCTTCGACGGACTCGCCACGGGCCAGAGTGTGTCGGAGGTTGTCGACCAATTGCGACGTCGCGGGGAGGACGGCGCCGCCGACGTGCTGAGCGAGCTGGCGGTGGACGAGCTCGACCGTGACTACACGGCCGCCGACGTGACCGCCATCGTGTCGCAGCTCCTGCGCGCCGCGGTCAGCGAGGAATTGCGTCAGGTGGAACGCGAACTGCGGGCGGGCGAGCTGGCACCCGACCTCGCCATGGCGATCATCCGCGACGTGAAGGAACGGCTCGAACTCTTGGAGACGCCCCAGGGCGAACAGGCCGAGGCGGACCTGCGGGTCTGGTTGCTCGAACGCTCGGGTGCCGGTGGCTAAGCGCCTTCGCACGGTCGGGGGGCTCTCGATGCTGAAGCCCCTCACGATCGAGGAGGAGCGCGCCCTCCTGCCCGTCATCACCCGGGGTCGCGAGGCGGCCCGGCGCCTCGACGAGGGCGGACTCGACGCCGCGACGACGCGCGCCCTGCGACGCGCGCGCGAAGAGGGGCAGCAAGCCGAGTCCACCTTGTTGCGAGCCACCTGCGGTCTGGTGCGCCTTCGCGTCGTGGAGCGGGGATATCGGTTCGGCGACGAGGAGCTCGAAGCCGCCGGCGTCGAGGGTCTCGTCAATGCCCTGCACCGCTTCGACCCCGCCAAGGGGAATCGCTTCTCCACCTACGCGAACTACTGGATCATGAAGTTGGTCAATCAGGCCATCCGCCAGCAGGCCGGGCTGAGCGAGGCGGAGATGGAGCACGTGCTCAAGCTTCAGAAGCTGCTGCGCAGCGACCTGGCCAAGAAGTTCTCGACCAAGGAGATCGCCGCGGCTCTGGGGGTGTCCTCGGCCAAGGCGCGCGACATCGTGCAGATGAATCGAGACCTGGTCAATCGGCGCTTCGAGAGCGGGGACTTCGAGCGCGGCATCGAAGCGCGCCCCAGCCCCGACGTGAACGAGGCTCCGCAGTGGGTCATCGAGGCCCTCAAGCGACTCTGCGGTGAGGACTTCGATTCCTTCTGGCAATACGCCTTCCAGACGATGTCGATCGAGGAGATCGCTCGTGGCCGGGGGATCTCGCGCCAGGCGATGAGCAAGCGACTGGAGAAGTGCCGCAAGGCCGTTCGCGAGAGTGCCGACGCCCAACGTTTGCAGGAATGGTTCGACCGGCAGTAGCCGAATCTCGACGGGGGAGGCCGGTGCTAGAGTTGCGGTGCCTTACGCATTCCCAGATAGCTCAATTGGCAGAGCAAGCGACTGTTAATCGCTAGGTTGCAGGTTCGAGTCCTGCTCTGGGAGCCACGCGACTGTTCTATCTCGGCTGATCCGTCACCAACGGATAACGGCTGATCTGCAACCTGGTAACGCCCGAAGCGTGACACGGTAACGGCAGATCCTTGACGCGCCCACCTCCCGGAGCGTCGACCTGCGTCGCGTCCGTCGCTTCCATGCCGAACTGTGAGACCCCCGTCGGCCGACCACGGGTGACGCCGTTACGACGGCTTCGAACGTCACGCGGATCGAACGACGGGGGCCTCTCGCGGCAACGGAGGACCGCTACATCGGCATCGCTTCGTAGATCTCGACGGAGCCACCCGCGGCGAAGACGGGGCAGTCGCTAACGAGCCCTCGCGCGGCACCGAGGTCCTCCGCTTCGAGGATGGTGTAGCCCGTGAGCTCGGACGTCGCGTCTCCCTCGACACCCTCGTGGTTCAGTGCCACCGAGGGGCCGAAGGGATTCCCGAAATCAGTCACCGACGATCCGAGCCCTCCGAACCACTGCATCCACCGCTGCATCGTGGCTTCCTGGGCTTCGGGTGTCTCGGCCATCGCCCCACCCTTGTACACAACGACGAACTTTCCCATGTTTCCTCCTTCTCATCAGTCGACCTAAACGTTAGATAGTTCTAACGCAAGGGGATGCTAACATAAGAGTATGGATTCTGTGCTGAAGACTTTGGGTGACGCCAAGCGTTGCGAGATCGTTCGTCTCGTCTGGAGCGACGAACTGTCGGCGACCGCCATCGCAGAACGTTTTCCCGAGGTGACCCGTTCGGCGATCTCCCAGCACCTGGGCGTCCTGCGGCGAAGTGGTCTGCTCTGCGAGCGACGTCAGGGAACGCGGCGGCTCTACTCGGCGAATCAGGAGGAACTCTCGCGATTGCGCGATTTCCTCAATTCCTTTTGGACCAACTCTCTCGAGACGCTCCGCGACCTTGCGGAGTCTGAACAGCGGATGAAGGAGATGCGATGAGTTCTGATGTCGTCAAGGAGATGGTGATCAAGGCTTCGCCCGAGACGATCTTTCCTTTCCTCGTCGATCCCTCGCAATTCGTGCGGTGGATGGGAACGAGCGTCACCTTGAATCCCGTGCCCGGTGGCGAGTTCCGAGTCCTCTGCGGCGGTGTCAACCCCGCCGCGGGCGTGTACCGGGAGGTCGTCACGAATGAGAAGGTGGTCTTCACCTTCGGCTGGGACGTCCCGGGTCACCCGATTCCCGCGGGGTCGTCCGAAGTCGAAATCACCCTGCATCCCTCGGGCGAGCACACGCTGGTGCGTCTCGTGCATCGCGGACTGCCCGACGACGCCACGAGCGATCACCGCAGGGGCTGGGACTACTACTTCGCTCGTCTCGACCAGGTCCTGGCCGGCGTCGACCCAGGTCCGGACAGCCCCGAACTCGACTGAGCCAATCACCCCAACCCGAAGGAGGGCCCCATGAAGGCGACCGAGACGTGGCGGTACATTCACGCCGAACGAGCCCAGTTGGCCCAGGACGTGGCGTCACTCACCACCTCACAATGGGCGGCACCATCGTGGTGCGAGGGTTGGACGATCCAAGAGACCTTCGGCCACGTGGTCGCCGCGGCGGAACAGACGCCGATGCGCTTCTTCGGTCAACTCGCGTCCGCGGGATTCGATTTCAACGTCTTCGCCGAACGCGGTGCGCTTCGCGTGGCGAGCGCGGGGAGCGAGGAGATGATCCGACGATTGCGTGCCCGCACGACGACGACGAACCATCCCCCCGCCCCCGTCATGGCGATGTTGGGCGAGATCGTGGTCCACGGCGACGATATCCGCCGTCCCCTCGGACTCACGCACGCTCCGCCTGAAGCTGCCCTCATCGCCGTGGCGAACAGTTGGAAGAACTCCAACCTGCTCATCGGCTCGAAGCGTCGCATCACGGGGGTGCGCTTGCGCGCGACCGATGTCGACTGGTCGCACGGCGCCGGCCCCGAAGTGTCCGGACCCTTGCAGTCCCTCGTTCTCGCGATGACGGGCCGCCGGGGGTCGCACGGGGACCTGAGCGGAGAGGGTCTGGTCCTGCTCAGCGGCCGCTAACCGGTGTGGTGGGATCGCCGTCGTCATCGGGATTCGAGTCCCGGGACGCTGCGCCTTCCTCGGCGAGTGCCCGAGCGGCTTGCTCCGGGCTCAAGATGACGACGTCCTCGGCGCGCCACTCGAACTTCGACCGTCGCATCTCTTCGGGCTCCTCGTGTTCGACCATCGTTCCCATCCTTTCGCCTCCCTAGTCTGGGGCAAGCGTGTGACGCGGCACCGGCCCGCCACCGCGCCCCTGATGGGGCATGATGGAGGTTCACTCGAAGGAGGGCTCGTGGCGTTCTGTGGCAACTGTGGCACCGCCACCGCGCCGGGTCAGGACTTCTGCACCGTATGCGGACATCGCCTCCAGGCCATGACGCCCGCGCCGGCCCTCGCGACGCCAGCGTCGACGCCGGCGCGCGTCATCACGGGTCTCGCCCCTCGGGTCCCGCGTCACTCACGCTGGAGCGTCCTCTTTCGAGGGGTCCTGCTCGTCCCCCTGGGCCTGTGGTACTTCGTCGTGTCCTTCGCCAGTTTCTTCGTCATCATCGCGGCGTGGTTCAGCGCCCTCTTCATCGCCAGAGTGCCCGCGGGCATGCAACGCTTCTTGACCGACGTCCTGAGGTACCAGTCCAAGGTCGGCGCCTACGCCGCCCTGCTGAGCGCGCACTGGCCGGGGATGAACCTGCGTGCGCAGCCCCGCGACCAGATCAGTCTGGAGATAGACCACGTGGCCCTGAACCGCTGGGCGGTCTTCTTCCGCTTCGTCTTGATGTTCCCGGCGACGGTGGTGTCGGACCTCATGAGCATCGGGGCCGTGGCGATGACCTTCGTGATGTGGTGCAGCGCCCTGGCGGCGGGTCGCTGTCCGCAGTTCTTGCACGAGGCCCGCGGTCTGATGTGGCGCTACAAGGTGCGTACCAGCGCCTACTTCTCGCTCCTCACCCCCACGCAGCCCTTCGAGGGGTTCTTCGGCGATCCGCCCGTCGTCGCAGTTCCGGTCGACGCCGCCGGCGGCGATGACGCGATCGGGGCATCGACCCTCTCGACCACCTGGCCGCTCGCGGGGGCCGGCAAGGTGGCCTTCATCGTCGCGCTCCTCCTCGGTTCCTTCTTCCAGTTCCAGCCCGGACTCCTTCGCTGGCCGGTCAGCCAGGTCGTCGACCGCGGCATCGGGCGCCACCTGGTGAGTTCGCAGTTCCACACGGCCCTCGACGACCTCTCGCGCTACGAGGCGCCGGGGACGGCGTGTCTCGCGCCGCCCGGTGTGAAGGGCGGCTGCTACCTCAGCGCCGCCGCTGCGGCCACGGACGTGAAGGTGGTGGAGTTCAACCTCACGTCCTTCCAGCCCTTCGTGGTTCGAGGAAGCCGTGAGTACTCGGCCTTCCTCGCCGACGTCGTCGACCTCAAGGAGACGCTGACGCAGCTGTCCAACTGGTCCTCGGCGACGAGTCCGACCGTGCTGGTGGCGCGCTACGAGGAGCAGCTCAACGCGCTGACGCCGCTGTACCAGGCGCTCTACTCGGCCATCTAGGGCCTAGATCGAGAAGTCGTCGCCCTTCCAGATGCCGCTGCTCGAGGGTCGCACCTCGTGGGAGTGGCTGCGCACGCCGACTTGTTCTTCGAGCTCGTGCAGGCGCTCGAAGAGCGACTCGAGGCTCACGCCCACGGGGTCGGGCGCGAGTTCGCCCTCGCCCTCGATGAGGGGCTCGCTCGGCAGGCTGCGCGAGATGATCTTGCCGGGGATGCCCACGACCACCGAGTTGGGCGGCACCGAGTGCACCACGACGGCGTTGGCGCCCACCCGGCTGTCGTCGCCGATGGTGATGGGGCCGAGCACCTTGGCGCCCGCGCCCACCACCACGCGATTGCCGACGGTCGGGTGGCGCTTGCCGTGCTCCAGGCTGGTGCCGCCCAGGGTGACGCCCTGGTAGATGGTCACGTCGTCGCCCACCTCCGCCGTCTCGCCGATGACGACGCCGAGGGCGTGGTCGATGAAGACCCGTCGCCCGATGAGCGCGCCGGGGTGGATGTCGACGCTGGTGAGGACGCGCGCGGCCCACGACACGGCGCGCGCCGCGGTGCGCCGGTCGCTCACCCAGAGGCGGTGCGCCACCCGGTAGGCCCACAGGGCGTGCAGGCCCGGGTAGGTGAAGGCGGTCTCGAGGAGCCCGCGCGCGGCCGGGTCGCGCTCGCGCACCGCCGCGAGGTCCTCGCGGACGTGGCCGAGCACTAGTCGGTCAGGCCCTCGAAGAGCGCGGTGGAGAGGTAGCGCTCGCCGAAGGAGGGGATGATCACCACGATGCGCTTGCCGGCGTTCTCGGGTCGTTCGGCCACCTGGGTCGCGGCGAAGAGCGCCGCTCCCGAGGAGATGCCCACCAGCAGTCCCTCTTCGTGGGCGGCGCGGTGCGCGGTGTCGAAGGCGTCCTGGTTGGCGACGGTGATGATCTCGTCGATGACCCCGGTGTTCAAGATGTCCGGCACGAAGCCGGCCCCGATGCCCTGGATGGGGTGGGGGCCCTTCTGGCCGCCCGAGAGCACCGGCGACGCCGCCGGCTCGACGGCGATGACCTTCAGTTCAGGGTTGCGCTCCTTCAGGGTCTCTCCGACGCCGGTGATGGTGCCGCCGGTGCCCACGCCGGCGACGAAGAAGTCGAGCCGCCCGTCGGTGTCGGCCCAGATCTCCTCGGCCGTGGTGGCGCGGTGCACCGCGGGGTTGGCCGGGTTCTGGAACTGCTGGGGGATGAAGTAGCGCGAGTCCGCGGCCGCGAGCTCGTTGGCCTTGGCGATCGCGCCGCCCATGCCGTCGGGTCCGGGGGTGAGGAAGAGCTCGGCGCCGAAGCCGCGAAGCAGGGCGCGACGCTCCTTGGACATGGTCTCGGGCATCGTGAAGGCGCACTTGTAGCCCTTGGCCGCGGCCACCATCGCGAGCGCGATGCCGGTGTTGCCGCTGGTGGGTTCCAGGATGATGGTGTCGGGCCCGATCTTGCCCGCCTGCTCGGCGGCTTCGATCATGGCGAGGCCGATGCGGTCCTTCACCGAACCGGCCGGGTTGAAGAACTCGAGCTTGGCGAGGATCTCCGCTCCGCTGGCGAGATGGTTGACGCGCACGAGGGGCGTGTGTCCGATGAGCTCGGTGATGTTGTTGGCGATCTTGGTCATGTCATTTCCTTCTCACGAGGTCCCAGTAGGACTTTAGGAGAAAGTTGATAAAACTAGTCAAGATTCTCTCGCAATAGCGATGGCCCCGGGGTGATCGTCGCCGCCGTCGGGGGCGTTTTTTCGCTTCGGACGCGCGGCCCCCCGGGGTTATGCTCAATGTTCAATTGGGGCGACCGCGTCCGACCAGCGAACGGGTGCGGCGCGTGAGGAGGGTGCGGTGTCGCAGAACGGGTCCGAGGAGGCGGCGCCGAGCGTCGCCGTGACCTACGACGACCTGCTCGACGTCGCGACCAACCTTCGCTGGACCTGGAAGATCGACGCTCGACGCCTCTTCGCCATGCTCGACCCGGCGGCCAGTCCCGGCGCCCTCGAGTGGCCCCAGCAGCTCCTCCTCGGACTGGGCCGTGATCGGGTGAATACCCTGATCACGTCCAATCCCGACCTCGCGCGCCTCGCCGGCAGCGTGGTGCAGAACTTCCGTGACTACTTCGTGCAGACGCCCTCGACCTGGTACCAGACGCAGCACCGCAGCGAGAAGGACCAAGTCATCGCCTTCTTCGCCGCGGAGTTCTCCCTCACCGACTCGCTGCCGATCTTCGCGGGCGGCCTGGGCACCGTGGCCGCCGAGCAGCTGAAGGCCTCGAGCGCCCTGGGCCTGCCCCTGGTGGGGGTGGGCCTGCTCTATCGGGGCACCTCGCACCAGTGGTTGGACCGCGAGGGCCGCCAGCACGAGGCCTGGGACATGATGTCGCCCGAGAAGATGCCCATCGAGCGGGTGCGCGACGCCCAGGGACGCCTGATCCAGGTGAACGTGTCGCTGCCCGGGCGCGACATCCAAGTCGCCGTCTACCGCGCCCGGGTCGGGCGCAACCAATTGCTGCTGCTCGACAGCGCGGTCGCGACCAACTCCGAGGCCGACCGCATCTTGACCACCCGGCTCTACGACTCGGACCTCGAGACGCGTCTCTCCCAGGAGTTGATCCTCGGGGTCGGGGGCGTGCGCGCGCTGGCGGCCCTCGACATCGAGCCCGCGATGCTGCACCTCAACGAGGGGCACTCGGTCTTCGCCATCTTGGAGCGCGTTCGCCGCGTCATGGCCCAAGAGGGCCTCAGTTTCGAAGAGGCGCGGCTGGCGGTGCGCCCGGGACTGCTCTTCACCACCCACACGCCCGTCGCCGCCGGCCACGACTACTTCCCCGACGCGCTGGCGCGGCGCTACCTGGCGCCCTACGCCCGGCTCCTGGCGACCTCGCTCGACTCGCTGGTGGCCCTGGGCCGGGTGACCCCCGAGTGGGAGGGCGACTCCTTCTGTCCCACGGTCTTCGCGATGCGCATGGCCGGGCACCGCAACGGCGTCTCTCGCCTGCACGGTCGCGTCACCCGCGAGCAATGGTCCATGCTGTGGCCGCGCGTCCCCTTCCACGAGGTCCCCGTGGGGCACATCACAAACGGCGTGCACCTCGAGAGCTGGATCACCGGACCCTTCTCGCAGCTGCTCACCTCCACCGTCGGGGCGAAGTGGCAGACGACCCCGGGCGACCCGGTCATGTGGTCGAAGATCCTCGACGCCCCCGACGCCGAACTGTGGCGGGTGAAGAACGAGGCGCGCGCCGACCTGGTCGAGTTCGCGCGCCGGCGGGCCCGAAAGGACCTGGCGCGTCGCCACAGCCCGGCCGAACGCGTGGCGGCGGTGTCCGTGCTCGACCCCGACCGGCTGACCATCGGCTTCGTGGGCCGCTTCGTGGCCTACAAGCGCCCGACGCTGCTGCTGCGCGACCCCGAGCGCCTGGCCAAGATCTTGAAGAACCCGGCCGGGGGAGTGCAGATCGTCTTCGCCGGCAAGGCCCACCCCAACGACGAGGGGGGCAAGCAGCTCTTGCAGGACATGATCGAGTTCGCCGCCCGCTACGGGGTGAGCGACCGGGTCGTCTTCATCGTCGACTTCGACACCACCCTCGACCGCCACCTGGCCCAGGGCGCGGACCTCTGGC
>Ga0007854_10000841_pt1 | contig 19770 bp, 17 predicted proteins | sample CryBogCBH12Aug08_FD_60382 | JGI IMG/M metagenome (GOLD analysis project Ga0007854, IMG submission 60382) | Freshwater microbial communities from Crystal Bog, Wisconsin, USA - CBH12Aug08 | ecosystem: Environmental > Aquatic > Freshwater > Lake | place: Crystal Bog, Wisconsin, USA | collected...
TAATCATATTCACGCTGATGATCTGGCGCGGGCGTGCATTGCGGCGTTGTGGCGTGGCCGGTCGCAGCGCGTTTATCACGTGAGTGACGACACGGAATTGAAACTGGGCGACTACATGGATTTGGCGGCAGACCTGTATAAATTGCCCCGCCCGCCGCGACTGGATCGGGCTGAATTGCAGAAGCAGATTTCGCCCATGCGGCTTAGCTTTATGGCGGAATCTCGCCGGCTCCGAAATGCACGCATGAAACGCGAACTGCGTGTGACGCTGCGTTATCCGACGGTGCGTCAGGGGCTGCGGTAAAAGCGGGTTAGCACTTTCCAGACGACCCAGCTTCCGCCCAAAGTAATGGGAAAGGCCCAGAGCACATCGCTCATCCAGTGAGCCATGTCGGCCATGCGGGCAAAGCCGATAAATAGTCCGCCAAACACGCCCAAGGCGGTCCAGTGGCGCATGCGACGGCGATGCACCAGACCGAGCGATGCCAGAAAAACGCCGCACGCAACATGCCCGCTGACAAATGCGCAATTGGCATCACATTGGTCTGTCATGACGGCTGCACGCGTAAATTGCTGGGTGCCGCCAAAATTCTGCACCTGATACGGACGCGCCCTTTGCCAGTTGTCCTTGAAGCCCCAGTTGACCAACGCACCCGGTATAAGCACGCCTGCTACAAAAAAATATGTCAGCGGTCGGCGCCAGCCAGCCCAGCGCGGCCAGCGCAGTGTGAGTAGTGCAGCCACCAGCGCAAGCAAAAGGAGCACTCGGAATATTGCCGGTACGTAGTCGTTGATGGGCTGAATCCACCACCAGCCCAAAGCGCCCAGCGGAGCCTGCGAGCCGGAGAACAATGATGCCGCCTGCAAATCCAGTCCGGGCCAGAACGTGGGGATCAGGGCAGCCAGCAGTGACAGGCACACAACACCGGTGAATAGTGCTGGAGTGGAGCGTGCGGTATCAGGAGTGGTCATCGAGGTTGGTATCGGAGTCGGAGTCGGTATCGGAATTGTTGTCGAAATTGGTGCTGAAATCAGTATCAGATTTTGAAAATGAAGGTTCTGCAGTTCACAGGAGGGGGTATCCTAACCGCACTCCGCAAGTACCGAAAATAATCATGTACTTTGTTCCCGAATGGCTAAAAAACTATCAGCGCGTCAATTTGCAGGTTGATGTAACCGCCGGATTATTGGTATCGGTTCTGGTCATACCGCAGAGTCTGGCTTACGCGCTATTGGCCGGGCTACCAGCGCAGGCGGGGTTATACGCCAGTATTTTTCCGGTCATTGTCTATGCTTTTTTTGGTAGCAGCATGCGTCAGGCCGTAGGGCCAGTTGCTATTACTGCGATCATGACTGCCAGTGTCCTGGGACCGCTGGCCCCGCAAGGCAGTGGCGCCTATATAGCGCTGGCTGCGGCATTGTGCTTTTTTTCGGGACTTCTGACGCTGCTATTTGGTTTGCTACGAATAGGTTTCCTGTCGCAACTATTAAGCCGCCCGGTGATCAGCGGATTTATAACCGGTTCCGCGTTGCTGATCATCCAGAGTCAACTCCGACTGCTGTTGGGAAATGGTGGAGACCGCCCCGTCACGCTCAGCATGTCTTTGCTGGCTTGCGCCGCATTGCTGTTTAATCGGTTTGCTCTGGAGCGATTGATCGTTCGCTTCGGCGGCAGTCTGGATTTGGGCCGTGCGCTTGTGCGGGTTATGCCGCTGCTAGTACTGGCAACCGGCACGCTGGTTGTGGTGGGGCTTGGCCTGGATGGAGCAAACGGTGTTGACGTGGTGGGCTCCGTTGGTGGGAGTGTGGGATCTGGTGTGGGATTTGGTGGGGGTGCTCTAGCGGCCCCGAATATCCATTTTTCCACGCTCCAGCAACTTTCTGGCCCAGCGCTGGTTCTGGCATTTGTGGGCTCGGTTCAGAATATCACCATGGCGCAGGCGCTGGCGGTTCAGCGCAATGAACGTGTCGATGTCAATCGGGAAATGGTCGGACTTGGCCTTGCCAATATGGCCGCGTCTGTCTTCGGCGGCATGCCGGTTGGTGGCGGCTTGTCGCGTTCGGCGGTCAATGTGGCCGCAGGTGCTGTGACGCCCCTGGCCAGCGTGATTACGGCCCTTAGCACGCTAGTGCTGGTTCTGGTCGGCTTGGACTGGATGGCGCGGGTTCCACTGGCCGTGCTGGCATCCGTCATTGTGGTGGCCGCCATCAGCATGGTGGATATCCGAACCTTTCGCGAGTCCTGGAACTACGATCGCGCGGATGCGCTGGCGTTGACGGGCACTGCGCTGGGGGTATTTCTGGCGGGCATCCAGAGCGGGCTTGCGCTAGGTGTCGGTTTTTCGCTGGTAACCCTGCTGCTGCGCGCCAGTACGCCACATATTGCGGTGCTGGGTCGGATTGAAGGAACCGAGCATTTTCGCAATGTGGAGCGCCACGGAGTTCAGACTCTGCCCAACGGACTGTTTTTGCGCGTCGATGAAAGCCTGTTTTTTGGCAATATGAACGCGGTTGAATCGCGCCTGACAATGGAACTCGAGCAGCACCGCGAGGTGACGGACGTCGTCCTGATCATGAGTGCCGTAAACCGGATAGATACGACCGCGATGCAAATATTGACCGATGTCAATCGCGAGATGCTGCTGCGCGGCATGCGTCTGCATCTGGCAGAAGTAAAAGGGCCGGTTCAGGACCGGTTGCTGCGTTCGCCGTTGTGGACGGAGCTGTCTGGCGACATTTATCAGTCGGTGAACGCAGCGTTTGAGGCCATTGCCGGCCGCTTGCCGGCGCAGGAGTTTCACATATAGCGTCAGTGCGGTGTGGTGTCGGCTTCAACAGCGCGCCAGACCTTGCCTTGACGCACCAGTTTGTATCGCTCCAGAGACTCAATGCGATAGCTGGAGCCATTGCGTGAACCGCTCTCTATGACGACTGATTCAACCTCAATGCGGTTGCAAGCGCGCGAATTCAGGGGGGCGCTTAGCTGGGCATTGATAACCGGGCGTTGACTTGAATATTCCGTCAACTGCGACAACGCCTTGAACGTGCTTTTAATCATTTCTTCACGCGAAAACTGAATTTCGCTAGTCTGACCCTGCGCATCGCGCGTGTGCGCCGTAATGCGTGCCTTGGCATCGAACTGGCTGACGAATGCGTTGGGGTTTCGCTTGTTAATAGCGTCGTCCAGCGTAGCCAGCCACGTACGGGCTATTGCATTGGGATCGCACTGGCTATTTGTACTGGCAGGCGGCGTATTAGCCGTTGCTTCACCCGGTGTTGCTGCATTCGGAATAGCGGCATTTGGAATAGCAGGGGCGGCAGGTTCGGCGGCTGCCGGCATGGACGTATTGCCACTACCTGGCTGCTCAGCAGAGACTGCCTGAGCGTCGGATGCCGGTGGCAATTTGTGCTTGGAACGGGCATCGCGCATGCTTTGCTGCGCCAGTTCCTGCAATTCGCCGTCGTAGGCACCGGGCACAAAGAAGTCGGGTACTTTTTCAAGCAGGGCTGGCAGCAGTGTGGTCATCAGCGCGCGGGTACGGGCGGCGGGCGCAAAACCCACTTGACCCGGATTAATTTCTACCTGACCCCCGTTGGCGCTCAGTACGGTACCGCCCTGATAGACCCGGTTATAGGTTCCTTCCTGACGCTTCAGTTGCCGCGCGAGATCGGCTGACAGAACATATGGTTCGTGGTCCGTACCCCGAATACCCAAGGTTGCTGTGGGCGTGGTTATACGGTGATTTTCCTTGTTGAAAAGGCCTGTCCATCCGGTGATGATGCGCAGTGCGCCGGTCAGAATCCGGACACCGAACTTGTCCTGGCTATCACCGTTGGCAGTGAATTGGTCCATCACAAACGCAGCGTTAGGGCGCACCGCAATAACGCCAGCGTCGTCGGTACGTAAAACAGCTTCGGCGCCGTCAGAAGACTGCACCTTTTCACCGACGTATAGCGTGTCGCCCCGTTTCAGGTCGCGCTGTTTGCCGGTCTGACTGTCGATAGCCACAACGTGTCCGGTAATTTTGTACACAGTCGCAAAAGACTGATGCGACTGTGCCAGCGCCGCTATTGGCCCAAATACCGCGTAGTTGAGCAATATTGCCAGAAGCACCTTCACGCTATTACGTGTTGTGTATTTCATAGTGCGATTTCCCTGATATATCCGGTAAATGTAACCCTACATTAGCGTAAATTTCCAGTATGTCCGAGTGAATAACGCCCGGGTTGCGGCCATACCGTGAGTCCATGTGGTTCCTGCCCCACGCTAATCTGGTCTACCTTGCCGGAACCGGTGTCAAAGCGATATACCACATCGTCAAACCGGCCAGATAGCCACAGCCATTTACCATCGTTGCTGACATTGCCCATGTCAGGGCTGCCGCCGCCTGCGATGGGCCACTGTGCAACTACTTTATTTGTCGCAAAGTCGATCACAGAAACGCTGCCTGGCCCGTGAGGCTTGCCGTGAATAGCATGCGAGCCGCGATTGGCAACGTATAGCTGTCGTCCGTCCCTGCTTGGATACAAGCCATGTGCGGCAACTCCGGTGGCTATAAAGCCTATTTCCTTGAAGCTATCGCCGTCTATCAGGTGCAAGCCGTCGGCTTCCATATCGGCGACATAGAACAGCCGGCCGTTGGGCGAAATACGAATGTCCTGCGGCATGCCCTTGGTGGCCGTGCAGACTTCGGCTTCCATCGGGCTGCCGGATTTCACAGAATCCTTGAAACGGGTCTTTGGCAGGGTGAGTTTGAGATAGCCGGTCACGCTGCGGTTGACCAGATCTATTTTTGCAATACTTCCTTCAAATTCGCAAGTAAACAGGGCATAACGGCCGTCGATTGAAAAATCTGCGTGATTGATCCCGCCGCACTGGGGCACATCGATGGCGTATTGGAGTTTGAGTGTTTTGGGGTCACGGAAATCAAGCCGGTGCTTGGCCTCGGCGACGATGATGGTTGACTGGCCATCGGGACTGAAATAGACGTTATAGGGGTCGTCAACCGCAATAGCGGCGCCAGGCTTGCCGGTGCGCGGATTGATTGGCGTGATGCTGCCGTCGTTGCCGCGTTCGGCATTGTTGGCCACCCACAAAGTACGCAAATCCCAGGACGGAACGATGTGCTGGGGGCCGCGTCCCACCTTGAAATGATCGATCACTTTGAGCGTTTCGGGATCGATCACGCTGACGCTGTTGGAGCGCAGGTTGGGCACATAGACGCGCGAGAGGTCGTCCTTTACGGCAGGGCTGAATTTGTCGGCGCGTGTTTCACTATAAATATTTTCGGCGTCTATTACCTGCGGCATGCCTGGCACGGTCATCACTGCGTTTTTGGCTGCGGGTGCGGCCGGATCAGCTGCCCACGCACTCAGACTCGCAACAGATAGTGCAGAAAGCGCAACGGTCACGCTGAGCCGGGATGCGCTGAAAACAGCGGGGCGGGAAACGGATATTTTCACGACGTCGATTACCTGAAGTTAAGGGTTGGGGCGGTGCTGACGGGCGTCCTGAATAGCCCGTACAGACTGGTCAATGATAAGTTGGAGTCCGGCGCGGCCTAATTCGGCGCTGGAACGGCGCGGATCGCCATAGACGCCATCGGCAGGCCCGGTTTGCGCACTTTGGGCCAACAGGTCCTGTCGAACCATTGACGGCTCAATGGCCAGCATCATGGAGGTATCTGCAAGGCCCGCGTGCAGACCAATTTCGGCATCCGAATAGCCTTTGCCGCGAAGGTATTGAATATACGGACCTTGTGATGCGTCGTAATAGGCGCTCAGAGCGTATACACGGGCACGCGGGTCGGAGCGCCAGTCGTGGTTGATACGGTCTGCTGCTGCGCGTTCTGCCTTTTGATAGCCGCCATGGTCACCCAGAAAAAATATTTCCCTGAAGCCGTGTTGTCTAAAACTGCTGGCGGTGGATTCCAGTATTGCCTGAAAGGTAGCGTCAGAAACGGAAATAGTGCCGCTGAAACGCATGTGCGCCACGGGTGGGGCGATGGAGCCTTCGGGCACATAGGCAAGAACTGGCGCCACGATTGTGTTGCCCAATTTCCGGGCAATTTGTCCGGCCAGATATTTCACCCGCAAATTGTGCTTGCCTATAGCCATGTGTGGGCCATTCTGCTCGGTACCCCCGATGGGAATCAGCACCGTGTGAGAGCCCGCCGCGATGCGCGCTCGAAGCTCCGGCGAAGTCAGGTCTTCCAGATAGACAGAGTCCGATGGTTGTGCATTGGCAGCACCGTTTAGTGCGCCCAATAGCACCAGCCCTAACCACAAAAGGCGGCCAGAGGTTAAGGCAAGAATGGACCGTATAGCGCGCATATTCCGAATTGAGCAAGTAGTCGCTTTAGCGCATTGAACTTTGAAAATCAACCGCGTCCAGGTTATCAAATACAAACCCATCTGCTAGCGCTGCCTTTATGATGGGTTCGAGTTGGTGCAAGGTGTTTGGGTGGATTTCGTGCATAAGCAATATTCCGCCATTGTGGGCACGCAAAGCGGAAAGTACGTGGCCGATGAAGTCGGACTGGTATTGTGCCAGTACGCCACATGAAGCGGCTTCTTTTGGATCAACCTTTCCATCTTTTTCGAAGGCCCAGTCGCAACTGTCGATGTGCCAGCCGACTATTTTGTATCCGTGTTCTTTCAAATAGGCGTTGGTCTCGCACGATGAGTTGCCATAGGGGTACCGAAATAGTTTTTTGGGCATATCCTCTCCCAGTTGCTCTTCGGTTCTGACTACCTCTGCAATCTGTTCTTCGGGGGTAATGGCATGAAAGTTAGGATGATCCCAAGAGTGATTGCCTATGAGATGGTGGCCCTCGGCCTTTACCTTGCGGATCAGGTCGGGATAACGGCGCACCTGTTCGCCTATTACAAAAAATGTGGCTGAAATGTTGTAGCGTTTCAGTGTTTCAAGAATGAACTCGGTTTGAACAGGCTCGGGGCCATCGTCGAATGTCAGCGCAATGTGTCTGGCAGGTGCTGCAGTGGATACTTCTGATTCAAAACGGCATTGCGTGTGCAAGGTTACGGGGTCGGTTGAAAGGCGCGCTTCGAGGTGGCCAAGGTGATGCATGCGGATGCGTGCGGTATCCTGCTCGTGGGTTTGAGGATGTGCCGAAGCTGTATCGGGTGTTGCAGGCTCGGTAGATAAGGCCTGCGGCGGCTGTGGAGTTGACGGCGACAACTGTGACGCTGACTGCGCAGCGGCACCCAAACATACAACTGACATCAGCATTGCTGAAAGCATCCTGCAACGATCGGCAACCATTCAAATCTCCTTTTGACTGCGAATCTGGGGTTGCAAAAGAACAACCAAGGCACCCGCGCCGCCTTGCGCCGGGGGGGCTTGAACAAAGGCTATTACTTCGGATTTCTGCACCAGCCAGCGTTGTACTTTTTCTTTCAGAACGGGTGTTTTTCCGGGTGAACCAAGGCCCTTGCCATGCACAATCCGGATACAGCGCAAGCCCTGCTGGTGTGCGTTGCGAATGAAACCTGCCAGCGCCTCGCGGGCTTCATCGCTGCGAAAACCGTGCAGGTCGAGTTGACCCTGAATAGACCAGTGCCCGCGGCGCAGTTTTTGTGTGACATCTGCGCCAACGCCGCTGCGCCGATAGCTTAATTGCGCATCGGTATCGAGCAGGGTTGTAATGTCGATTTCGTCGCTTAGCGCTTCCTGCAATGCCGCCGCTTCATCGCGTTCAAACTGAATAGGTTGTGGCGGGGGGGGCGCAGGTTGCAGACTGGCGCGTTGGGGTAATTGCATACGCTGCACCTTGCCAACCGCGGCCTGAAACAGGTTTCCCTGCGCGGCTCGCTTTTTTTTCGCTAGTTCTTCGCGCTGAAGTTGCGCCAATTTCTCGGCCTCTCGCAGTGTCTGCGCGGCCAGTTCCTTTTTGATATGACTAAGTTCGGTCAGCGATTTAATCTTCACAGCAAGCCCTGTTTTGCCACCATTAGGGCAGCTATCCAAGTAGATTTCACAGGCCCGAGCCTAACTTTCTACAATAGCGCCAGTTTATCGGGACTTTTATGCCTTCCATTTCACCTCGTGTCCATGCCGGATCATTCCTTACTCTGCACTATCGCCTGAGCGGCCCTTCAGGGGACCTTATAAACACATTTGTTGACAAACCCGCGACCCTGAGTCTGGGCAGCGGCCAGCTTTCTCCTGCCGTGGAACAATGCCTGCTGGGCCTGGAGGAGGGTGCGCACACTACGTTCGAGTTACCACCCGGGGCGGCTTTCGGAGACCGAAATCCGGCTATGCAGCAGTGGTTGGCGCGCAAGGTGCTGGCTGAAATGGGTGACCCGACAGAACAGTATCACGCCGGCGATGTGGTGCATTTTCCAACTCCGGATGGTCAGGGCCAGTTTGCCGGCGCTGTTGTGCAAGTGCGCGAGGACGGCGCTGTTTTGTTTGACTTCAATCACCCGTTGGCAGGTTGCGCGGTGAGCTTTGAAGTGCAACTGATAGGCGTGCTATGACGCGTGATGCTTTGCAGGAAGTAGTGCTGGCCGAACCGCGCGGATTTTGTGCAGGTGTCGACCGGGCAATTGAAATCGTAGAACAGGCACTCAGCAAATTTGGTGCGCCTATTTATGTGCGCCACGAAATAGTTCACAACACCTTTGTGGTTAGCGATTTGCGCAATAAGGGGGCCATATTTATTGAAGACCTGAATGACGTGCCCCCCGGAGCGACGCTGGTATTTTCAGCGCATGGGGTCAGCCGGGCGGTGCACGACGAGGCGCAGTCACGCGGTTTCCGTATATTTGACGCCACTTGTCCGCTGGTTACCAAAGTTCACGTTGAAGTGGCCAAGTTGCACAAGGAAGGTTTTGAATTCATCATGATCGGCCACAAGGGCCACCCCGAAGTTGAAGGAACCATGGGGCAACTCGATGGTGGTATTCATCTGGTGGAGGATGTGGCTGATGTTGCGGGCGTGCGCCCCGCGCAGACCGAGAAATTGGCGTTGGTGACGCAAACCACGCTGAGCGTGGACGATGCGCGCGCTATTACACAAGCCGTGATGGAGCGTTTTCCAATGGTGAGAACGCCCAAACTGCAGGATATCTGCTATGCCACACAAAACCGCCAGGATGCGGTAAAGGTGCTTAGCGCACAGGTGGATATGGTTATCGTGGTGGGCAGCCCGACTAGTTCCAATAGCAATCGGCTGCGTGAAGTTGCAATCAAGCTGGGGCGGCGGGGCTATATGGTGGACAATGCCGAGGAGTTGCAGCCCGACTGGTTTGCAGACTGCCAGCGCGTGGGCGTAACAGCCGGCGCATCAGCCCCTGAAGTATTGGTGCAGGCCGTGGTGGCGCGAATCAAGGAACTGGGCGCCGTTTCAGTGCGCACGCTCAGCGGGGTGGAAGAAACCATCAAGTTTCCATTGCCCAAAGGCTTGAGACTGGACGCTGCTACAGGCCTGGTTGACGAATAGTCCTGTTTGTAAAAATAGCTTTTGTCAGTAATTTCCAGTTCATATTTTCGGTATTTTCACGTCTACGTATAAATAGTCATCATGTTAGATATAACCCAGCTTCGCAAAGATCTGCCCTCGGTACTGGCGCGCCTTGAAACCCGCAAACAGCCGCAAACATTTCTCGACGTAACGGCATTTCAGGCGCTGGAGACAGAGCGCAAGTCTATTCAGATGCGAACGGAAGAGCTACAAAGCCGCCGCAACACGCTTAGCAAGCAAATTGGCATGCTCAAAGCCAAGGGCGCCGCTGGGCAGGACGAGGCGCAGCGCGTGATGGATGAGGTCGCAGGCCTCAAGACCGAACTCGATACTTCAGCAGCCCTACTCGACCAAATTCAGTCGGAACTGCAGGCCATGCTGCTAGCGGTTCCAAATCTGCCCCACGAAAGTGTGCCGGTTGGAGCTGATGAACATGCCAATGTGCAGGTACGCAGCTGGGGTTCGCCGCGCAGCTTCGATTTTCCAGTGCGTGACCACGTGGATCTGGGCGCACCGCTGGGACTTGATTTTGAGATGGGTGTCAAGCTGACGGGGGCACGTTTTACCGTCATGACCGGAAAAATAGCACGCCTGCATCGCGCTCTGGCGCAATTCATGGTGGACGTACAAACCGTTGAACACGGCTATACCGAATGCTATACACCCTATATCGTGAACGGTGAAACCCTGCGCGGCACCGGCCAGTTGCCCAAATTTGAAGGCGATCTGTTTGCGGCGAAGAAAGGCGGACAGGATGGTGAGGAGCAGCCTGATCACACGGCGCTATATCTGATTCCCACCAGCGAAGTTCCGCTGACAAACTTTGTGCGCGACGTAGTGGTAGCGGAATCGGAACTGCCTATTCGGCTGACCGCCCATACACCGTGTTTTCGCTCAGAGGCGGGAAGTGCGGGGCGTGATACACGTGGGCTTATACGTCAGCATCAGTTTGACAAAGTTGAAATGGTGCAAATTGTGCACCCAGACACCAGCTACGACGCGCTGGAAAGCATGACCCGCCATGCCGAAGCGATTTTGCAGAAGCTCGGTTTGCCGTATCGCGTGATGAGTCTGTGTACTGGCGACATGGGATTTGGTGCAGCCAAAACCTATGATCTGGAAGTTTGGTTGCCGGGGCAGAATACCTATCGGGAAATTAGTTCAGTGTCCAACTGCGAGGCCTTTCAGGCCCGCCGCCTGCAGGCGCGTTTCAAGAACGCGCAGGGCAAGAATGAGCTTTTGCACACGCTGAATGGATCTGGGCTGGCAGTAGGACGCGCGCTCGTGGCGGTGCTGGAAAATTACCAGAATGCCGATGGTTCCATAACCGTTCCCGAAGTTCTGCGACCCTATATGGGTGGGCTGGAGCTTATTGCTGCACCCAAGTAATAGCCGCTATCTTTTGTCTGTCGGGTAGGCCTTATTCGCAATCCATCGAAATATGCCTGGCCCGAGCAGCAACACGATAACGAATCGGACCAGCTGCATGGCCATGACAAAGCCGGCATCAACCGAGGCGCTTGCGGCTATCACGGCCACCGAGTCGGCTCCACCCGGGCTGGTGGCCAGATAGGCGCTCAGAGGATCAAAGCCGCCCACAAGGTATAGCGCGACGGCGAGTAACAGTCCTAACAATACCAGCGTCAGAATAGCAATTAGCACGTGTGGCAGCGCGCTCCAGGCGTGTACCAGAATATTGCGGTCAAAGCGTAGGCCGATACTCCAGCCCAAAACTGCATAGGCGATAGCCAGAAGCGGTGGAGGCAACTCAATGGTCAGCCAGCCAAGGTGCTGAAACACAATGCCTGTCACCAGCGGCAGTAACAAGGCACCCCCGGAAATTCGAAATATACGGGCCAGAACACTGCCTGCCAGCACCAGTGACACGGTCAGTCCAATGTTGGTGGAACTATTCCAGTTTGACCAGGCAATGACGGGGTGTGCCGGAGCAACGTGGTGCATCCAGATGCTGGTTATTAATGATGCCAGCAGTGTGACGATCACTACACGTAAATATTGCATCAACGCCACTAGCCGTATATCGGCGCCATAGGCATCTGCCATGATGACCATTGCCGAGGCCGCGCCTGGCGCTAGCCCCCAGATGGCGGTAGTTCCGGGTAATACATTGCGTTTGGCCAGTAAATAGCCCAGTCCCGCGCTGGCTATCAGAACTAGCATCGTGAAGCTCAAAAAAAGCGGCCAGTCGTGCGCCACTCGTCCAAGAAGGTCGGCCTGCAGCGTGCGTGCCATTAGGCATCCCACAACCCCTTGTGCAAGGCCAAATAGGACCGGGGCCACGCGCAGATGGACATTCCGCGTGGAAACACCCATCGCGACCAGCATGCTGGCCAGTAACATGGCGGCGGGCAGATGCAGAACGCTGAATATCAGCCCGGTTATACCGCTTAAAAGCACTACAACTATCCACCAGCGCAAAATGTCTGGCTGTTTCACCAATGGGTGTGGCTGCCCGCTGGGCACATTTTTCTCCTGAGATCTGGTGCAATCGCCCGATGAATTACAAGGCGTGATGGCCTGAATCTTCGAATTGTGGATGAGGAACTGGACTCAGGTAGATTGCGACGCTATCTTTTTTAGCCAGATGGCGTGCTTTTGCCGCAGCGCTGGAGACGTCGGATGCATTTTTGTACGGACCGCGCGCCGCATCGACCGCTCCCGCATATAGCGTCGTACAGGGGAAAAAACGTCGGACGCCATGCCGGTCTTCGGCCCAGATGCCACCGGCATCAATGGCTTCCTTGTCGTGCAGTCTGATAACCGCCGAGTTGAATTCGGCGATGGCATTCTCAAGCCTGTCGCGCCAATCCACGCTTTGAAAAACGACCAGAAAATCGTCGCCACCTACGTGTCCGAGGAAGTCGGCGGTGCGGTCGATATGTTTTAACAAGGTTGCCGCCACCAACTTGATCACCTCGTCCCCTTGCCAATAGCCATAGAAGTCGTTGAATGGCTTGAAGTTGGCCAGATCGGCATAGGCAACAATGAAATCGGAGTTGCGTTCGAGCAAGCGATTGATGTGTTCGGAAATAGGTATGTTGCCGGGCAAAAACGTCAGCGGATTGGCATGTCGGGCCGCTTCAATACGGGATTCGGTCACCAGTCGCACCAGATGTTCGCCCAGACCTATTCCGCGATACTGGCCGTTCTCGGTAAATATGAATCCTTCTGACAAATAGCGCTGGTCTTCGCTGGTCAATATTCCGATCAGGTCCTGCACATTCTGGTCGACCTCAACCAGTCGTGGGGCCGTGTTGGTATAGCGCATACAGGATCGCTTCCCAAACAACTCGTAGAAATAAGGTTTGGCACTTTGTGTAAGCATTTCGGCTCTGCCAATAATGCCGATCGGGCGTGTGCCGTCTACTACCGGAATAGCGTGCCAAGTGGGGTGATCTACAAATAGCTGGACTACGTCTGAGGTGGTGGTGAGTTCGGTTGCTGGCGGGACGTGCATCACAATGGAGCCACGCAAATTTATTTTTCGTGTAGACGACGCTTGTGTAGGCAGGATCGATACACGCGATTGTTGTAGGACCAATCGTGTTTTGGAAGGAAGCGTTACCGCAGGCGATCTATCGGGACGCCCCAGATAATATCCTTGCCCCAACTGAATGCCCAGATCACGCAGCGCATGCAGATCTTCAGCGGTTTCTATACCTTCGGCAACTAAGGCAGAATTGAAGTTTTCCGCCAGTTGCATCAATGATCGAATAGTCTTCGTCTTGGTGCTGATACGGGAAATATCCTTCGTAAAGTACTTGTCGATCTTCACGATGTCGGGCGCCAGTTCTGCCCACAGTCGTAAGCTTGATCGTCCATCGCCAAAGTCGTCAAGCGCGAATCGAATTCCTGCGTGGCGCAGGTCTTGAGCGACTGCCAACAGGTTGGGTATATCCGAAATGTGTTCGTGTTCCGTAATTTCGAAAATGACACTTCGAGGCGAGATGCCAAAGTCACTGATGGCTTTCGCCATTGCTTCCACGTTGTAGCCCTGAAATGCGCGGGCCAGAGCGGATGCCGAAACATTGACAAAAATGCGCCCGCCATTGCCGTCTGACTTCCATTGGGAAAGCGCCAGTTTTACGCATTCCAGTTCGAAATCCAGAAGACAATCTTCCTGTGCGGCCAACTTGAGCAAAGTGTCGGGCGAGGCGAGCGGTGTGTTTGCCGGGCCCCTTACCAAGGCCTCATGCCCATAAATTTCGGTGCTGACCAAATCTACAATCGGCTGCATCACCATGTGCAACGAATTGCTTGCGATTAATTGGGCAATATTGCCGCTCGGGCTTGCTTTAGTGTTGTGCACCATTTCAACTTTGCCTGTTCTGGTGCCGGCAATGGCTCCAACTACACCCTTTTCCAACTCGGTCGAAGCGCTCATGTTGGCTTTGGCTTGTGCATTTTGATTCATCACATCCCTAAAAGTTAGCAGAACCCCGGTGCTAAAGCATCCAGTTTCCGATGTGACGCCAATGCCTCAGAATTTTGACAATATAACAATTCTATTTGACAGTTTTATGGCTAATTGCAACAAATTATTTTGAGGCATTAGCCTAATATTTTTTGTGCTATGAAAATTACAATTGGATCATCCAATTCGAGAATAATTTTCTCAAAAAATTTTACGATCGTTGTAGCCTTTTTCTTACAAGGTGGGACAATGACTATGATTCCAAAGTTGAAGCTGGGTTATCCGGCGGCGAATAAATGGTGGATTCATGGATATTGAACTAAATCGCCAGAGCAGCAAGCCGGACCCTCGGGATATGGGTGCGTGGTCGTTACTGCGTGCGTTGTCTCTGACGTTGACCGCCGGTTGCATGATTTTGATTGTCTTGCAACTTTATTTGCTGGGACGGCCAAATCCCGGGGCACTCATCGGATGTTCCATCGGTCTTTCGGTGTATGCGTTCGTCAGGCGCAACCGGCTTCGGGTTGCGGCGCGCATCATGTGCTGGGGACTGAGCCTCACTGCGATGGTGGCAATTTATCAATTTGGAGGCGCAAATAACGCAACCTGGGTCGCTATGCCTGTTGCTGTCATGACTTCCGGGTGGTATCTGGGACGCCGCGACTCACTTCTTCTGGTGGTGTTTCAAACACTCTATGTGGTCTGGATCGCAGTGCTGCAGGCGCAGGGTCATCAGTTTCAACCTTATTGGAATCCATACGCACCGGAAATAGTAGTTGCATTAGGCATATTGACATCAATGTGGGTGGCAATTGGTACAAATAATACATTTCGGCAGCAGTTGAATGAAACTAATCAGGCAAAGCAGCAGTTGGGTGCAATTATTGACAGCACGCAGGATTTAATATGGTCTGTTGACAGTAAAGACTTCAGATTGCTCTGGTTTAATCTGGGTTTCAGGGAGTATCTGAATACCCGTTATGATTTTACGGTGCAAAATGGAATGTCGGCAGAAGATTTTCCGTTGCCTGATGAAGTCCGGCAGGTTTGGATTGGATACTTCAACCGCGCACTCGAATCGGGGCCCTTCTCAACCGAATATTATGATGCGACGCAATCTGTTACCTTGTATGTCAGTGTGCATTTAATTCGGCAAGGTAAAGATGTTGTCGCTATCTCCGTGTTCTGCAAAAACATCACGGAATTAAAAGAAGCGGAAGAAGCCATCAAGACGCTGGCCTATTTCGACCCTCTTACCAAATTGCCGAATCGCCGACTTCTGATGGAACGCCTTCGGTTATCTATTGCATCGAGTAACCGGAGCAATCGGCACTGTGCGGTGCTGTTCATAGACCTCGACAACTTCAAAATGCTCAACGATACGCTCGGGCACGACGTGGGCGATATGCTTTTACAGCAAGTTGCCGCGCGCCTCACAGCCTGTCTGCGGGAAGAAGATACGGTGGTGCGTCTTGGTGGTGACGAGTTTGTGATATTGGTGGAGAGCCTGAGCATTAAACTGGTTGAGGCAGTAACCGAAGCAGAAATAATTGCAGAAAAAATTCTCGCGGAAATAGTGCAGACATTTCAGCTCGAAGGCCACGTTCACCATTGCACAGCCAGTATCGGAGTTACTATTTTCAGCGGTCACCAGGACACTGTGGATGAATTGTTAAAGCGGGCTGATCTTGCAATGTATCAGGCGAAAAACGCCGGTCGCAACACGATTCGGTTTTTTGATCCCGAGATGCAGTCTGTGGTGAAATCCCGCATGGATATGGAGGCAGATCTCAGGGAGGCAATTCTGGGCAATCAGTTTTTCCTGTGTTATCAGATGCAAATAACCAGTGGCGGGATGGTGACCGGTGCAGAGGTGTTGCTGCGTTGGCAGCACCCCGTAAGGGGCCTCGTGTCGCCGCTTGAGTTTATACCTTTGGCTGAGGAAAACGGATTGATTCTTCCAATTGGTCTCTGGGTACTGCAGGAGGTTTGCAGACAACTCGCGATATGGTCTGCCAGTGAACAAACAGCCCATCTGACATTATCGGTAAATATAAGCTCCAGACAATTCAAAATGCCGAATTTTGTAGATGAGGTGGAAAGTGTTATTAAAGATCATAATGTCAATCCAAAGCGAATCAAGCTTGAACTGACCGAGAGTATTCTGGTTGATAATCTCGATGACCTTATTGTTAAAATGAGTGCTTTGAAATTAAGAGGGGTAGGATTTTCACTGGATGACTTTGGTACCGGATATTCTTCTTTGTCATATTTAAAAAGACTTCCTCTGGATCAGTTAAAAATTGATCAGAGTTTTGTCAGGGATATCTTGACTGATCCTAATGATGCAGCCATTGCAGAAATGATTATCGTTCTCGCAGACAGTCTGGGCCTTGAGGTTATTGCGGAAGGTGTTGAGGAAATTGCCCAGCAGGAGTTTCTGGCCCGACATGGCTGCCATTGTTATCAAGGCTATCTTTTTGGGCGCCCTATGCCTTTGCAGGAGTTTGAGGCAGCTCTGCTCGAACCACAGGTGCATGCCGGTGCACAGGTGCATATGTTTCATTGAAAAATTGTTGTGCTTGTGGGTGGGAGGCGTGGATAATCAGAGAAATTCCATTTAATATCAATTCGGCACGTTGCAGACCTTGATGCTGGGTTAAGTCTGGCTTGAAAGCGCCGATAAACACGGAGCCAGGTCGATCAGGGGAAAAAATGACTAACTGGGATCGCCGGGAGGCGGACATATTGGCTGATGCGATAGCCAAACATTGTAGAAAGCAGCCGTCGCAGACGCTTGAAAACAATCTTTTGCTCGCAATTCGGGGCAAGGTCAATCAGGCGTCGCAAACCGTCAATACAACCTTTGCAGAATTGAGCTTCGTGCGGTCTCAGACCTGTGCCGTGTGCCGTCAGTACCAGCTCTATGAGTGTGACGTGCCGCAGGGTTGGTCCAAGAACTGTGAATTCATCAGAGTAAACACAACAGAATTTGGATCGCTCTGAGGGCTGCACTCTGGAGCATCACATCGACCAGATTCTCGGCCGCCGGGCGGGTTGGTTCCAGAGGCACTTTCGCCACGAGGCCCAGACATTTTTAAATAGCTCCATGACCGGTTCAACTTGCGGAGCCAGTGCGCGCAGCAGCAAAACTTGGGGATTCGGACTGGTGACACCCGCCATTGGACTGTGGGGAGATTCCAACAGCAGTTGCCGAATGCACTCCAGAGCGGATTCGCGCCGCTCACGGCTGATAGGGCTTCCCGCCGCAAAGATGAAAGTTGCCGTGCAGCGTTGTCCGGCCAGACCCAGCGGGCTATTTAAAAGCCGGGTGTCACTGGCATCTGTCACGCCTCGCTCCAGCCAGATTCCGGGCATTTCCAATTGCTGTTTAAAGCTGCCGCGCACAAAGGGTTTATCAGCATGGGGCAAGCCCAGCGCCGAAATGTCCCATGCTAGCAATTCAGCACCGGCATCGAGCTCAAAACTGAATTGGCTTTGCGCCAGACAACCGTTGTAAAGAATAGCCTCCATCGGCAGCCACTCCATGCGCGAACCGGCCTGTAGCCGAAGGCGCGTGCGTTGCAGTGCACGTTCCCCTTCCGAACGGTAATAGCGCGTTGCGCCGGGACTGGTGATCAGTCCGTGTGCACCAGTTCCTACATTTACATGGATGTCGAGCGTGTCGCCCCCAACCAGGCCGCCGGGCGGATGTACCAGAACATTGTGGCAAACCTCCGGTCCTTCGGGGTATAGCGACTGCAAGACGCGCAAAGGTCCGTTATGCGAATAACGCACCACGCTGCGATTCGATTCCAATGCGTAATTCAGGTCCAGTGATGCGTGCCAGGTCATGGCCCGATACTACCCAAAGAATAGAGCAGTTTAGATGGCCACCAGCTGTCGCACGCCATTGGCCTGCATATCGGCGCCCGCGCCCCGCGCAATAACCGCTCCACGTTCCATAACCAGATAGTCGCAGGCCAATTCCTGCGCGAAATCATAGTACTGTTCAACCAGCAACACTCCCACCGGTTGGCCGTCCAGACCTGTCTTGGCCAGCATTTTGATGACACGTCCGATATCCTTGATGATGCTGGGCTGGATGCCTTCGGTAGGCTCATCAAGAATTAGCAGTTTGGGCTTGGCAGCCAGTGCGCGTGCAATAGCCAGTTGCTGCTGTTGCCCGCCTGATAAATCGCCGCCACGGCGCTGCAGCATCTGCTTGAGAATAGGAAATAGCGTGAACAGTTCCGGCGGCAATGGAGTACTGGCCGGCTTATAGGCGAGACCCATCCGGAGGTTTTCTTCGACCGTCAGGCGGGCGAATATTTCGCGTCCCTGCGGGACAAAACCAATGCCACAACGCGCGCGTTCGTAAGGCGTAGCTTTCTCGATTGGCTTACCCTCGAATTCGATGCTGCCACTGCGGTTTGAAACCAGCCCCATCAGGCATTTCAGAAGGGTTGTCTTGCCCACGCCGTTGCGTCCGAGCAGCACCGTAATACTGCCGGGCTTCACTTCCAGACTGACGTCGCGCAGGATGTGCGAGCCACCGTAATATTGATTGATATTCTTGACGCTCAGCATGTCATCGCCCCAGATACACTTCGATCACCCGCTCATCGGCCTGAACCTGGTCCAGCGTGCCTTGCGCAAGCACGGCCCCGTCGCACAGCACCGTGACTATTTCCGAGATGGTTTTGATGAAGCTCATATCGTGCTCTACCACCACCAGAGAGTGTTTGCCCTTGAGGGTGAGAAACAGTTCGGCAGTGCGGGCGGTTTCCTCGTCTGTCATGCCCGCAACCGGTTCGTCGAGCAACAAAAGCTTGGGGTCTTGCATTAGCAACATGCCTATTTCCAACCACTGCTTTTGCCCGTGACTCAGGTTGCCTGCGCAGCGCGTCACGCTCTCGCTGAGGTGTACGGTATGCAGTAAATCTGCGAGCTTGTCGCTCTGTGTAGAGTCCAGCCTGAAGCGCATGGACGGTAGAACACCCTTGTGCGTTTTTAAAGCCAGCTCCAGATTTTCAAACACTGTGAGTTGCTCAAACACGGTGGGCTTCTGGAACTTGCGGCCAATGCCCATCTGCGCGATCTGGGGTTCGGAATAGCGGAGCAGGTCGATGGTGCTGCCGAAAAATACGCGCCCGGAATCGGGGCGGGTCTTTCCAGTAATCAGGTCCATCATCGTGGTTTTGCCAGCGCCGTTGGGGCCGATGATGCAGCGTAACTCGCCTGGCGCAATATCCAGCGACAGGTTGTTGATGGCCTTGAAACCGTCAAAGCTTACGTTGACGCCTTCCAGATACAAAATGCGACCGTGCGTGACGTCGACCTCGCCGTGGGCATGGACGATGCGGCCAAAACCGGCGGTGCGGCCGCCCGATTCGGTTTGCCCGGCAGCACTTGCCGCCTTTGCGTCTCGTTCCTGTGCGCGGATTGCGCCTTGCCTAAGTTGTTCGGGAGTCATTTCTGTGCCTCCCCGGGTTCTGATTTACGCAGTTTTCCCATCAGTGACGAGGCCAGTCCCACCACACCTTTGGGAAGAAAAAGGGTCACGCAGATAAACAGGGCGCCCAGAAAATAGAGCCAGAATTCCGGAAACGCAACCGTGAGCCAACTTTTGGCACCATTGACCAGGAAAGCGCCCAGAATAGGACCCAGCAGCGTGGCACGGCCGCCTACGGCCGCCCAGATTGCTATCTCGATCGAATTGGCCGGACTCATTTCGCTCGGGTTGATAATGCCCACCTGCGGTACATAGAGGGCGCCGGCAACTCCGCACATCATGGCCGAAATAGTCCAGATCGTGAGCTTGTAACCCAAAGGCGAATAGCC
>Ga0007854_10000842_pt1 | contig 19763 bp, 23 predicted proteins | sample CryBogCBH12Aug08_FD_60382 | JGI IMG/M metagenome (GOLD analysis project Ga0007854, IMG submission 60382) | Freshwater microbial communities from Crystal Bog, Wisconsin, USA - CBH12Aug08 | ecosystem: Environmental > Aquatic > Freshwater > Lake | place: Crystal Bog, Wisconsin, USA | collected...
GCATAGAAGGCGTGCTCGTTGTGCCCCCGTTGCAGGAAATTGTGGAGGTTCTGGGAAATTATGACGTGGGGGGCGCGGATGTCCCGCGCGGTCGGCTGGAAATTGGTGTCGTTGTGCGAGAAAAACAGATGCCCCTCGTCCTCCCAGAGAAAGGCCGGGCGGGCGGTGGGCAGTCCCTTGTCGGCGCGGCGTTCCGCCGCCTGTTGGAAGAGCAGTTTCCAAATGGCCTGCACCATGAGGCCGCTTTTAACATTCCCCTTCAAGGGGATGTCCAGGATGACAATTTTTCCCGACAGAATCATTTCCGGGGTGAGATTGGTCGTGGTTCCCAACATCTCATGAATGCCGCGTCCGCTCAGATTGTCGGCCATCGCCGATACGGATGTGATGATGCCGCTCTGGGTGCCCTCGGTGATGAGAGGATAATCCCGCGTCCAATATTCAAACGCTTCCTGAAAAATCCGTTTGTCCTCATCGCTCCCCTTTTTCGCGTTGGTTTCGGCAAGGGCGATGATCCGGCCAAAGGCGACATCCTCCCGCCAGTTTGTCTTTGAATCCTTGGGGACTCGATTCATGAAACGAACCAACCGGTCGAGGGAGAGGGGTTCGCCGGCCAGCAGGAAAATATCGAAGAGCTTCCGCATGAGTTGGTCGGTCGCGTTGTTCCAAAACTCCTCATTGCGTCCGCCCTTTTGTCCGTTTTGGGAGATGACCTCCAGCAGGCAGCGGAAAAGCGCGATCAAATCATCGGTCACGGCCAGTCTTTCGCCGGGGCGCTGGGTCTCATATTGCAGGAAGTTTAGTTTGTGGCCGCTGCCGGGGGTGAGGTGGACGCAATCCTCCATCCGTCCGGTTTCCCGGCACATTCGCAACCAGCGCCGGGCCTCATCGGGTTTGGCGGTCAGGACCAAACCTCCAAACCCCGCTTGCAGAAACGCCCTGGCGATGGCGGAACCGCTGCCGCTGGTCTTGCCACTGCCAACCGCCCCAAAGATCAATGTCCCCTCACAGGCATCCCTAATCCGCCAAACATCGGTGCCACTCCCGTCGCCCACAAAATCGATAAGTTCCTCGTTGTCATCCCATGTGTGGCCCTGGGGGTTCTGAATTTGAAACAGTCGAGGGTCAATCGGGGGGTGCGGTTCGGGGGCGGGAAACTCAACCGGTTGCGGTTCCGGCTTGGGTTGTTTCGGGATGGGTTCCGATTTGAATCGAATTTCCCAATCTCCGGTGTTGATATCCGCCTCGGGAGATTCCTTGCTCGGCGGGGTCCCCGCCTGCGGCTTGGGTTCGGGGACAACTGGGGCTTTGGTTTCGTCGGGAAACAACTCCAACGCCGATGGCGGCGGCCGTTGTTTGAAGCCTGGCTGGGAGAGTTTTTCCTCCGGTGCCGCCGGTTTCCCCTCGCCTTCCGGCAAATCCAGTTCGGTTGGCGGCGGCAATTCCCAGGCTCGCCGGAACGCTTCCGTTAATTTCTGGATTTGCACCAGTCCGGCCAGGGGTTCCTGATTCCAGACAATCCTGACGCACTCGACTGGCAACTGTTCAATATCCGGGAAAATGAGACGTGGCTTCTTCCCCTTTCCGTGGAAATTGGAACCCCTGAAAATTGATTTTGTCAGGGAGATGTCATGTCCCTGCTCGTTCTGGCCGACGAACAGGCGGTGCCAGCAAGTTCCTCTGTCATAAATGGCGTAGCCAAGACTGGCCGCCGGGCTGCCTTGTTCGCCCTCCATCTGGTAACCCTTGGGGGGTGATTTCAGGCGGGCGCACAGGTAGTCCAAAAAAAAGATGCCGACGGCCTTGCTGACCCGGTCGGTTCGGAAGGTATGCGCGGGATCGTCCAACAGCCCATTTTGGAGAAACCGCTTTTTGGACGCCTTGTCCGCTTGAAATTCCAGTTTGATTAATTCGGGGCTGGTCGCACTGGAGAAGTGGAGGGTCAACAGCCGCCCATTCTTTTGGACGATTGAGGGGACACCGGCAGAAAACACATCCGCTGCCGACTGCGGCGCGGACTGTTTTGAGGGTTTCTTGCGTCCGAATAATCCCATATTCCCCGAATATTTCACCCTGACAAACCAGACGGGATACTACGAATCCGGCGATATAAAGTCCTTACATTTATTGGCTTTTGCTCAACTTCCGAATCTGTTCCGAACCTGTTCGGCGCGTTCTGAAGATAGTTCCGTTGTTTCTGAAACTGGAAATGGGAAAAAGGGAGCGTGGCCAGACATGGCCCTGAACAAACAGCCAACAATGGCTGCAAATAAACACGGTCAACCAAACGCACAACACTATGAAAACTGAACAAAACACGGGGCAACCTCCGGTCCCCCAGAATGGCAAAACACCCATCGCGCCCTGGACTGCCTTGGGGCGGCTGGCGCAAGGCGGCCTCCCCTCCCCTGAGACCATTGCGGCCCACACGGTGCCGCCTCCGCCCAAGCCCGAACCGTTGGCGTATGACATCAAGGAGGCGGCGGCCCGGCTCAATACCAGCACCAAAACCGTCCGGCGCTGGCTCATTCTCGGCAAGCTGACCTGCTGCCGGGAGTTGCGGAAAATTCTCATCCCCCGCGAGCAGATTGACAACTTCTACAAACGGACCTGCGACAAGCCGAATCTGGGGGTATGAACCCGACGTTTGGTCAGCCGATGTCCCCCCTAAGCTGTGCTTAGGGGAGATGTCTGCTTGAGCTCATGGAGCGCGAAGGAGTGCCGCACCCATCCGGTCATCCGGCCGGGATCGGCATCAATCATGGCATGGGCAACCTCGACGCAAGCCTCCCAGTTCTTCTGGAGGCTGCGGACATCCCAGCGAAGCTCAAGGAAGTCTGGATGGTTACGCAAATGCGGGGCGACTTCCTCCAGTTCCTTGTCTGCTTCCCGAAAGTCACCCAACTCCAGCCAGCCTTGGGCGGCGAGCAGGTGATGGATGTCCGGTGGTTCCACTTCGTTCACGCCGGGAATTATCGCCGGAAGGACTTAATCCGCAAGCGTAACGATGTTGGATTATTTGCCGTGCGCCGGTTCCGAGGCTGGGGGCTTTTGCGGGGCGTTCGCAATAATCCATCGCAGTGCCTCTTGTGCGACGAAACCGAGCGTCAACAGGTCATCACGGCCAAAGGAATCGGAAGATTTCCATTCCTGGCCGTCTCGGTAGTAGCGACTGAAGGTGGTATTGAATCGTGGGCCTTGTTCGGTTTCGTTGCGCCAAATGGCCGCCTGAATTCCGCTCAGACGGATTTCGTGCGCCGGGGTAATTCTCAGTTCTGATTTTTTTGGGGGTGGCATAATTGGTTCCTCCAAGGAAGGTTCTCTACGATAAACCCAAGGAGTGGCAAGCCGGAAATGTACCGAACAACAGGGCTTAAATTTGCACAATAAATACAACCCTTGCGTAGGATTCCAAAGGGCCAGCCCTTTGGCGCGGAACCGGGCCGGCGAGAGGCCCGGAAAAAACACAAACCCGCCTCGCAAGGAGGCGGGCGAATTTTTTTGGAATTTCGTCAGTAGGCGAAGTAGCCCATTTTTCTGAGACTGTGATAGCCGGGGTCCCCGGTGCCGATAACGACATGGTCCAGCACTTCAATTTTGAGCAACTGCCCGGCCCGGATTAAATCCCGCGTGGTACGGATGTCCGCTTCGCTGGGGGTGGGGTCGCCGCTGGGATGATTGTGCGTCAAAATGATGGCATTGGCGGCGGTCATGATGGCCAGCCGGAAGACTTCGCGGGGGTGGACAAGTATCGTGTCCTGGGTGCCGATGCTCACGAGGTAATGCCCTTTGACGCGGTGGCGGGTATTTAGCATGAGAACCACAAAACATTCGCACTCCGGATTGAAATAGGGGTGTGTCGGAATGTGCATCCGCCAGTATTTCGCGGCTTGGTCGGGTTCGTCGCAAATCTGGATGCTCTCCGGGGTGGGGCATTCCCGAAGCGGCATCACCTTGTATTCGTAGGGGGCGGTGGGAAACCGAAACGGTTTGACGATAGTTTCCAAACCGGGAAGGGTGGGAGCCACAGTGTTCATGGTCTTGTTCTCCTTTGGGGTTTAGTTGGTTTTTTTGACGGGACGGCAGCCGTAGCGGCTGCGGGGGTCATAGTCGGCGCGGGTGGCAACAAAGCATCCGCAGGGGTGCTGCCACGTCTGGCGGCGGCGGTTCCAATGGAAACCCAACTGTGACAGGGTGGCGGTGATTTCACGGGGCTGTTTGGAGGAAAACCGAATCCAAACCCATTGGCCGACAAGTTGGGCGCGCCGGGCGGAGTCCGGGGCGTCGGATTGGAGCATCCCCAGAAGCATCCTCTGGGGTAACTTGCGGTTGCGCTGGCGCAACTGGAAATCCAGCTTGGGCAGCGGTGTGCGCTTGCTGGTGCCTGACTGTTCGGGCCGGCTCTGGAGCCCCTGATTTTGATTTTGTGTTGTTGTTTTCATGGTCTTTTTTTTGTGCTCTGCTGTTCGGTTTCGGTCTCTCGCCCTTCACAAAAAAGCCCGTGGAGTCAGGGCGGCCAGCGGGAGTAGTCTTTAGAGGGCACCGCGTCCGGCCCCCTGATGGAGCGGGCGGTGAGGGCGAGAGATTGAAATCCGATGCAGAGGGGAGCGGAGCGGGAAACGACCTGAAAACAACCCAAAACCGAGTTTATCCGTTAAACCATTTCCGCGTCAGCGGGTAAAGTTGGCGGGGTTCCCGCCGGGGGCCTGGGGGGAGGCAGGAAGCATGACAAGCGAGTGTTAACCCGGCTCTCTTGGAGGTATCCGGGGCGGGAAGGGGCGCAGTCTTGGCACCAGGGGGCGCCAAGACCTCGAACACTGAGCATGTTGGCAAAACGTTCTTACGAGCAAATTCGGTTTAGTTCAGGGCAATTATTGGGTAGCAATTAGGGCGATGGGTGGGATGATATTTTGCAACGCAGACATTTAATTTTAAACATTTCTAAGGATGAAAAAAACATGCTTTGTTGTTTGCCCGATAGGCAATGACAATTCCCCGGTTCGTGAACACTCGAACCGTGTTTGGGAAATGATTATAAAGGGGGCTCTACATGAATCCTCTTGGGATGTGCTACGAGCAGACCGATTACCTGACACGGGTGAGAAAATTACGACAGCCATTCTAGAAAAACTAGAGACAGCAGACTTTTGCCTAGTTGACATCACTGGATTAAATCCGAACGTCATGTTTGAAATGGGAATCAGATACATTCACGGCATTTCGTTAATGGTGATTGCAGAAAAGGGGACAGTTATTCCGTTCGATATTCATGATATCAGAGTAGTAACGTATGACCTTGTTGACACTCAAAGTGTGGTCTCGGCGGTAAAGGCAATCTCAGAGCGCGCCTATGGGGTATATTCGCAGGAACGTACGGCTGTTCTCAAACTCGGCAAGGCTGAGCCGAAAACGGTTGTTACTGCGAGGGAAATGGAAATTGTCAACACACTTACGTGCCAGCTTAATGCGATTTTAAACGCTGATGCCGCTTGGGAGAAAAACAAAGAAGGCAAGTGGGATCGGATCGAATTCCGTTATGCTTTTGGTATGCACTGGAGAGATTGGGAAGAACCCGCTTCAAGCCATTCAGACAATGCAAAGAGTGAAGATCGAGGCCGTTGGCCTGGACACAAGAAAGCACAGTTATCGCGGGACCAGATTGCAGAATATGGCTTTAATTGGCCTGGGGTTGTATATCAAGTGACACCCAAACTGTGTGTTGCGTCCAGGCTAATTCAAGAATACAGCTTGCTTGTCTATCACATTGCGCGTTGCCTTCATCATGGAGTGATATCCCCTGAATCGGCCCGCTTTTTTTGGAGGGCAATTGATTTGGCATTTCCGGTGCAACTGCTACAAGAGCCTCTTGAGACCCATGAATACGAGACAGGGTTCTGGAGATGGGTAGAGTTTATGGTGTTTTCCAATACAGCGGACAGACGTTTGATAGAAGCACCATCTGAAAAGCTTCTACCTTGGGTCGAACTGTATGGGGTAATCAAGAAAGGAAAACATCTGATCGATCACGGTGCCAAGAAAAAATCATAGCTTCGGCTGTTCTGATTGGAATGATATCCACTCAAATGCACGAGTCGCCATGAGTCCCAAAACCAGAAGATCTTGCTTTCCGAAACTGCCCGAGGTCTTTGTCTCATTGCCCTCGCGGTAGTAGCGTTGAAATGCAGCGGTATATGTATAGCCTTTCTCCGCAGATCCGCGTCGCCAGACTCTTGCCTCCAAGTCATCGTGTCTTATCTCGTGAACGAGTACTGGTAGATATGACAAATCTGGTTGAGTATTCATAAATTTAAATATAATTACTAATATGAATATATTAGTTAGAGCAATACAATAATAAGCAAACTCTATTGCAGCATTAATGCACTTGGATTTTAAATTTTGAACGTGCTGATTCGTCTTCCACGCCCTCATTGTGTGAACTGAATGTTTTCAAATCCAACGTTATTTTGAGGACAAACAATGGTTGGTCGTCGCGGCTTCCCCGCCATCAGTACCTTGAGCGAAAACCCCCGGCCATTTTCAAACGGTTCGACCGTTGCTGTGACCTCCAAGACAGGGTAACGAACGGTCGCCAGCCCGTAGCTCTTGTAAGTCTTGGCAAACAGCTCCGTTTCCACCATGCCCGTCCAGTCGGCCAGCGTCAGAAACTTCATGGGTTCACCGGTGATCTGGTGGTGCGTGCGCTGCTCAACGATCAAGCCACAGGTGACCACCGTCTCCCCGATATGCCGGCCATCAGAGTTCCTGACGAGGCGAACCCGGCCAAATTGTGCGATGATTTCATTCGGGGCCGGGTGAAGCTCAAACGTTTTTTAAATTTTCATACGCCCAGTTTGGCATGGGTGGTTGGACAATGGCGGTCCAGGCTTACAGGCCTGCGGGTGCGGCCTGCGGTTCCGATGTATGTCGCATTCCCAATGGGAAATACATTACAGGGGAATATTAAAGGGGAGGGGGAAATGGCTGTTTTGGTTCGTGCTAACAGTCAATCACTTGCGCATTTTTGCAAGGTTTGAAACGCATTAGTTGTCCAAACAATTTCCGCCGGACGCATTGATTGTCCAAAGCTTTTCTGTGAAACGCATTAGTTGTCCAAACCCTCCGGTTGCTGTCAAACGCATTAGTTGTCCAAACAAAGTCAGTTGGCGTTTTGGGGTATTGGTGGCGAGGAAATGGCCTCCATGATCCGGTGAATCAGCCTCGCGGTGGGATTCTTTGTGGCGGTCCGTCCCTCCAATTCGTCACCTTTCGCCTCGGCCAACAGGGAGACAAAGCGCGGCCCCTTCAGGATGGCCTTCGTCATTTCAAAGAAGCGGCGGCTCTTGTGCAGGTCCACCCCGGCGGCTTCCAAAAGGTCAGTCTCATAGCCGGCCAAAGGTTGGATGTTTTTAAGCGCCTGCTCAAGCAGTTCACGCGGTCGCCCGCTTTTGAGATATGCTGCAACGAGTTTGGAGCTTTTGGAATCAACTTGGGGTTTACGGGCAGTCTTCTCAACCCAAGTTTGCAATTTCCAGTCTGTGCCGTCGTTCGTCTCCGCCAGTCGGACGCGAAATATGCCTGTCAAAGTTTCAACACCATCAAGCTGGTCAATTATCGGATGATTGTTCTGGGTGAAAAGCTGCCTCCGCCGGTTCTTTTGCGATGGGATAGGGAACGATACTTGTTCCAACAATCTTGTAAGGGTGATTTCAAAGGGATCACTTTCTGAGTGGTGATGAGCGCGACTGGGCAAATACAAATAGATGGATTGCGCCAACGGCGAACGAATGGAAGTGAACACGTCGAGGTCAAGATGTTGAAGCTCGGCGATGCGCGACAGCAGGCCGTGAAATTCAGGTGAAAGGGTGCAACCATTAAACCAGATTTCGCGTTGCCGGCTGGTGGCCGCGCGGGAATCTTTTCTGCGCGGCGGTCGGCCCTCAATGTCAATCCGTTCAATCAACCGGTATTCATGGTCAATACTGGTTTTTAGGTCGGTCACGCGAATATAGGAATCCATCAGGTCGGCGACAATTTTTTTGATAGCCCGCGCATAGCGCCCGCCGTTGGTTCGGGCGTAACTTTGACAGAATTCATTGAAAGAAAAGCGAATTAGTCGTGTATCCTCAAGAGGGCTCCGGAAGCTCAACAGGGAGAAAATCGCGCGGGCATGGCGAACATCAAGGGCGGGAGGACTCAGTTCCGGGCGCATAGGATGGAATCCACCGATGAGATAACGTCGCTCCCCGATGGTAATTTCGCGCGGGCCGGTCTGCTTGGTGGCGGCAAATACGGGTCCAAGAAAATAGTCTTTAGGAGCTAAAACACGATTTGTCCGGTAGAACTCTTGCGCGAGTTTCTTTGTCGCCATACTGCCGCCCTTGTCCTCCATCAGGGGTTAATTCAAATCGGATTCCGGGAAAGAGGCAACACCGGAAAATCAGCGTTTGGAACGATTGCGCGGATCACTTGGGATGGGAAGATCCAACAGCGAAATCCCCGGGACAGGCGTCTCTTGAACCGCCAGGGTGTTAGTGGAAGCTAAGAGTGAGATTGCCCGAGTTGTCATTGGCGTTACCCAGAGTTTCCGTAATTGGATTGCCATTGGCGTCCGTGGTGTTAACGGTGACGACGGGGAGAGCGGAAGCAAGAGCCACCATTCCCACTGTGCCGTCATCACCCGGAAGCGAGACGGAAGCCGGTGCTCCTCCCGGCGTAACGCTGAGGCCGCCAGCGGGTGGCGTAACGCTCTCAAGGGTTGTCGTAACCACGTTTATTGTAAGGGGGACATTGATAACACCGGGATTGTAGGGATTGTAATTGGAATTGGCATTTGTAGCTGTAATATTGAGTGTTTGGCTGGTGCTACTTGGCCAATAGACGGTATTAGGCGAGGCGTTGCCAGCCGGGAAAGCGGAGTTCAGGGGTATGGTGTACAGCAGGCCCTGTTGCGATGTTGGGGAAACTACGGAGGTTAGAACCGCCGGAACCGCGTCGCATCGCGTGGGAACAGCAGCAGCAGGTGCCGTCTGTGGTGAGAGGGCGTTGGTTCCAAGGGTAACCGCAAAGGAGACGTCGTTGGCACTCAGACTGGCTCCGTTGTTGAGATAAGCAAAAACATAGACGTTTCCCGAGGTGCCATTGTTAGGATGTGGATCTACACCGGCATGGGATATGTTATCGTAGTCGGATAGAGTGTAGCTTCCGCCAAGACCATTGCCAAAGGCGTAGACCACTGTAATGGAGGGCTTCGGCGGTGTGGCGGAGACCTGTGCGGTTTGCGGGGCAGGAACGATGTTGGCGTCTTCATTCCATACATAGGAGTTTGCGTTTGCGTATTTGCTGCCGGTAAGGTCGGCGGTCACGGCTCCGGGAACGGCAGCCGTGGGTGAACCGCCCACTCCGTTACCGGGCGTGGCGGGGGTGCCGGTGACGAGGTTTCCCGCTGCGGCCTTGGCCGTATTCAGCGTTCTTGCGAAATTTTGAGAAGTATTGAATGTATTCGCGTCCGTGGAATTATTCGGGCTGGTTTGGCCAGGAGCAAAAGTCCCTTGGACCACCTCAAACCCCGGTGTCGGATTGACGGCATTCGGCCCTGGCGTCACGATGGAAGGGACTCCCGTCGCGCTAAAAACAATCCGGGATCTGCCGTCATCCCTTATTGTTGATCCAAAGCCTGACCCAGGCAACGAGCCATATCCCACGTATAGACCATAGGGAACGACCATTTTGTTGGCGGGGAGCAGATTTCCGATGGTGCCCTTTTGTGTTTGGGAGGCTGAATCCGAGGATCCCTGCAAGAATTGCGTCAGGGCAATCGCTTCAATAATCGGATTGCTGCTGCCATTCAGAATTGCTGCGATGTTCGCTCCGCTCATGTGAAGCTGGGCCATGACCTGATTCAACTCGGCCTGATCCTTCTGCTGGGCCACGGCGATGGCGCTGTTCTGAATGCCCTTGTAGGTGTTCACGATGATGGCACCCACGATGCCGATGATGGCGAGCGTGACCAGCAGTTCGATGAGTGAGAAAGCTTTTTTCAAAATTCCAACAGTCATAATATCCTCCCGCGCCAAACGCAGAGACCATCCCTACGGACAGAAGAGAGGATAACATAAGATTGAAAGGGTAGCCTCAACGCGCCGTTTTTTTACCAACTTTTAACCGCCCGGACCGCGTTATTTGCCTTCGACATTCCGGATTGCCCGTTTGACCACGTCGCCCAGATTGATCTCCAGCACGTCGGCCACGCGCAGAAGCGAGTCGAGCGTCGGGTTTTCATGGTGGTTCTCCAGGCGGCTCACGGTGGATTGATTCAGTCCGGTCAGGTAGGCGATTTTGTTCTTGGAAAGCTTGAGGCGCTTGCGCCGTTCGCCCAGGATGCGGGCGATTTCAGCGCAAATGGCGTCAGAGCGTTCGGCTTTTGTCACGGGCCATTTTTACATGATTCCGCCATTGACACCGGATATGCATATAAGCATAGTCGGGGTGGTTTTTGCCAAATGACCCGGCCGGAACGCGCAAAACGCCGGTGGATTGCGGCATGGTGCCGCGAATTCAGGAATGGCGGAGCGGACGCAGCGGGGCAAGTGTAAAAAGATACGGAACTACTTGTTTAATAATGCGATATAATCAAGGCCGAGCTATTGCGTTGCCTTATACACAAAAAAGGTAATAATTATTCCATCTATGAAAAGGACTCACCTCTCCAAAAGTCTCGCCGGGCTTGCCGCCGGTTCAATGATCGCGGGAGCCGCGTTGCTGCCATCCTCAGCCAGAGCACAGGGTTTCATAAACACGGTGAATTTCAGCGGCACCGTTAATCAAATCTTTGGCAATGGCGGCGGCGTCGCCAACGGCTCTTCGGTGAGCGGGACAATAAATTTTAACTCCGCCGATTTTCTTTTGTTAACTTACGGCTCGGTTGGTTCGACCTACACAAACGCCGGAGCAACGGTCACCGTTAATGTCAATGGACAGGTTTCCACCTACCAAGGCATCAACGCAGAGGTCGCCGTTAATACCACGGATTTTAGCAGTCCGGCGGTTCCCGCTGACAGTCTTTCGATAGGCTGGGGTCCGGGCGGCAACAGCGGTATCCTTATTTATTCGTCGCTCGGAACGGTCGCGAATAATTCCGCAGCCAGTATTGCCGGCGGTCAGTGGTGGGCCAATCGCATTCAGTCAAATCCGTATGACTCTACGGTCGCAGTCAATGTTGATGCGGCCAACATCAATGGCGCTCAAGGAAATCTTACCTCTTACGTTCAAACCACTCCCGAGCCTTCCGCACTGGCCCTAGGCGGATTGGGAACCGCTGGACTGCTGGTCCTGAACCGTATGCGCCGCCAGCCTGAGAAGAACCATATTTCGATGCGATAGGGTAGGGCGGGCTTGCGAACCCTACCACGGTCTGGGCGTAAAAGCCTTTGTCCGGCCGCATAGCGAATTCAGAACGGCAGACTCATTCCTATCGGCCCAGAGAATCGGATAGTTGTCTTTATACCGGCCGATCTCGTGGAAGCCGTACTTCTTGAGCCATTTCTCCGTGAATCTCAACCCGCCGATGGAGAGTCCGCCGACAATGTTCAGGTGGTCGGCCTTTACGAGCGCCTGCAAATCTTTGATCAGATGCCGGATGATATACGGGGAGTGCAGGGCATTGGTCACGACAAAGGTGTTGAAGTACAGGACGGGCGGATAGGTGCCGTCGTACGCGAACACGTCGTTTTCGCCCATCCGACCGGAGACCAGCCCGTCCCGAAACCGGGTGTCGGTGACAATCCACGTAAAAAACGAAACCACTTCCTCCGTCTCGGTGTCATAAGCGGCGCAAGCGAACCAGTGGGGAGAAAGGTTTCTGCGGAGGGTATTTTCGTCAATTTCGAACATCAACTCGTCCTTGAATTTCTCGCGTGCCAAAGCAAATATCTTTTCAAGCATTGGACGGCCCCGGCATTCCTGGCTATTGAGATACTTGATCACGGTGAAATTGGTTAAGGCGTTATCGGCACTCCGTTGCCGAGCACTAACGCAAATTTTTGCGTCCATCGCGGTGATTCAACTTCAAACGTCTCACGTAACGCATGATTGTGGCGGGTGAGACCTTCAGTGTCCCGGCCAAATTCCGATATTTGACCGTGGGGTTCTCCGCCACCAGCGCCCGCAGCCGCGTTTCCTTCTCAGAAGTCATTTTCAGGGGTGGCCCCGCCCGTCTCCGGCGCGGAATCCCAAGGCGCTTGATCCAGCGAAAGACTGTCTGTGGACGTACCTGCAAATCCTGCGCCAGTTCCCTGTAGGTCGCGTCCGGCTTTTGGCGCAAGAGTTCGCGCAAGCGCGGCAGTTTATCGGGATTGAATCTTTTTCCCGGTCCTGAATGCGGCAGCCCAAGACGCTTCACCCAACCTGACACTGTGGTGAGATGAGAGCGCAAAGCCTCGGCCAGTTCCCGGTAGGAGGCCTGCGGTCTCTCCGCCATCAAGGAGCGCAGGCGGCTTTCCATTTCCGGGGTCAAGCCGCTGCGATTCCCCGTGATTGAGTTGTGCGGCAAACCCAGGGTCTGGCACCATTTCCGGAGAGTCCGGCGGTGGACCTTCTCTCCGATTGCACGCACCATTTCACGATAATAGGGTGTCGGTTGCCGGACCATGAGCCGCCGAAGAATTTTTTCGATTTTCGGCGTCAGCCTGCTTCGCGCGCCGCGACTGCGCCGCTTTGTCAGCCCCAATTTGATGCACCAATTGCGAATCGTGTCGGGGGAGGCGATATGGCCCATTCTCCGGGCGAGTTCATTGAAAGTGGCCTGGGGGTGCTTTGCCGCCAAGCGCCGGAGTTGGACTTCGCGACCAGGGGTCAGCAGGGAGAGAGGGCCGCGATTTGTTGGTGGTTGACTGGGCTTCGGCTGCGGCATGGGTGGGCATATAATTCAAAGGGCAACGGGCGGGGAGGGCAAGACCAGAGGAATTAAATCCATGGATTATTCAAACCAGCGGTGCCTTGGGAGCACTCGGCCCAACATTCAAAATGTTGGCCCTGGCCCGTCATGCGGCGGGTGATTGGGGCGACATGGACGCCCATGATCGAGCCGTAAATGATAACAGCCTCAAAAACGGGGGGATTTTTGTTACCATCTACAAGGACTCAAGGGGTGTCAGGTTATACGTCATCACAGAACACGACCGGTCCAGGACGACGTTATTGCTGCCAGAAGAATATTGATGGTGTGTCAAAAGTTGACGACTGCGAAGGGTTCTGCCAATTTTCGGCCATGAGCGTCACAACTTTCAACGTTAAACGTCTCCATGAGGCGGCTAAACGCAAGAACAGATCGAGGTCTTGCAATATTCTGAACTGCCTTAGCGGCGCTCGGCAGGCTGTTTTGTTTGGGACAATTTGCGACACGATATGATATGGGATGCCTTTATAAGCCACGCTTCGGAGGACAAAGAGGCCATTGCCCGACCATTGGCAATGAAGCTGATTAAGCAGGGCTTGCGTGTTTGGTTTGACGAATCTTCGTTAGTCGTTGGAGACAGCCTGCGATCCTCGATTGATAATGGTTTGCGAAATTCCCGGTTTGGAATCGTGATACTCAGCCCAATGTTTTTTCAAAAAGACTGGCCACAGAAGGAACTGGACGGGTTAGTCGCACTTGAGCAGGAACGTGGAAAAGTGATTTTGCCGATTTGGCATGAAGTGGCACACTCTGATGTTTTAAGATACTCGTCGATCCTTGCCGGTCGGCTTGCCGTCAACTCAAGTCGTGGATTGGATTATGTTGTACAGCAACTTCTACGAGCCATTCCAAGCACAGCTTCACAATTAGCGGTTGACAATTCTGCTGAACGAATATTTAGTGTTGGCGTGGATGTAGGGAGGGGCCATTCCAGGGGGCGAGTAAAGCTGATTTTCGACGCGTCGGACAAAACGGGTAAAAAATGTATTTTTCGACACACTGATCCCGCAACCAAAGTAAATGCCGTCTATTTGCGCATAGCAGCAAGAAATGCGTCAAACAGACATTTGCAGGCCGTATACGCTGATTTAGTCGGCCTACACTTCAGGCATGATTCAAGCGCATCTTGGATGGCCATAAGCTTGGAGCCACATCATCTTAACTGGGCATTTTCTCATGGCAAACCCTGCGACAGTTTAGAGCCAAACACAATAAAGTATATAGATTTGGTCACATTCCGAGATGATCTTGATGGAATAGACATCATGGTAGCCAGACCAAGGGGTGAACGATTCTATTGGCAAAGTCTGCTTAACCGCGTTGGCCACTACTTGTTTGATGTTCGCGTGTTTCCTGAGGGTTGTGAGCGAACAGAGAAAAGTTTCCTCCTTGATTGGAAGGGCAACATAGAAAAATTCAAACCGACAGACCTGAGGAAAGCCGACGACATCCGGCACACGATCAAGGGATGAGATTGTTGACAACCCGAGTGGAATTGTATTGAAAGGTAACATGCCCAAAACTTCTCCAAGGCAACACAGCCGTGAATCTTATGCAGCGCAAGTGGCGTTGACCGCACGGGTGCTCAAAGGGCTCAATAAAAGTATAGACGAGCAAATTAATCTTGCGCGGGATATCGAGGTGGAACACGCAATTGCCCTGCTTGAATCCGGAAAGGCAAAACTCATTGACCATGACGAAATGATGCGGCAGGCCAGAAAAAGACTCGCATGAAATATTTAACGGCATTTCACGAAAGCCTCTGCCGGGGATTGGATTATTACAAGTCCATTGATGAAAAGTTGGCGCTTCGATTCCTCAACGAGGTTGACGCGGCATTGGAAAAAATCATGAAGTTTCCCAAGATCGGAAAGGCACTGCCGAAGTATCGAGTGTTTATGCTAAAGGAGTTCCCGTACAGCATTTGCTATTACGAAAAGCCGCAGGGGACGTTATACGGTCTGGTGCTTTACCATCACAAGCAGAAAGAGCCCCGGATTCCCTGACCGGGGGACAGCTAGATTATACACAAGGTAACATAGATTGTACAAATTGCATAAGCAGACTGATATGACCCGGTCAGCATCGCCGTTCAAGATTCTGAATCAAGAATCAAAGTCGGTGTAATTCGCATTCCTTCTTATTGTGCTTGCCAAATGCCCGGCCTTTTTTGAGAACACTACAAGGCAATATTTTCAACTCCTTACTCCAACCATCATGCTTAGAGCACCGCCAACCGCATCCCCAACTTCCAAAATAGCAGCAGCCGAATCGGTGCGAAATAATTCCATTGCCGAGCCACAGTCGCAGTGCCAAGATTGCTCTGTCGATTTTGGGGCGAAATGCCTTGAGAATTCGAACGGCGCGAAATACAAAGACATCAACCATATGAGAATTCGGTTGAGAACATTTCTAGCGACACTTGTTGCCGCCTTGGGCGGATATTTCATTGAATTATCCAAATCCTTTCCATTAGGTGAGGGAGTTCTCATTGTTGTTGTAATCGGGGGGATGACATATCTAATCAGTGAACATCTCATCCCACTTTTGGAACGGTGGTGGGACCGTAGGCACCATGATGGTCAACCGGTATTTAGAATGGAGGGGATGTGGTGGGAAATTCAATCAACGCATGCGCACATTAAAATTGCCGCCGTCAGTGTCAAGTACAACACGGAAACCGAACGCATCTCTCTGGACGGCATTGCATTTGATGATGACGGAACAGAGACGGCTTTTTTTAGAAGCCTAGCTTCTGTGTTCTTGCCAGAAAGACGTGAAGTATTTTATCAATGGGAGGGCAACTTGAGGTCTGAACCGAAGAGCATTATGAAGGGCGTCGGCACTATGGCTTTTAACGCAGTAAATCACGGCCCGTTCCGTGAAGGTATGGGTGACTACGTTGAGCTTGCAACTGGAACCCGCCCAATGTTCCTGATCCAGTGTTCATTGGTACGATTTTCCGAAATGGAAGAAAAAGAATGGGAATCCAACAAGCCCAACATCCGCAAACGCGTTGTTTTGGAACGTCTTGCGGAGCGATCCAGTAAACATAGTACAAAACCTTGATAACACTGTTGGCGACATGCAGTCGCAAACCATATATATCTAAGAGACATTACTTTATTGTACATAACATTGCGGGAACTGCGCAAAAGCACAAAACTGCCCTTGAAATCGGGTTTGACATGATTTCCGCAATGAACACACTCAGACAAATAGATTAGTTTATGTCGATGAAATTCATGGTCACACTTGAGCGCGATGAAGACGCCGTCTGGGTCGTCGAGTGTCCGTCCATTCCTGGATGTGTCAGCCAAGGGAAAACTCAAGAGGAGGCGCTGGCCAATATCAAAGAAGCTATTTTGTTGGCACTTGAGGTACGGGCGGAACGTGGAATGCCTTTGACTGTGGAAGTCAGACAGGTGGAGGTTGCGGTCTAAGCGTTTGGGATTGCACGTTCAAGCTTCTGAATCAAGAATCCAAGCCGGGGCAATTCGCATTCCTTTTTGTGGTGGATGAATAACAGGAAGACCTTTTCGGTCGATTTGTTCACGGCATAATATATCCGCCAGCCTCCTGATGCCCCGACAGAATGACATGAATCTTTGCAGCGTGTCTTGAATATTGGCAGGACAAATTTCGCAAGCTCTGGGACGCGATTTCCCATACTGAGTGGATCGGCTTCGATTCGGCCAATCAGCCATGCCAAATTCTCCGCCAGAGCCTTGTGCTCGCGGGCGTAATCAGCTACCAGCGAGTCGAATGGTGGTGTTCGAATGACGGCGAAAGCCGTCATTTCCTGGAATCACGCCAGTGATGCAACATAATCCGCGAATTTGCGCGAGGTTGAAAGTGCCTTGTCGATATGTTCAAAGCCCAGCGGCTGACGGTATTCCGCCATTTCGTAATCAATGGTCTTACCCTCCTGGGTTGCCGCCCAAGGGGCCTCGCTATGGGTTGCCGCTTCAATCTGTGCGGCCGTGGCATCTCCCCAACGTGCTGCGACCCGCTCAAGGGTCTGAAGTTCCTCGCCGGAGAATTTGGATGGGTCAAATTTGGCGTTAACGGTCATCAGCCGGCTTTGCTTGTAGCCCCCACGCGAGGAATTAAGTTCCCGCAATAATCCATCAGCTTTCATTTTGGACAGTAATTTGTCGGCGTCTTTCGGATACGGGCCATGAGGCAGTTTTCGATAAGGCGCTCCTGTCACCGGTCGGCCATAGGCCTCGTAATGGTCAAAATCAACAAAATACAGGAGCTTCATCAACTTGGTTTTTCCAAGATGAACGTTGTTGATCCGCTCAAGGAAGTACAGAATGACGTGCTGCAATTTCTCCGCTGAGAATTGACTGGATTTCCCCTTGGACATAATTTGATTCAAATATAGCACCGGCTTAAAGTCAAGGTTTGCTGAGATCGGGTGGATGACCCGATTTATGGATTTTAAACATAATCTTTATTGTGCGAACTGCACAAACGAGCCGCAACTGAGCAAATTACCGGCGTTCGCCTGCCACCGGGTAACGTTCGTGTCCATCTCAGTCCATTCAAGGTTATGCCGCCCTAATTCTGATGCCTTTCAAGCTTGCCTCAATACAACGCAAGAATCATAAAGGCATACATGAACTATGAACCTGATCAAGCAGAGTTAGAGCGGGAACAGGAACTGGTGTACGGACTTTTGAATGAAGTGGAAGTTCTTGCGAATGGCACTAAATACAGCCCCGGCAAGGTTCCAACGACCTTGATTTTTCAGAGCCCAAATAATGATGGGGAAAGGTTGACGGGCATCCGCCAGCAACCGCTTGCGGTCGGCGGGGGACAATCTGGAACTGAGACTTTTGATCTTCCTTTCATCAACGTGCTGTTTGCCGAGATTTCGGAAGGCTTGGATTACCAAACCGCTGAGAGATCCGGCGGTGGCCATCATGCGCCGGGAGGTCTTCTTGAACCGAATATCGAGTTTCCCAACACGGATGCACTTGCTCCGTCCATCGGTCAGATAAACAGCTTTGGCTGGAACCTGATCGCATAGCCCCAGCAGGTTGGCGGCAGATGCTCCTGTGTGCTGCACACGGGTGCCCGTCTTCCGTGTGATGGCTTTGACGAGGCCTTCGATGTCCGGGCCGGTTAACCCGATAATCGGATGCTGGTGCGGAACAAAATAATACCCACGGACGGCACGCCGGATGGTTCCAGCCGCCGCCATGCGTGACAATGATGTGTCCACGGCTGGCCGCGAGCCAAGGCTGGTGAAGTCGGAAGCTGAGAAGACCCATTCCGGCCCGCGCCTTTTGATTTGCGCGAGTATCGCCTTTTCGATGGAATTTGAGACTTTCATCCGAATGCTATTGCAAGAAATACGTATATATTTTTCAACACAATACACTGACACATAGCTGTTTGTAGCCGGACTGGTCTAAGGCGAACAGTTCAAGCGCGGCTTGATCTATCCGCCCAAAACCAGATTGAGCCGTTTATGTGCCAAGACCCATGAGCACTTCAAAACAACCAGAGAGAAGGGCAAAAGGGGCGACATTTCCTATTTGCATCTAATTTTCTTGTAATCGTCAATCTGGTGATTTATAGAAAATCCCATGCAAGTTAAATTGTCTGCCAAATTAAGCGCATTGGAGGGGCGTCTTTTGAGCTGGGCACAGATGACGGGAGCGGTCTGTGCGGACAATAAACAGATCAGCAGTGTGCTGCGTTTTTCCCCGGTTCAAACCAATGGTCTCCTGAGCCGGATGCACTGTCGTGGGATTATTGTTCAATTGAGACGGGGGCTTTACCTGTTGCCCCAAAAGCTGCCCCCCGGCGGAGTTTGGCAACCATCGGTGGATTTGGCCATTTGGTTCTTCCTCAAGGATAAAAAAGCTGCGTGGCAGGAAACCGGCCCGTCCGCTTTCAACTACCATGGTCTGAGCGAGCAGGTGGCCAATCAGCCGGTCGTGTATAATGACAGATTTTCGGGAATACGGCAGTTTGGCAGGTTGAGCGTCGTTTTTGTCAAGGTTCCGGCAGAACGGTTGGGGAGCTTTGTCGAACTTGATTTGCCCTCTGATCCGAAGGTTAAACGGCGGATGGGATCTCTGGCGCGCATTATTCTTGATGCGGTTTATGACCATACCCGTTTTGGCACCTTGCCCAAGGCATACCGTTGGATTGAGCAGCGGAAGAACGATAGTCGGTTTATAAAAGAACTGGTCAATTTGAGCCTGCGCTATGGCAATGTGGCCACCAACCGGCGTATCGGATGGCTTCTCGAACGAATCGGAGTTGCTTTGGCGTTTTACCAACCGCTGCTGAAAAGCCTCAAGCCGTCAACGTCCTTCATTCCGGCAGACCCGATTGCGCCCAAAAAAGGAAAGACAAACATGCGCTGGAACATCGTTGAGAATTTTAACATTTAACCCCATGGCTTTGACTTTCATTCACCAACGCCCGTCGGAATTCCAAGCTGCCTTGGAATTCACCTCTGCCAGAACCGGCTTTTCCGCGCGGCTCATTGAGAAGGATTATTGGTGCTCGCTCATTTTGAATGCCCTGTTCGGCGTTGCCAGCCCCCTTGTGTTTAAAGGCGGAACGCTCCTGAGCAAGGCGTATGCGAGTTTTGACCGGCTGAGTGAAGACCTGGATTTCACAATTCCGACCGCACCCAAGACAACCCGTGCTGGAAAAAGCCGGCGGGCGCATGAGTTGGAAGCACTGCTCAATGATATTTGCGAGACTCTTGCTCTGAAGTGGAACGAATCCTGGCAGGGACACAACAGTTCAACCCAACACACGGGAAAACTGGCATATC
>Ga0007854_10000843_pt1 | contig 19752 bp, 22 predicted proteins | sample CryBogCBH12Aug08_FD_60382 | JGI IMG/M metagenome (GOLD analysis project Ga0007854, IMG submission 60382) | Freshwater microbial communities from Crystal Bog, Wisconsin, USA - CBH12Aug08 | ecosystem: Environmental > Aquatic > Freshwater > Lake | place: Crystal Bog, Wisconsin, USA | collected...
TGCCAATCTCGCAGAGTTGGTGGAGAGGGGACAGGGGTTTTTCGGCCATAGCTTCAGCGAAGGCTGATGAGGATCCGGATTTCGGGATTTTCGAGCAGTTATGGTTTCCGGAGTTGTCCTCATCCCATATTTACAAGCAATACCGACCACCAAGCTCGAAGTCCAATTTGGCAAGCGTTCCCCGCTATTATTCCCGCGCGGCTTTGCACAGCGCCTTGAAAGTCTCGACCGTTTTTGAGACATCCTTACCACCCGTTTGCTTCCCGTAATAGGTGTTGATGAAATCTTCAGCACCGCACCAAGTCGTATGCAAGAAGCCCTGAACTTTGTTAGCAATTTCGGAATTTGATCCTGATCGAAAACCTTGAATCATGGCCAGTTGTTGGACCGCAATTTGAGGATCTCGCCACGGAGAGAAGAGGACCGGAAAGCCGTTCATCGCGAAGTAGGCCGGTGTTGGCTCACAATGCTCATAGTGCCAATCACAGATTACGATATCCTTTGGCACTTTGGTGATCGTATTCCAAGTTCCATTTATACTAGCTTCCCATTCGCCAAGGCCGTTCGATCGACCATCCAAGAATCGATCACCCCACATCCACATCTTGAGCCCTTTGCCTTTGAGATGATCGTGGAGAGCGTTGACTTCGGAAGCAAAGACCTGAGATGCCGTTTTCCCTTTACAATACTTACAGTCCTTGTCTGCCAAGATGAAAACCTCATCCATTCCGCAGTGAAAGGCGTCGGAACCAGCCGCGTCACAAATCTCGTCGATCGAATCGAATATCACCTTATGGAGGCCCGGTGCGTTCGGGCAATAGCTTCGACAATAGATTCCTTTGTTGTTCGGGTATTTGCCGGGTGTCTCATCAAATTCAGGATGTGCCCTCAAAAGAGATTCAGTCGACTCAGCCCATGACTGATGCCCCAAAAGATTCACTTGAGGAACAAGATGAATTTGGGCATCCTTACAAGCGGCGGCGATCTGCCCCATTTGCTCTTTTGTAATCGGATCACTGCTCGCGATTTCTGGATGTTTCTTGAATTGGAATCGGTAATCCAACTCTAAAACCAATGTGTTGATCCCCTCTTTGGGCAATGCCTCTCTGACAAACTTCACAAAGGTCGGAATCGAAGCCGTGGAGGGAGCCGAGATATGAAGTCCCCGAATCGGTAATTCGGTTGAAGGGCCAGACGAACTCTGGGAGAGACAAAGTGACAGAATCAACGAGGCGAGCATGCTTCACTATAGCCGCCCGCGAATTCTAAACGCACCCATCCCCGCAATGCATTCATTTGACTGAAGTGGCAATCAACTTAACCTTTTGAACATCAAGCTTGTAGGGGCTTCCATGTTCGTCAAACGAAGACCGGATCAGAAAGGCATAGCCCGATGGCCCATGCTTGTGCAAATGGTCCATGCGACTGGCGGCTTGTTCCCAACTGGGCAATTCTCCATCCTCCAACCAGTAGGCGACCTGCTCCGGCAAATTCGTTGGTACGAACCAATCTTTGCGTCGTCTCATGGCTTCCCCATGAGCTCCATTGTAGGCAAATGCTGCAACCGCTTCGATACTTTCCCACATTGAAAGTGTTGCTACATGGCGCGACGTTACTTCACCACCCCAGCATTGAGGAGCGACCAATTCTCCCCAACTTGGTGCATCCACTTCAATGATTCTTGCGGGGCGACCAACAAATCCTACCGTTCCGTCAGCCGCGTCAAAGACACCAGGAGCCCGACTGCGAAACCCTTCGATTGTGGCGTGTCCATAATCCTCAAGCAATTCACCAAAGGTCATGAACGCAAGTTGTTTCCCCATGCGGCCATTATAGTGGGGTGTGATAATAAGGAACATCCCAGTATGGGAACATTGCAACCAGATGGTTACTGGTTAGATTTTCTGCGCCAAATGGTAATGTTGCGGAACTCGATCGGCCCATGATCGCCCTGCAGCTTAAGGGGACCCGGTGCGGCTTCGTCTGAATCCAGTGCTCCGCCAGTCGGACCAGCGATCTCCTGATTCTCAATGATCTTTTCTCCGTTCAAGGTCACCGAAACGGTTCGGCCCACGAACGTGATATCGATTGCCTGCCATTCATTGGGCTTTTTGGAAGCATTGACTCTCGGTTGGATGAGACCATAAACGCCTCCAATATGTTCGTCATCAGCAGGTAGACCGAATGCATCGTCGATCTGGACCTCGTAGCGGCCGCGCAAATAAATCCCGCTATTACTGCCTTCTGGATATTTGAATTCCAGATGAGCTTTGAAATCAGTGAATTTCTCGCTTGAAACAATATCTTGACGAGGATTCTTGTTCACCAAACTTCCCTTTTCCACGATCCAACCCGGAGTCTTGATCCAGTGATCCTCAAGATTCTTGCCAATCAACTTTTCTGGACGATCCCAAACGACAGGTCCCGTGACGTCCAACGATGGAGCGCGTTTTCCCGTCACTGTCGATCCTCCGAAAACGGGACCTTCAATGGAACCGACGATATTGCCACCAATTAGATGACCCTCAAAATTCATGGTTCCGGTATTTGACTCCCACTGGGTTGGAATTTCAAAGTGGAAACCAGAAGGGTCGGCAATGATATTGGATACCGGGCGAGCACTACCAAAACCGATCATGGTTCGACCTACCAACGTATTCAAACCCGATGCTCGGACTTCAAGCCAACCAGCAGAAACCCGCTTCCCTTTGGTAATCGAGAGATCCCAACGTCCGATAATGGGGTCTTGGCGAACGCCTTGAACGCGAGCAGAAACGAAGATTGCTGAGGCGATCAGAAACATTCTCTCATGATAGATGATCCATGAATCGATCGATTCATGGGATAATTGTTTTAGCCCTATTAAGGTTTCCAGTCAAATCTTTAAGATTTGCAGTGGCTTAACAAATCCTTGACGCTCCAGAGTTTGACTCTGTCTTCGGAGCGCCAAATGAAGAAAGCCTTTACCCTAATTGAATTGCTGGTCGTGATTGCGATCATCGCAATCCTTGCTGCTATTCTCTTCCCTGTTTTTGCCCAAGCCAAAGAAGCCGCCAAGAAGACCGCATGCCTTAGCAATGCGAAGCAACTCGGAATCGGTGTGTATACCTACATGGTCGATGCAGACGATACTGTTCCTCTCATCAAGTCCTCCGTAAAAATCCCGGGCGGACTCAATGGCGGAACATACACTCAACAGTGGTACACCGTCATCCAGCCGTATCTTAAGAACTGGAACATTCTTCTCTGCCCAGACCGTGCCGATAAGTTTTCACCTGGCAACGATCCTTATAAGTGCTCAGATAACATCAATCCGACCGGAACTTGCCTTGGATATGGCATTCAGGATGGCTTTGTGAGCGATACCGGCTTCGGCGTCTCCGCCGGGGACCAAGTCGATGCCAACGGAAAAGATGTTCGCCCGGGCAAGAATTTCTCCCAAATCGTTGCTCCAGCCGACACAATCGTCATTGGTGAATCACGTGACAACCCATCCATGTCTGCTGCGATGGACAATGCTTTAAGTCGATACCCAGACATGACCAGTTCCAAATCATTGCGCCATGGCGGTAAGTGGAACTACGTCTTCTGTGATGGCCATGCCAAGAGTATCACCATGTTCGCAGGCGAATATGCTGGCTTCGGCTTGGTTGGAGTTCCAGCTAGCCCAACCGACGGTTTGAAGTGGTGTGCCGACCAAAGCGCGGTTCCCATCGCCAACTTCCAGCAGAACGACTGGTCAGCTGGCGGCTACCCCCTCGCCAATCCCAACGAGACGTGCTATCAAGCGGTTATGGATTTCTACGCTCCGAACACATACGTCACGATTAACCCCTAACTCCATTTGTGTGCTGGGCGGCTCCCATGGTGGAGTCTGCCCGGCCACAACTAATATCAAATGAAACGGATTTTCTTCCTTATCGTCTTCGTCGTTTCGCTAGGTTTAGTCGGATGCGGCCCTTCTGAGCCACCAGGAGTTACTGGGGATGCAGGAACAAACCGAGCAGACATGATCAAATGGCATCAGCAACACGACAAGATTCCTGCCCGAAAGAATTGATCCCCTAGAAACCTAGAGAGTCGTTCCCGGATCGAATGTAACCGGGAACTCCACTTCTACGAGCTTCTGGAGGCGGCCATGAATTGCATCGTCAAGGACTCTTATCGCCGTCTGCATCTCCTCTTGGAGGTTGACCTTGACTGTCGCGACAATGTGACGCGTCGAGAATGGCCATCGGATCCCGTCATATCCAACAACGGCTAGCTCCTCAGGAACTTTGATTCCGAGGCGATCAGCTGCATCTAGGAGACCGTAAGCCATTCGATCGTGCCAAGCGAATATCGCGGTCGGGGGTTGAGGTAATTCCATCACTTCTTTCAGCCGGTCTTCCAGTGGATCGGCAGCACGAACCACGAATTGATCCGGCATTTCGATACCTCGCTCCAACAGTGATTTCCTCAGCAATCGAGTTCGGTCGATCGAATCTCGGTGATAGTCATCGTCCAGTAAGAACGCGGCAATTCGTCGGTGGCCTCGTTGCACTAAGGCCTCAGCGACCTGATACATGCCGGAAGCAACATCATCCTTCACTGAGTGGACAATCTTCTCCGGATCGCGACCGTTGAGAAGAACCGTTGGCATACCAGCATTTCTCAGATAAGGCAGAAGCGGATCATTATCTCGAGGGGCAAACAGGATCAATCCGTCCGCCCATCCACCGTTCAAGAAGTGAAAGGTTTCCCGAGCATCCTGTCGATAGTTGCAGTGAAACAATACGTTATAACCCGCATTTCCCGCCGCGAGCTGTATTGCCGTGGACAAACGGTCCATGTAAAGGTCATTCCCTTCTCGCGCTCGGAAGGCAGAGTAAAAGGACACCAGTTGGGTATGCCCTCGTCTCATCGACTTCTGGACCATGTTGGGTGTGTAGTTCAGTTCTTCGGCGGCATTCAAAACTCGTTGCAAAGTGGCTTCCGCAATACGAAGCTCATTTGCCTTACCGTTAAGGACCAAGGAAGCAGTGGTCGATGAGACACCCGCTAATCTGGCTACATCAGAGATCTTGGCACGCTTTCTTGAACTCGATCCTTCATTCACTTTGAGGCTCACATCTCCTTGCTATAACGTTTTAGCACATTTATTTGAACCACGGAACTCCAATCACGTCGACTGGTATTCTTGCCCCATGCACCTGTACGAAGCGCACCTTCCCGTTTCGGATTTGGATCAATCCATCAACTTCTATCGTGAGATTCTCGGATGGCGGTTGGGCTATGAGAATCGAGAACGGAATATCGCTTTCCTGTTGTCCAACGATGAACCAGAGACTATGATCGGCCTTTGGGGGCCAGGCTCCCTATACGGAACCATGTCGAAGCATCACGTCGCTTTTTGGATGGAACTGGATGAGCTACTTGTCAATTTTCAATCGATGAAACAAGAGGGCTTCGCGGTGCATGGGTTTAGTGGAGAAACCGAAGAACCTTCTGTCATCGGATGGATGCCGACCGCCCAGTTTTACTTTGACGATCTGGACGGTCACTCCGTAGAGTTCATAGCGAGAGTCCAAGGAGAGAGTGATCCAAGTTTTCTGGGTCCCCTTTCGGATTGGATGGTACGTCTCTAGGGAATCCTTTCAAGGACTACTGCAGTTCCGTAGCAGACCATCTCGGTCATGCCGGGTGCGATTTCGGTTGCATCGTAACGACACGCGATGACGCTGTTTGCCCCCATCATCACTGCATGTTGGATCATCAATTCGTACGCTTCAGCGCGGGATTGCTCGGCTAACTCGCTGTACAACGTGATGTTTCCACCAACCAGGCTTTGTAGGTTCGCGCCGATGTTTCCAAAAACTGATCGGCTACGAACTGTAATTCCCCTAACAATTCCGAGACTTCGCACCACCCGACAGCCATCAAAGCCATTGGCAGTAGTCACCCAAGCGTGAATATCGTTCATGGCTTATCATTCCATGAATTCACACTTGGGTGAAACCCTTACCTATCGCGCAATCTTTGGATAAGGCATGCCAGGTTTCTCACCAGCCCAAAGCAAGCGACTGACGGCAGCCGCATCAGCACGGTCAATATCCGACCAATCCAGTTTTTGCGACCTCATCCCCAGTTCGGTGCCTCGAGGATTTTTGTCGTTGATCTCCTTACCGGGAGGAAGTGCCTTATAGGCTTCGTAGTTCTGGGTTCCAAGGAATGGCCTGAGCATCGGCGTGGCATGAGCATCGTAGCTGCTCATAGGCGGAAGCCCAAGGATTTTTTCCATTGTTAGCAACATAGAAGCCGTCGTGTAGTGGGTCGAATCCACAATGCCTTTCTGGGTCCAAGGAGAGATCACGTAACCATAGGTTCGGTGCGACTCCACATGGTCGAGCGCTCCCTGCGTGTCGTCTTGGATCACGAAAATCGCGGTGTCCTTCCAGAACTTGGAATGGCTCATTGCTTCGACCAATTTGCCCACCGCCAGGTCGTTACTTTCTAGCATCGCCTTCGGTGAGTAGCTTCCGGCTGAATAGCCATGGGTGTGATCGTCTGGAAGTGCCATGACCATTAGAGATGGCATCTTGCCTGATTCTTCGAAGCCCTTGAGTTCAGTCAGGAACGTCTCAACCTTCTCGGTATCTCTTCCACCACGAGCGAACACCTTTTCCCAGGCTTCTGAGTATCCCCACCGCTCTGGGTTGGCCCGAATGACCGGTGATTCCAGGGAACCATGCCCCTCTTGCACGTCGACATACTCTCCATAGACTCGAGCCCAAACGCCGTGTTTTCTGGCGTTGGACCAGATGTAATCGCCAGGAGATGCAGTTAAGCGCTTGTCACTATCCAACTCACCCTTTTCGCCATAGTTACTGCTCCACTGCGATTCGGTGTACTCACTTGCGTAGGCTGAATCAGTCCATTGGTGACCAACTTGCGACGATTCACCATCACAAAAGAGGTTGTCAAAGATCATGAATCGACGAGCCAACTCATGTAGATTCGGAGTGATCTTCTCCCCAAATATTGTTACCGATGGATCTCCATTCGCACCCTTGAGGTCTCCAAGCACCTGATCATAAGATTTGTTCTCTTTGATCACGTAAATCACATGATGGATCGATTTTAAGTGCTCGTTTGCCTCTCGAATATGGTCTGCTGTCAGATGAGTAGCGGCTTGGCCCTCGGGAAGATTTCGCCTAACTTTTTCCGTTAGTTGCTTGAGCTGCTGGGAATTTGGAATATCCAAAACCGCAACTCTGGCCCTCATCTGCTCCTTGGCCGACGATTCAAATTTGACTTCCTTGCCAGCGACCTCCGAAGGCCCATAGAGTCCCTTCGCTGTTGCAACGAGCAACTGCTTCCCATCGGGACTGACTGTAACCGAAGCTGGCCATCGCTCAGTTGGGATGTATCCTTGCACCATCGGTCGAGGTCCTTGAATATCCAAGACTGCGACTGCGTTCTCGCCAGCCAAAGTCACAAACAGTTGTTTTCCATCCTGCGATAGCCCGAGGCCAGTCGGTGTAGGACCAACTGGATGGGTGGGATCAACAGAGACGGTCACTCGGGTAACCGCATGGTCCTGTATCTGGAGGATCGTATTGGAGCCTGACTCGGCCACAAACAGCCTTCCATCGGAATGATATGCCAAAGCGGTCGGGTGAGCTAAGGTCGTAAATCTTTCTCGGGTTGTCAAAGTTTCGGCATCGAGCAGAACAACGCCAGAATCACCCCACTCGGAGACCGCAAGTGTCGACCCATCCGGTGACAAAACGGCCATGCGAGGCCGATACCCTACTTTGACTCGAGCCTCAACTACACCTTCATCATTGAGTCGAAGGATCTCATCCGATTGGGCATTAGCAACATAGAGACCCTTTGCCCCATAAGTCAACGACGTCACAAAGCGATCAGAACCGGGGATATCCGTAAGAGTGATCTCCCCGTCGGCAATCAGATGGTCGCCTTCGAGTCGCCACTTTCGGATATCTGGGGTGCTTGTTTTACCCATTGAGCGACCTCCCGAAGACAACACCGTGTTTCCTCGAACGCAAAGGCCGAAAGAACTTCTGGCGACGACCTGGGAATCGGTGACCTTGCCACTACGCCAATCGATAACGCTAATGGAGTGATTGTTGTATCCACTGGTCGCAACAATCGCATATCTACCGTCAGGAGAAAAAACGATTGGTCCGGGCATATCGCCGTCGAGCGTTGTCCGCTCGCCAGTTGGGGATAAGAACCATCCGTTGTACAACTTGTATTGGGTCTTGTCAGCGTTCCATCCCAACCCCCACGGCTTGTTTACGCCACGAAGCACCCCAAAGGATGCCGTTCCGATCAGACAGATTCCACCAATTAAAGCCCACTTCTTCATAGCCACCAAATCACAACCTAACCTACCCTCACGGTTGCATCGAAATGTTATGGGAATGTTATCGCGGGTCGATCAACGTCGGTGTGCGCAGCAGGTCAGCGGGGATTGAGCATCCAGTTATGATCGTTGATCGACAAAACCGCAACTCGCTCCACTGTTACACCATCTGTTGGGACACTAACATTGATGACTTGTTTAGCCTTCTGGCTTTCCCGCGTTCCCACCTTTCCGCCTTTTTCTTTGGTGCCCTCCCCGTGCGGTGCATTGCCTTCCCCCGGCGGCACCTTCGGTTAGCCGGGGCTAATAGTCTTTGATCCCTACGGGATCAGTTGAATCGCTGACCTGTCCCGAGGCCAATACTCGCATTCGCTCAGACACGCGTGGCCTCGGAACAGACAGGTCAGAGCTCGATACCGGACTCAGGCCACCATAAGGCAATGGGATTCATCTAACCCGGTCTCTTTCCCTGCGATCTTTCGAGTCTCCAAGAAAATCGTGGGGAAAGACATAGCCCACGTATTGGTGATAACAATAATCGATCTGCCACACATGTGGAATTCGACCCACAACCCCCCAACATTCGTGTAGCCGAGGGCTGGTTTGTGCCCTCGTTTCGTCTGCAATTAGATGAAACTGGATGGATTGATGACTTGTTTGGCCTTCTGGCTTTCCCGCGTTCCCACGCTTCCGCCTCACATCGTTCAGTCCTCTTCAGAAGAATCAGAGCTGAATCTCCCTTTCTGCTTAACAATCGTCGGCTGCCTCAAATACACCCAATACCTAATCTATTGAGTAGAGTATCTTGAATCCTCCCTTGTTGCCAAATGGCAAATGGGAGGAAAACAAAATGAAAAGAGCTTTCACACTCATCGAACTGCTCGTCGTCATCGCGATCATCGCGATCCTTGCGGCGATACTCTTCCCTGTTTTCGCCCAGGCCAAGGAAGCGGCCAAAAAGAGCGTTTGTGTGAGTAATGAGAAGCAGATCGGTCTTGCACTCCTCCTCTACTCCAACGACTTCGACGACATAGCGCCATTGGCTGCTTATCCAACCGATTGGCCTCCAACGGCTACGAGTGATAACATCACCTGGTACTACTTGGTCGATCCCTATGTGAAGGCGAGCTTTCCGCAGAAATCGGCTCAAGAATCAACCACCCAAGGGACTCAGAACATTTGGGTCGATCCAGATTGGTCGCTAACGAACAATAAGCGAGGTCCCTGGTATGGCGGTAGCCAATATGCTCCCGCTGCTCAGAGTTTTAGCACCCAAAGCTACGTCATCAGCGAGTTCATCTCACCCTATGATGGCCTAACTCCATACCAGCCGAGTGACTTCTCTGTCTTCCAGCAACCGGCGAAGAGCCTAACCAGCCTTCAGTCTCCAGCGAATGTTATTCTCGTTGCCGAGTCCCGAGGAACCGGTGATTGGACTACTGGGAACGATACGGGTGTCTATGGAACGACTGGTCTGGCTTGGGATAATGCGGGCGACGGAGCGGGGATTTGGCAATACGTCGACGCAGGATCTTACGTGGAAGGTCGCGCACGTCATGGCGGCGGATCACATTATCTGTTGTCCGATGGACATGTGAAGTACTTCAAGGCTCCGAGCCCCAATCGGCAAGCAGACAACTTCACCCCAACCGTTAGTCACGGTCCGGTGGTTTGGAAGCAAAGCACCAATCCTGGCGCATCCGCTTGGTTTCTCGACGGATTCTAAAGCCCCGGTCTGTCTGATTAATAGCAATCTGTTAATCAGACAGACCGACTTCCTCCGCGAGTTGGGGTGGTCATTCACGCGTAAGCATGATTGTAAGTTGACGGCTCGTTCTGAGACACAGAAATGGAATCAGTCCCAGCGATTCTGGCCCTTACCAGTTGGTTTCGGCTTAGCGATTGCTCGTGCTGCGAATGTTATAACCAATGCAGTTAACCCCCAAGTGACTCCATTCACCGCAAAATCAATCGCTGATACCATAGGACTCTGGGATCGCAACACTGGAGCGGCTTCAACGACATATGCAATGAGGCTGAACGAAATTACATATGCTGGTATTAACCAGAGGACTCTCTTACAACCTGGATCGATCCAAGACGTAACGAGAGCCGAACTTATCCCAACAAAAACGTCCAGACAGATACTATATAGGTTCACATACCTAATTGGCGAGCCATTCACCACCTGTATTGCAATGCCTTCGATCGACATCAATAGAGGAAAGCCTAGAATTAAGGTGCTGTAGAAATGAAATTTTCTTTCCATTGTTGACTGGGGTCTGAAAATAGTAGAAGGGGATGTTGCGCCTTGCCAAGCTTGGAATCAACAGTTTCAAACTGACGGCTGACAACTGAAGTATCGAATAGTAGCCGGCGGTACTTCCCTTTAAAAATAGTTAGCCAAGACTTGTGCTTATGTAGATCCATTGGCGTCCAACTCAGTAACCAGCCTGGATTTGGATTTATGAGAACATATTTCTCGTACCAGTCATCAGGATAATGATATTCTCTAAATCCAACGTATGTGCTGGGGTAATTCAAACCCAAATGGGCATAAACTTCCGAGTTGCCAGCTAACTCTCCTACTAGATCATTGGCAATGCCCTTGGGAAACTTATCTAAAGGAGAAAAGCAAGTCTCCCTAGGAATCATTCCTAGAGAAACTAGCAAATCTAGGTTTCCGACATGACCGGATTCCTGAGAGTAAATCGCTTGTGCTAGCCCAATCTGGTGGAGTTGAGAGATCTCAACCGTCTCTTTGGAAGCATTTTTCGCACGATATAGTAAGGGTATGAGAATTCCGACAAGTATCGCTACAATCACGACTACGGTCAACACCTCGATTAGTGTCATACCTATGCCTTTTCGATATACCCCCTTACACATTTGCAGTAGCCCTAATTCCTCGTACAACTTCCACTAAGGCAGATCGGTTTCGGGAGAGGACCTTCCTCTGTATCAACACAGACATTGTCTGTCCATCCACTGAAGGTGCAGCATATCCGTTTGCACAAGTCCATTTTTGACAGGTCCCATTTTGATCCATATATAGATAGGGATACGTGACGTAGCTTGCACACCAAGTCGAACCAATTGCATACTCCTTGCTGATGGTTGTCGATGCCGTACAGGAAGTACACAAACTTGACAGCGGCTCAAATTTCTTAATGACATTGTCTTGCGTCTCAATGTCCATATAGCCGCCCAATTTATATCCAAATGTAATTACCGCGAGGCATATCAAGGACACTGTTTCATTTCAAACTTTAATAACAATTCATATAATAGCACGACATTGAATACCATGCAAGAGTCACTGTCAAATACTATTGGAAGACCAGATTCAATCGAACTGTCAGTGTACTATGCAGTCAGAATCTAGACAATACACTAACTTAGAGGCTCCCAGGGTCCCTGATTGAGGCACCTCAAACTCTTGTATTTGCTGGCGAGGCTCAAAGAAGTTGAGCATGAGCCGACCTTATCATTATATTGGGATGCTGATGATTGTCTGTTATTAGAATTCAGCGTAGTTGAACGCCAGACCATCTGGGACCTGAGCACCAGATTCAGCCCATTGACGCTGCTCAATCGTAGCCCGACGGAAATATGCTGAAGCTCGTGTTGCCCCATCCCCGACAATCCCTACGTCACTCAGCGCTCGATCGAATGCCTCCAGGCACGCCTCGTCCAGTTCGATATGTTCTCCGTTACATGCATGGAGTCGCTGGACGTGAGCTTCATCCGCATATCCGGCGGTGTATAGCTTCGGACCGCCAAAAGCTTGAGACAGGTAGGCAGCCAGCCGCTCGTCATGATTGGGATGAAGTTCGTGCTCAAAGGGATGTGAGGCAACTGGATCTTGCAGGCACAACACGTGCCAACGTCTAGTCAGGGCGAGAATCTTGTCAAATCCTCCTACCTGGTCATATAGCGAGAGTTCTGTTGATGCCATGTTGCCGTTTTACCTAAACCTAACCTGCTTTCGAGAATTTTGCCCAATACATGACCGAATCGTGTCGGTTGCGAGACACCCTGAACTGACCCTATAATTCAGTCTATGTCTCTTCTTGCTCTCGTGGCTCTTGCTTCATCCGTTCCTTTAGCGAGCGATCCGATCATCCTGCATGTCGACGCCAGGCAAGCCGGGAGAAACGTCATTGAGGCGCATTTGGAGATTCCTGCTCATGCTGGACCGATGACCCTTGTGTATCCCAAGTGGATTCCGGGAGAACATAGCCCCACTGGCCCGATCAACGACGTCATTGGCATGCACTTGTATTCAAATGGAAAGGAGATTGCCTGGTCTCGCGACGATGTCGATATGTTCGCAATCCACTTTTCAGTACCGCAAGGGGCCAGCAAAGTTGACCTCCGTTTTAATTTGGCATCGAGGAGCGCGAGCATCGCAAGTCCAAACTTCTCAAGAATCAAATGGAACCGCCTTGTTTGGTACCCAAAGGGAATGGCGAGTGACAACTTAATTATCGAGCCAATTCTCGTTACTCCAACCCGCTGGCACTGTGCAACTGCCCTCAAAGTTAACGTTGCAAATGGTAATTTCAATCGATTTGAACCAGTTTCGCTAACTCGGTTGGTGGATTCTCCCGCCCTCATCGGCAAATATTCAAAGACAATTGTGCTTCGAGACAAGGTCGAGTCGGTTGAGATGTTCGCGGACAATCAAAAAGCTCTTGAGGCGAAAGCTTCAACGATTGCGAACATGAAGAACTTGGTTGCGGAAGCCCATGCCCTTTTTGGTGCTCACCACTACAATTCTTATCGATTCCTCCTGACTCTGAGCGGTCACGGTGGAGATGATGGGTTGGAACACCATGAATCCAGTGAGGATGGGACAGCAGAAGATGCTTTTAGCGAGCCCAACGATGAGCGGTATCTGGGTTATCTCCTTTCCCATGAATACACCCACTCGTGGAATGGCAAATATCGCCGTCCTACCGGACTCGCTACACCAAACTTCCAAGAACCGATGAAAGGCGAACTCCTCTGGGTTTACGAAGGGATGACTGAATTCATTGGGACGACGCTCAATCCACGCAGTGGACTGTGGAGCTTTGAGAACTATAAAGATGCGCTTGCCGAAATTGCATCGGTGATGGAGTACACCCAAGGCCGAACTTGGCGCCCGTTGGTAGATACTGCTCGGTCTGTCCAACTTTTTAATAGCGGTGACGGTGGTTGGGCACGCGCTCGTCGTGGAACCGACTACTACTATGAGATGGTTCTTGTCTGGCTCGAAGCCGATGTCAAGATTCGTCAGCTCACGCACAATACGAAGAGCATCGACGACTTCTGCAAGTTGTTCCATGGTGGAGAGACGACTGGCCCCAAACTTGCACCGTACACCCTTTCCGATGTAGTCGCCACCCTAAACCGTGTCGCACCCTATGACTGGGCCGGCTTCCTTTCGAATCGTGTTTACACGGTGCAGCCTCATGCTCCTATCAACGGCATTGAGGAGTCCGGCTGGAAGCTCGTCTATAACGATAAACCCAACGACATGGCGAAGCAGTACGACGGGCCAAAAGGGATTTTCCTCTACACATCCATCGGAATGCAGATCAACGATGACGCGGTCGTACAGGATGTCCTTCCAGACAGTCCGTCTGCCCAAGCTGGCTTCAGTCCGGGAATGAAACTGGTTGCGATCAACGGCATGAAATACACCGCCGACCGTCTGAAGCAAGGAATTACGGATAGCCCCTTAGATGGTTCTCATTTGGACTTTCTCGTGGATATTGGCGACGAATCGCTCAGGACAATGTCGATCTCATACCACTCAGGAGCACGATATCCGCATCTCGTCCGGGATCCGTCGAAGCCCGACCTGCTCTCCAAGATTGCCGCTCCTCATCGAACTCGGTGAGGAGCGAGAATCTGATTCCGGAAAGATTTTTGTCCGAGCTTTAGGACAAGCAGGTGTGCGGATTGGGTGAGAGAGATTTGATCCGATTCCGTGTGGTCGGGGTATATTCAAATGACCTCTTGGTCCATTCCCGGGCCATTCGTTACGAGAGAGTGGGCGGTTAGCTCAGTGGTAGAGCACCAGTTTCACATTCTGGGGGTCGTAGGTTCAAGTCCTATATCGCCCACTCTCTCCAAACGGTCCATTCCTCCGTTACCTGGCCCCTAATCGCTCATCCATGCCCGCTCATCGACGGTAGAAGTCATTGAATAAAGATTCTCTTCTACCAAATGCACTCTCGCAAATCGGTTGGACTAAAGCTATCGAGCTTGTATAGTTGGTGCATGGAAAAACGCGGCAAGGAGAATCCCTATCAACTCATGACGCCTCCGGGTTCATCCCCGTATCAGATGTATTTCGATACAAAGGATGGTGCGGAAGTTATTGTCTGCGTGGTTGGATCGACCACCCTTTATTACGATGTGCGCTGCATTCAGGACGCTGTGGATATGCTCGCCAACAGGGGTGACTGGATGGATTTGGGTGGTGCCGACGAGCAGAAGGACGCGAAAGCAGACACCCTTGAAGCTTGGGCACGCTCCGAGAGTAATCCTATCGGTGGTTGGTACGGCTTGAAAAAGGGACTCCGAGGACGATTCGGGGTCTATGTTCCGCCATTACTGGAAGAGTTGGGATTGGTTGAATTAACTCACGAACCAAAGAACAACCGAATTCGGATCAAATAGCGGGTAGAGCTCACCCATTCTATTCGAGCATATTCTTGGAAAAATAGAGTGCATTCATCCTCACTGTAAGAGAAAATGCCCCCTATGAAAGTCAAAGAACCAATTCATATCCGAAAGGCCGAATTCTCTGACGTTGAAGAGTTTTGGAATTTGGTTCAGGCGTTCGCAACATCATTCGTGCCCAACCGCATTGCATTCGATCAGACATTCAAATCCGTACTTCACGACCAGTCAGCATTTATCTTGGTTGCGGCGACAGAAAGCGGCTTGGTCGGTTACTTAGTGGCCCACATCCATCTTACGTTCTATGCCAACGGACCGGTTCTGACCGTCGATGAGATCATGGTTTCGGAAGAGGTTAGGCGAGCCGGTATCGGAACTCAATTGATGGAAGCCGCCGAACAAGCAGCCTATAAAAACGGAGCCCGACTCATTAGCTTGGCAACTCGCCGGGCAGCTGAATTCTATAAGAGCATCGGGTATGAGGAATCCGCCGTCTACTTCCGAAAGCTCCTTGAGCCAATCTCGTCAGCCTCAGCCTAGAGATTGCTCTCTGACTGAGACTAATGTGAAATCTTTTGGGGCCAAAGGGGCCTCATAGCGACAAATGCTAGAGTTGTTTGCCTGCCCAATCCTGAGCATGGAAAAGGACGCCTGCCGATCCATCGTCAATCAACACCGGCACCAACGCACCGGGAATCACCGATTCCACTGATCCGGGAGCATTGGGTCCGCCCAAGTCTGTGCGTAACCAGCCTGGATCCATAAGGTTCATCAGAACTCCCTTGGGCTGCAGGTGTGCCGCTGTATCGGCAACATACTTATCAACCGCCGCTTTTGATACCGCGTACGCGGTCAATTGGGGCTGGTCCTTAACTCCAGACGTGACGTTGACGACTCTTCCCCACCCCCGTTCAATCATTCCTGGCATAAGCTTATTGCAGATTCTGATCAGCGATGTGCAGTTGACTTCAAAGCTGATTCGAATCTCTTCGCTGGGAACATTGAGCCAGTTCTCGTGATATCCGATCTGGATGGCAGCATTGTTGTAGACAATATCAATGGCAGGTCCAGCACTCAGCAGACTATCGAGCATCGCCTCAACCTGTTCGGGATCGCTAAGTTCTGCCGAAACTTGCCGAACCTCAATTCCCTTCCCTCGTAACTCTTCTGCCAACTGATCGGTATGCGACAGATCTCGACTGTGTAGAACCAAGTTACAACCGTAATCTGCGAGGCCCATACTAATTTGTCGACCAATGCCTCGACTGGCACCCGTGATTAAGGCCCATTTCCCATTGATATTTGCTTTTTGCATAAACTCCCGTTGTTCCTCTCTATTGGCAATGAAATCGGAGTCGCTGACCATCGCCACCGAGGACACCTCTTTCATACGAAATCAGAAACCTGTGATTTCAAAGTTACCCATCCGGCCTGAGCACAAATGCATTTTTTGGCAGAAACTACACTTTTGGTAAGATGGCGAGGTGTGTGAAGCTCAACAAGTTGCAACTCGGTATTTCGAATCGGTAATTGCTGGGGATATTTCGGACTTACCCCTGTCACCTGGCTTGGTGGCGGAATTCCCATCGGGTAACTTCGCCGGTTCCGAGGCTTACTGGAACGGCCTGAACGAATATTTGCAGTCCGTCATCTGGATAAGGCTCGAGCAACTCTTTGTGGCTGGGAATGAGGCAGTTGCACTCCTCCATATCAAGACCCACACCACCGAGTATCGACTTGCTGAGCATCTCACGGTTGAAGATGAGAAGATCACCAGGATTGTCGGCTACCGGGGACCAGATTGCTGAGATGAGTCAAGGTTGATTCCTATGCCAGATCCCAATTCGGTCCTAGACACCTTTCTTGAGTCTCTAAAACGACAGGACCTATCCAAGGCTCTCTCATGCTTCACACCTGACGCGGCAATTCTGGGCTCAGCAAAGGGTGAGGAGGTTCGCGGAGTCACGGACTTGGAACATTTCTTTCTAAGGATCTTCGCTAAAACTGGGACGTACCGGTTTGAATTCCAGGAGCGCGACTGGACAGTTCACCAAGATGTTGCCTGGCTAGTTTCCAACGGGACCGTTATTGAACCGGAGCAAGAACACTCCAAACCGTACCGTCTGGTCGCCATATTCCAAAGGTCTGAATCTGAATGGCGCATGGCGCTATGGAGTGGGACCGAACCGGTTTAGGACGCTACACCGATTCAGCTTTGCGAGCTGCTGGCAATGGCAGATGTGCACTATTGAGTGTCGCAGCTGGATTCTTGATTTCGGTCAGGATCACGTGAATGTTGCTCTGCCCCACATTTCGGAGAGAATGAGGTGCCAAAGGCGGAGCCAAAATTGCCGTGCCAGGCGCGGGCGGCACCGGGATATCACGACTTTCCAACACGATATTTCCGTCGCCATCGTATCGAATGAAATCGCTCCAACTCAGGATGTAAAGGTAACCACCCCACTTGTGAGTGTGAACCTTGGTCTCGTCACCTGGAAGAATCAGGGTTTCCAACACTCGGAAATCATCGTTTTCGAGTAGGAGCTTATGATGCTCAGGAGCAGCGACGACGGCATCGAGTGGGTCCAACATGGAGGGATTATGCCACCGAATTCTACGACTACTAGAAAGCTTATCATCCCGTCAAAGGCAGAGCCCTTCTAGCTCAATCTCACTTCACATCACGAGACCGATATCGCACTGGTTTGTCTCCGAACAGTCCCCGTTAGAGAGTTCAACCTAATTCAAAGGAAGTCAAACCATAGATCCAATTGACTTCATATTCTGGTCGTGTTCCCCAATACATGCGTTGACACTCAAAGACCTTTTCCATTCCGAGGGATTGGCATAACTTAACTGCTCTATGATTCGGTTCTGGGACATCGATGCTAACCAGATTTCCCTTTGCCTGACTCAAGAAGAACCGTAAAAGTTCTTCTGCGGCATCAAGGCTAGCTGCAAAAAGAGGCCCTATTTTGAAGCCTTCTTTGCACGGCCTTAAGACTCCATACCCTTCCAGCTCGGTTCCAATTCCAGCAACGACTGCATCGGGTTGCTCGATCCATGCTCTCAAATACGAATCTCTGTTTGAGGGAAAGCAGCTACGGTCCAAGGTGGCGATCTCTTCAAAGTCGTTGATTGTTAATGTGCGGATTGAATCTGAGCACTCTGAGTCGAAACCTCTGACCTGATACCTTGAGGACAAGTAGTAGGGTCTAAACCCACCCTTGGCATAAAAAGGAACCATGGTAACCACCCCATCCATACCGATCGAAGCATCTTCATCTAATCTCTCAATCAAGCGATCTCTGCGGGCGATCCAGAGTTTTCGTCCAACTCCGGCTCCTCGAAATTCTGGATGGACTATGAACAAACCCATAAAACCAAACTTTGAGTCGTGTTGAACAATCGCACCACCTCCGACAAATTGATCGTTTTCAAACGCTCCAAGAAACGCGTTAGGATCCACACGATAAAAGGTCTTTGCGTCGTGGATCCCAGGATTCCAACCCTCCCTTGCCGCCATTTGGACGAGTTCGCCTGCTCCAAGTTGGTCTAGCTGTCGAAAACTGGGTATCTGTGCCATTGAGTTCTTCCGAAAACCCAGACTGATGGGTTGTAGTGGGCCACCATTATTCACAGCAAACCAGCAACGTTCGCAATCACATGAATTCATGACTTACCTCGTTGTTGGAGTAACTGTTTTAGTCGACCATAGTCGGTTCGCTTTCAACCTCTCCTTTTTGTTGCACTCAGTAGGTGCCACGGTTAGCTTCACTCGGTACGATTGAGAGCATGAATCTTGGTGCGCTCTTGCTCCTGACCTCTAGCCTATCGACAACACCATCGATTGGCCCCACCATTCTTGTGAGTTGGGATGGAGCAGGGTATGAAACGATTAGTCGATTGCTTCAGCAAGGGCGATTGCCGCACCTTCAGCAAATCATGAGGAGGGGTGCTTACGCTGCCGGGGGCATGGAACCACCGTTCCCAAGCAAAACAGCAGTGAGCCACGTTGCGATGTTTACAGGTGCCACACCAGGTCACAGTGGAGTAACAGGTAACACATCGCCAGTACTTCCAAGGTCTGAACACACGGTTCTTGAAGGTCAGCGAGGCTTTGACCGAAGAGTCAATACTGGTGCCGAACCCGTTTGGCTAACGGTGGCAAAGGCCAGCAAGTCAGTCATGGCTCTCAGTGCTGCCGGTTCCTATCCCCCGGATCAAGACGTAGCCAACCTTAAAATCAGTGGAAGCAAAGGAAGATACTCCGAATTCAGCGGATTCGAGACCCGAGTTGCTGATCCCAAAATGTGGCACTTCACTTTGCCTGAAGCAAACTCCAGTACCGTCTTCCAAGTTGGAGATTCTGAATTCAAGGCAACACGCGTCAGAAGTAGGTTGGAACTGAGGCTAGCGGGCAACTTGGTTGCGTCTCTAACACGCTCGAACGGATGGTCAGCTCCAATCAAAGTAGTGAAAGGCAAGATCAGCGGTAACACCGCCTTCCGACTATTCGGACTCGATCTTAACTCGGGCAAATGTGAACTCTATCAAGGCGAAGCGTCGCTCATGACAAGTACAGAGTCACCGAGTACGACTGAGGCTTATATGGCAGCCTATGGCGTCTTCCACGATGATCCCTGGCGTCTTTATAGCCGCGGCGAATTTGGCAAATTATCCATCTTGGGTGGAGATGGCAC
>Ga0007854_10000844_pt1 | contig 19741 bp, 19 predicted proteins | sample CryBogCBH12Aug08_FD_60382 | JGI IMG/M metagenome (GOLD analysis project Ga0007854, IMG submission 60382) | Freshwater microbial communities from Crystal Bog, Wisconsin, USA - CBH12Aug08 | ecosystem: Environmental > Aquatic > Freshwater > Lake | place: Crystal Bog, Wisconsin, USA | collected...
GCGCGTCGACGCCTTCCAGGGCTTCTTGCACCTCTACAATCACCACCGAGGCCACACGGCCCTCAGGGGCCAGACCCCTATCAGTCGTGTTAACGACCTACGTGGTCAATACACCTAGTCACGGTCAGCTCGGCGTGACGCGCCGGCGCCCCCAGGAGACGAAGAAGCCCACGCTGATCGCCACGTAGAGGACCCAGACGATGCCCTGCAGCACGGTGGGCTGGTCGGCGTAACCCAGCAGGGAGTGCATGATGTCGCCCAGGTTGGAGGACTCGCGCATGAAGCCCTGGGTGTTCCAGAGCACGTGCGAGCCGACCGTCACCCAGCCGAGCTGCTGGAGGTTCTCCATGGCGTCGGTGAGCAGACCCGCGGCGAAGAGCATGAGCGTCACGCCCAGCACGCGGAAGAAGACCTTGAGGTTGACCTTGGTGCCGAGGCGGTACATGGCGAAGGCCATCGCCAGGGCCACCGCCAGTCCGGCCAGCGCGCCCACCAGCAACAGGTTGCCGTGCGCGGCGGTGGCGGCCTGGCGCGAATTGGCGAAGACGATGGCCAGGGTGAAGACCATCGTCTCGAGGCCCTCGCGGCCCACCGCCTGGAAGGAGAGCAGGCCCAGTCCCCAGCGGTTGCCGCGCGAGAGGGCGGCGTCGGAGCGCAGCTGGAGTTCGCGCCCCATGGTGCGGGCGTGCTTGTGCATCCAGAAGGTCATCACCGTCAAGAAGGTCGCGGCCACGAGGTAGGTCGCGGTCTCGAAGTAGGTCTGCACCCGCGAGCCCGAGTACTGCGAGATGGCGAAGTAGGCGCCGACCCCGCCGGCCAGGGTGAGGACCATGGCGGCGCCCACGCCGACGAAGACGTCGCGGAAGTGCTGGGTCTTGTTGAGGCGCTTCAAGTACGCGAGGAGGATGGCCACGATCATCGAGGCCTCGATGCCCTCGCGCAAGAAGATGATGAAGGTGGGGATCACGCAGGGACTCCACGGAACGGCGACGTGCGTCTCACCCGTTCATCCTATGGGCGTGTGAGAAATCCGGCGGCCGACGTCACGACTCCGCGCGAGATCCGAGCAGCAGTTCGAAGGCCTCGTCGGGCACCGCGTGGGCCAGGCGCACCATGGCGCGATAGCCCAGCTCCGCGGGCCCCTTGGCGTCGTTGCGCATCAGGTTCGCCATGATGGCCAGCAACTCGTTCATCAGGGGCTTGATGCGCAGCCCCGCCCCCACGCAGACCGAGAGGATCTTGGGCTCGGAGATGAGGCGCACGAAGGCCCGCGCCACCTTGTAGTAGTCGCCGTAGGCGCTCTCGAGGCGCTCCTCGTAGAGGGCGAGCTGGGAGGCGTCGTCTCGCGAGAGGGCCTCGCCGAGCACGCCCGCGGCCAGGCGCCCCGACTCGTAGCCGTAGGCGATGCCCTCGCCGTTGAAGGGGTTGACGGTGCCCGCCGCGTCGCCCACCACCAGGGTGTTGGGACCCGCGTGGGGACCCAGCGCCAAACCCATGGGCAGCCGCCCGCCGGTGGCCGGCCCCAGGCAGGTGGACTCACTCAGCCCCCAGGCCTGGGCCGTCTGGGCGACGAAGTACTCCTGGAGTTTGGTGGTGTTGACGCCCTTCCAGGCGCCGCCGGTCGACAGGAGCCCGACGCCGACGTTGACGCGTCCGTCGCCCAGGGGGAAGATCCAGCCGTAGCCGGGGACCACGTCGCCCTTGGTGTCGCGGATGTCCAGGTGCGACTCGATCCAGGGCTCGTCGTGGCGATCGCTCGTGTAGTAGCCGCGCAGCGCCATTCCGAGGGGCCAGTCGCGGTTGCGCGTCACGCCGAGGGCGCGTCCGATGCGCGAGTTCTGCCCGTCGCCCACCACCAGGTAGCGGCCGCGGATCTCGGCGGTGTCGCCGGTGGCCTTGTCCTTGACGACGACGCCCGCGGCGCCCTTGAGACCCCCGGGCGCGTCAAGCGGATCGAGCAGGTCCAGGGCCTCGACGCCGGTCAGGAGGGTCGCGCCGTGGGCGACGGCGTGCTCGGCCACCAGGCCGTCGAGGTTGAAGCGGGTGATGGTGTAGCCGTAGTTGGGGAAGGTGGGGTGCTCGGGCCAGTTCATCTCGAGCGAGGCCCCGAAGCCGAAGGAGCGCAGACCGTTGTAGCGGTGACCGTGGCGGGCCACCTCGTCCTCGAGTCCCATCTCGATGATCTGGTGCACCGAGCGCGGGGTGAGTCCGTCGCCGCAGGTCTTCTCGCGCGGGAAGGTCTTCTTCTCGATCAGGCAGACCGACCAGCCGGCCTGGGCCAGCCAGTAGGCGCAGGCCGAGCCGCTGGGTCCGGCGCCGACGATGACGACGTCGAAGGGGTCGGGGCGAGTGGAGGCGTCACGGAGAGAAGGCATCGAGACAGATTACGTCCTTCGTCCCGTGCTCCCGTCTCTGGGGGTGCGGCGAGGAGTGATAGAAAGGATGCCGTGAACCAGTATTTACCGATACTGGGACTCCTGATTCTCGGGGCGCTCTTCGCGTCGGGATCGTTCGTGGCGTCGGCCCTCCTGGCCCCCCACAAGCGGCCCACGGACGCCAAGGTCGCGCCCTACGAGTGCGGGATCGTCCCTGAATTCGAGCCGCCGATGCGCTTCCCGGTTCGCTTCTACCTGGTGGCGATGATCTTCGTGATCTTCGACATCGAAGTCGTCTTCATGTACCCCTTCGCGGTGGTCTTTCGCCAGTTGGCGGGATTCGGCCTCGTGGAGGTCCTGGTCTTCTCCTTGACGGTCTTTGGCGCGCTGCTCTACCTGGTGCGCGAGGGGGCGCTCAGCTGGGGCCCGCGTCAGCACCTGACGGTGGCCATGCCCGAGCGCACGAGTTCGTCGACCATCGTGCGCATCGGCGCCGAACCCGAACAGGCGGCGTAGTGGCCCTCGAAGACCTGCAGCACAACTTCCTCACCGCGCCCATCGAGGACCTGGTGCGCTGGGCGCGCCGCGCCTCGGTCTGGCCGGCCTCCTTCGGGCTGGCCTGCTGCGCCATCGAGATGATGGCCGCCGGCGGCGCCGACTTCGACCTCGCGCGCTACGGCATGGAGGTCTTTCGCAACTCGCCGCGCCAGGCCGACCTGATGATCGTCGCGGGCCGCGTGAGCCAGAAGATGGCCCCGGTCCTGCGCCAGGTCTACGACCAGATGATGGAGCCCAAGTGGGTCATCGCCATGGGCGTGTGCGCCTCGACGGGCGGGCTCTTCAACAACTACGCCATCGTCCAGGGCGTGGACGAGATCGTCCCGGTCGACGTCTACGCGCCGGGCTGTCCGCCGAGCCCCGAGACCCTGATGCACGCCATCTTGACCCTGCACGAGCAGATCCGCACCGGCGAGATCATGAAGCGCCGCACCGAGGGCCGTCCCACGCACCTCGAGCACGGTGGCGTGTGGACCCCCGAAGTGCCCGTCACGGTGAGGGTGGGAACGCCGAAGTGATCCCCCTTCCCCCCTTGGCCCCCCCAGCCGTGATCGTCGAGGACGGTCTCGCCTGCGACGCGGTCTTCTTCCCGACCCCCGAGCAGTACTTCGACCTGGTGGCCGCCCTCAAGAGCGATGGTTTCGAGATGTGCGTCGACGTCTGCGGCGTGGACTACCTCGAGCACGCCGGTCGCGCCCTGCCCGCCGGCGTGGCGCCGACGCGCTTCGAAGTCGTGGTCAACCTCATGTCGCTGTCGAAGAAACAGCGCGTGCGCGTGCGCGTCCAAGCGGGCAGCGAGGCCCCTCGCGTCGAATCGCTCTTCGCGCTCTACCCCGGCGCCGAGGCCCCCGAGCGCGAGGCCTTCGACATGTTCGGCATCCTCTTCGACCAGCACCCCGACCTGACGCGCATCTTGATGCCCGAGGACTGGGAGGGACACCCCTTGCGCAAGGACTACGGAATGGGACACGTGCCGGTCCAGTTCAAGGAAGCGCCGGGCCCGCGATGAGTGACGACGTCCGCACCGCCGCGCGCCCCGACCGTCTGACCACCGAGACCTCCGAGGGCGCCCAGGAGCTCACCCGTCGCGTCGCCACGCCCACCGACGAGCTCGGCCGCGAGGTCGGCGCGGTGCTGCGCCTCGACGGCGTGACCCTCGACCCGCGCCAGGTGGACTACGAACGCCGCGATGACGAGACCACCATCATCAACATGGGCCCGGCCCACCCCTCGACGCACGGCGTGCTGCGCCTCATGCTCGAGCTCGACGGCGAGTTCGTGCTGCGCACCAAGGTCGTCGTCGGCTACCTGCACACCGGCATGGAGAAGACCGCCGAGGCCCTGAGCTACGTGCAGGGCGCCACCAACGTGACGCGCATGGACTACCTCTCGCCGGTCATCAACGAGCTGAACTACTCGCTGGCCGTCGAGAAGCTGCTGGGCATCGAGATCCCCGAGCGCGCGACCTGGATCCGCATGATGATGTCCGAGCTCAACCGCGTCTCGTCGCACCTGGTGTGGATGGCGACCAACGGCATGGACCTCGGTTCGACCTCGATGATGATCTACGGTCTGCGCGACCGCGAGCTCATCCTGGCCTTCTTCGAGAAGACCGCGGGACTGCGCCTCAACCTCAACTACGTGCGCCCCGGCGGCGTGGCGGCCGACCTGCCCGACGGCTGGGAGGACGACATCGAGGTCATCTGCAACACCATCGAGGAGCGCAGCTACGAGTACGACCAGCTGCTGACGGGTCAGCCCATCTTCCGCAACCGTCTGGTGGGCGTGGGCGCCATCACCGCCGAGGAGGCCCTGGCGCTGTCGCTGACCGGACCGCTGCTGCGCTCGACGGGCGTGCCCTGGGACCTGCGACGCACGATGCCCTACCTGGCCTACGACCAGGTGGACTTCGACGTCATCGTCGGCACCTACGGCGACAACTTCGACCGCTACGCAATCCGCCTCAACGAGATCCGCGAGTCCATCCGCATCATCCGCCAGTGCCTCGAGCGCATGCCCGCGGGCGACTACCGCAGCCAGGACCCCAAGGTCACGCCGCCGCCGCGCGCGCGCATCGGCGAGTCCATGGAGGCCTTGATCCACCACTTCAAGCTCTTCACCGAGGGCTTCCACGTCCCCGCCGGCGAGGTCTACTCCGCGGTGGAGTCGCCGCGCGGCGAGATCGGCTGCTACCTGGTGTCCGACGGCGGACCCAAGCCCTACCGCCTGCACGTGCGCACGCCCAGCTTCGTGAACCTGCAAGCCATGCCGCTGCTGATGCGCGGCGCGTCGATGTCCGACGCCATCACCATGATCTCGACGGTTGACCCCGTCTTGGGAGAGGTCGACCGATGAGTCACTTCCGTGCCGATATCCGCCAGCGTGCCGAGGAGCTCGTCGCGCTCTACCCGCGCAAGCGCTCGGCCATGCTGCCCCTGTTGCACCTGGCCCAGGAGAACGACGGCTACCTCAGCGACGAGGGCATCGCCGAGGTCGCGGCCCTCACCGGCACCACCGCGGCCGACGTGCGCGGCACCGCGGCCTTTTACGACATGTTCCACCTCGAGCCCGTGGGCAAGTACGTGGTGGGCGTGTGCACCAACATCGCCTGCCTCTTGGCCGGCGGCGAGGAGATGCTCGAGCACGCGTCGCGCACCCTCGGCTGCGCGCCCGGTGCGACTTCGGCCGACGGCCTCTTCACCCTCGAAGAGAGCGAATGCCTGGCCGACTGCAACATCGCGCCCTGCGTGCAGGTCAACCACCGCTACGTGCGCACCACCACCCCCGAGGCCTTCGACCAGCTCGTCGAGGACCTGCGCGCGGGTCGCCTCGACCACGACGTGCCCAGCCACGGCACCCTGATCCGCGTCAAGCGCCAGGGCGGCCTCAAGGTGCCCGCCGAGGACATCGCCGCCGAGCGCTCCGCGGCCATCGCCGCGCGCAGCGCCCGCGCCGAAGCCGCCGCGGCCGCCGCCGCGCAGGAGAGCAAGTGATGGCCTCCCTCGACGCGCCCCGCATCGTCTCGTCCCGGCGCGACCTCGCCGACTCCTTCACCCTCAATCGCTACCTCGAGACCGGGGGCTACGTCGCGCTGAAGAAGGCCCTGGGCATGTTCCCCGAGGCGGTGGCCGCCGAAGTCGACGCGGCCTCGCTGCTCGGACGTGGCGGCGCGGGCTTCCCCGCCGGACGCAAGTGGTCGATGCTGCGTCGCTCGGCCATCTCCTACCTGGTGGTCAACGGCGACGAATCCGAGCCCGCCACCTTCAAGGACCACTACCTGGTCGAGCGCGACCCCCACCAGCTCGTCGAGGGCGTGATCATCGCCGCCTACGCGCTGCAGGTCAACCAGGCCTTCATCTTCTTGCGCGGCGAGTTCGCCCTGGGCCTCGAGCGGGTCCAGCAGGCCCTCAACGAGGCCTACGCCCACGGGGCGCTCGGGCCCAAGATCTTCGGCTCCGACTTCTCCTTGGACATCGTGGTGCACCCCGGCGCGGGCGCCTACATCTGCGGCGAGGAGACCTCGCTGCTCGAGGCCCTCGAGGGCAAGCGCGGCTTCCCGCGCATCAAGCCCCCCTTCTTCCCGGCGGTCACCGGCCTCTACGGCGAACCCACGGTGGTCAACAACGTCGAGACCATGTCGAACCTGCCCTGGATCATCAACCACGGCGGCGCGGCCTTCGCGGCCCTGGGCGCGGGCCGCTCGACCGGTACGCGACTCTTCGCCCTGGCCGGCAAGGTGAAGAACCCCGGCGTCTACGAGCTCGAGATGGCGAAGAACACCTTCCGCGACCTCATCTTCGACCCCGCCCTCGGCGGCGGCCTCGCCGAGGGCCGCAGCCTCAAGGCCTTCGTGCCCGGCGGCGTCTCGGCCCCCTGGTTCGGCCCCGACCAGCTCGACACCCCCCTCGGCCAGGACGAGGTCGGCGCCCTGGGCTCGATGCTGGGCTCGGGCTCGGTGGTCGTGCTCGACGACACCAGTTGCGTCGTGCGCGCGGCCTGGCGCATCACCAAGTTCTTCTCGCGCGAATCCTGCGGCCAGTGCACCCCGTGTCGCGAGGGCTCGGGCTGGATCGAGCGCATCATGTACCGCCTCGAGCACGGCGGGGGCCGCATGGAGGACCTCGACCTGGTGCTCGACCTGTGCGACAACATCGCCCCGGGACTGAGCTGGCCCCCCCAGCAGACCACCATCTGCGTGCTGGGCCCGTCCATCCCCTCATCGGTCCACTCCGCGCTGACGATGTTCCGCGACGACTTCGTGGCCCACGTGAATCACGGAGGATGCCCCCATGACTGACGAAGTTCGCTCCACCGTGAACATCACCGTCGACGGCCGCAGCGTCGAGGCGCGGCCCGGCGAGATGCTCATCGAGGCGGCCGAGCGCGCCGGCTCCTACATCCCGCGCTTCTGCTACCACCCGCGCATGGAACCGGTCGGGGTCTGTCGCATGTGCCTGTGCGAGGTGGACGGTCCGCGCGGACCCAGCCTGCAGCCGGCCTGTTACCTCAAGGTCAGCGACGGCATGAAGGTCACCACCGATTCCGAGAAGGTGAAGAAGGCCCAGGACGGCGTCCTCGAATTCCTGCTCGCGAACCACCCCCTCGACTGCCCGGTCTGCGACAAGGGCGGCGAGTGCCCCCTGCAGGACCAGACCCTGGCGCACGGCTCGGGCGAGACCCGCTTCGTCGAGGAGAAGCGCCACCACGTCAAGCCCATCTCCATCGGCGAGCTCGTCCTGCTCGACCGCGAACGTTGCATCCAGTGCTCGCGCTGCACCCGCTTCGCCTCCGAAGTCGCCGGCGAGGCGCAGATCGCCTTCTCCGGCCGCGGCGACCTCATCGAGGTCGCGCCCTCGCCGACCGAGCCCTTCGACTCGGTCTTCTCGGGCAACACGGTGCAGATCTGCCCGGTGGGCGCCCTGACCGCCAAGCCCTACCGCTTCACCGCGCGCCCCTGGGACCTCGAACAGGCCGAGAGCACCTGCACCACCTGCGCCGTCGGGTGCCGCGTGGCGGTGCAGTCCTCGGGCAATCGCCTGACCCGCGTGCTCGGCGTCGACTCCGAGCCGGTCAACCACGGCTGGCTCTGCGACAAGGGGCGCTTCACCCTCGACTCCGTCGACGGCAACCCCGACGCCACCGACCTGTTGTCGGCGGCCACGCGCATCACCCAGCCCCTGGTGCGCCGCAACGGCGAACTGACCCCGGTGTCCTGGGGCACGGCCCTGGCCGAGGCCGCCCAGCTGCTGCACGAGGCCGGCGACGGCGACGCCATCGGCGCCATCGGCGGCGCGGCGCTGACCAACGAGGGCGCCTTCGCCTGGGAGCGCTTCGTGCGCGGGGCCCTGGGCTCGGAGAACCTGGACGCGCAGTATGGCGACGGACTCGACCCGGTGCTCTTGCAGACCCTGCCGCTGGCCACGATCGACGAGGCCGCGGCGGCCCCCGTCGTCGTGACGCTGACCGGCGACCTGCGCGAGGAGCTGCCGGTGCTGTTCTTGCGCCTGCGCGAGAGCTTCGCGCACCGCGGGCATCGCCTGATCGAACTCTCGAGCGGACCCTCGGCGCTGCGCCCGCTGGCCGCCCACTCGCTCGCCATCCGTCCCGGCGAGGCGCCGACCATCGCCCGGGCCCTGGTGAGCGGTCACCTGCCGGTGGGCACCCTGGTGAACGAGGCAGAGCTCGCCGCCGCGCGCGCCGCCATCGGCGACGGCTCCGAGGTCGTCATCGTCGTGGGGCGCGCCAACCTGGCCGAGGACCAGCGTCTGGCCGACGAGGCCGTGCACATCCTGGCCGAGGGGCTGCCCCAGGCCAAGTTCCTCGTCGCCCTGCGGCGCGCGAACGTGCGCGGCGCCTTGGACATGGGACTCAGCCCGCGCCTGCGTCCGGGACGCGGCTTCGACGCCCGCGCCGCCGGCCGTGACAGCGCCGCGCAACTCGCCGCCATGGTGGCCGGGACCCAGCGCGCGACCATCCTGCTCGGCGGCTGCCTGCTCGGCAACGTGCTCGACCCCGAACTCGCCGGCGCGGCCCTCTCGGCCGCGAAGGTCATCGCCGTCACCGGTCACGGCGGCGCCACCCTGGCCCACGCCGACGTCGTGCTGCCGGCCGCCGTGGCGCACGAGCGCAGCGGCACCGTCACCAATCTCGAAGGCCGCGTGACCGCCGTGGCGCCCAAGATCAGCGCGCCCGGATCGGCCTGGTCCGACGTGGCCATCGCGTCGGAGCTCGCGCTCGCCTGGGGCCAGGACCTCGGGCTCGGCTCGGTGGAGCTCGCCGCCAAGGCCATCGAGGAGACCACCGGCTACGCGGCCCTGTCGGTGCTGCAGGACGAGGCCTTCGACGGCGTCGTCATGGGGCTCGCCGCCACGCCGGTGGCGCGCCACACGATGGACCCCATGGCCTTCCCGGGCATCCGCTCGACGCGCACCTCGGGCCTGGGCGACTCCACGGGCGCCACCGTGCAACTCGACGTGGCGGGCGAGGCCTCGGTCGCGCCGGCCCAGCGCGCCGACGCCGCGGTGACCTCGCTCGACGTGGTCCCGGCCGACGCCTACGCGCTGCGGGTGGTGCTGGTGCACCGCCTCTACGACCGCGGCGTGGCCATGCAGGGCTCACCGGCCCTGGCGGGCCTGGTGGAGGAGACGACCCTGGGAGTGCACCCGAGCGACCTCGACCACCTGGGACTCGCCTCGGGCGACCTGGTGCGCGTGCGGGCCGCGGGCGGCGACGTCGTCGTGCCGGTGGTGACCGACGAGTCGATCCTGCGCGGCACCTGCGTGGCCGCGGTGGCGACCCAGCGCGACGGCCTCGACGTGGTGTCGAAACTGGTCGACGCCCACAGCCCGGTGAGCCAAGTGCGATTGGAGACGCGATGAGCTTCGCGACGGCCGACCCGCTCTTCAGCAACGGGGTGCACGTCACCCTGGCGATCCTGCTCATCGTGATCATCAAGGTGCTGGTGGGCTTCGCGGTGATCATGGGCGCCGTGGTGATCATGATCTGGTTCGAGCGCAAGGCCATCTCGGACATGCAGAGCCGCATCGGACCCCAGCGCTGGGGACCCTTCGGGCTGCTGCAGACCCTCGCCGACGGCATCAAGCTCTTCGCCAAAGAGGACCTCATGCCGGCCGAGGCGGACCGCTTCGTCTTCAAGCTGGCGCCCTACCTGGTGCTGGTGCCGGCGCTCATCACCTTCTCGGTCATCCCCCTGGGCGGCACCGTGACCGTCGCCGGGCACGTGATCGAGCTCCAGGTCGCCAACCCGCCCATGGGCATCCTGGTGATGCTGGCGATGTCGGGCATCTCGGTCTACGGCGTCATGCTCGCGGGCTGGGCCTCGGGCTCGAAGTACCCGCTGCTCTCCTCGGTGCGCGCGAGCGCCCAGATGATCTCCTACGAGGCGGCGCTCGGCATGACCATCGTGACCGTGGCGCTGGTGAGCGGATCGCTCTCCACCCACGACATCGTCACCAGCCAGGCCGATGGCATCTGGCACTGGAACCTGATCCGCCTGGGCGTCGTGCCCTTCTTCGTCTTCTTGATCGCCATCACCGCCGAGCTCAACCGTCCGCCCTTCGACGTGGTCGAGGCGGAGAGCGAGCTGGTGGGCGGCTTCCACACCGAGTACTCCTCGCTGCGCTTCGCCCTCTTTTTCATGGCGGAGTTCATGAACACCCTCACCATGTCGGGTCTCATCGTGACGCTCTTCCTCGGCGGACCGGCGGGCTACGTGCCCAACATCCCCCACCTCCGCTGGGTCTTCCCGATCCTGTGGTTCCTCGTCAAGACGACCGGCTTCGCCTTCTCCTACATCTGGTTCCGCGCCGCGCTGCCGCGCTTTCGCTACGACCAGGTCATGGACCTGGGCTGGAAGCGCCTCATCCCGCTGTCGCTGGGCTGGATGCTGATCGTGGCGGGCTTCCTCGTCAAGCCCGCCGACGGCTTCGCGATGGCCGCCGTGGTGATCCTCGCCTGGACCCTGCTCAGTCGCGCCTTCGAACTCGGCGTCGACCGCGGCGCCGGGCCGGGGGCCCTCATCCCCCAGGTGGGCGAGCGCCCGCTGCCCGGTGAGGTCATCCGCGCGTTGTCGGACCAGGACGAGGAGGGGGAGGAGTAATGGCCAACTGGACGGACTTCTTCGGCGGCTTCCGCCTGACCCTGGCGCACCTCGGCAAGCCGCGGGTCACCAATTCCTACCCCAAGGTCAAGCGGCCCAAGCAGCCGCGCCAGCACGGCCGCCACGTGCTCAACCGCTACGAGGACGGCATGGAGAAGTGCATCGGCTGCGAGCTCTGCGCCGGCGTGTGCCCCGTGAACTGCATCTTCGTGCGCGGCCTCGACAACCCGCCGGACCACCCGGTCTCGCCGGGCGAGCGCTACGGCTACATCTACGAGATCAACTACTTGCGCTGCATCCACTGCGACATGTGCGTGGAGGCCTGCCCCACCCAGGCGATCACCGAGTCCAAGATGTTCGAGTTCTCCTTCACCAACCGCGCCGACGCCATCTACACCAAGAAGCAGTTGCTGGTCGACGACGAGGGCTTCCCCCAGCGCCTGCCCTGGGAGGACTGGCGCCCGGGCGAGTCCGACCTCACCGGCGGCTGGATGCGCGCGACCTCGCCGGCTGGCGACGCGTCCTTCGAGGGCGAGATCCAGTGGACCGGCGACCTCGGCGTGGGCGTGCGCGCCGCCGAGGGCGGGCAGTCGGGCAAGCGCGACGACGAGGCCACCGGCACCTTGTCGATCCGCGAGGCCTTCTCGCGCCACCTCCAGCCCGACGACGTCCCCCTCGACCAGCGCGGCCTGCAGGGATTGTTGAAGTCGCTCGAGGCCAAGCGCCCGCGCCGCGCGAGCAAGGGGGAGCGCTGATGTTGGCCACGGTCTACGCCATTCCCGACGTCCTGGTCTTCGCCGCGGCGACCCTGCTCATCTTGATCGGCGCCCTCGGGGTCATCACGATGAAGAACCCGGTGCATTCGGCCCTGAGCCTGATCCTGGCCCTCATGGGCGTGGCCGTCGCCTTCCTCGAGCAGAACGCCGACTTCCTGGCCGCGGTCGAGGTCATCGTCTACGCCGGGGCCATCGTGGTCCTCTTCTTGTTCGTCATCATGTTCTTGGGCGTCGACAGCTCGGGCCATCCCCAGGTCGAACCCCTGGTGGGCCAGCGCTGGCTGGCCGCCCTGGGCGTCGTGGTCACGGTGGCCGGGGTCATCACCTTGATGGTCAACTCCCACTGGGTGAGCGGCGTCATGTCGGCCTCCACCGGCGGCACGCCGATGGCCACCGGCTCCGACGGCGTGACCCAGTTGGGCCAGTCCGTCTTCACCACCTACCTGCTGGCCTTCGAAGCGACCGCCGGGCTCTTGATCATCGCGGTCGTGGGCGCCGTCTTGCTGGCGCGCCGCGAGCGCCCGGCGGACGAGGAGCTCGAGCTGGGCGACCTCGTCGAGGACGACGCGGCCGAGCTCGACGACGAGATCACCGAGGAGGTGGAGCAGTGACGACCATCCCCGCCTCGTGGTTCCTGGTCCTGGCGGCGGTGCTGTTCGGCGTGGGGGCCTTCGGCGTCCTGACCCGGCGCAGCGCGCTGATCATGTTCATGTGCATCGAGCTCATGCTCAACGCCGTCAACTTGACCTTCGTCACCTTCGCGCGCACGATGAGCGACATCGGCGGCCAGACGACGGTCTTCTTCATCATGGTGGTGGCCGCGGCGGAGGTCACCGTCGGGCTGGGCATCGTGGTGGCCGTCTTTCGCCGGCGCTCCTCCACCTCGGTCGACGAACTCACGGAGTTGCAGGGCTAATGGCACATCTCGCTCCCCTCATCATGATCTTCCCCCTGCTGGGCTTCCTCCTGGTGCTGGTCAACGGTCGCTCCCTCAGCGACCGCGCCACCGGCGCCATCGCCACCTCGGTGGTGGGCCTGAGCTTCCTCGCCAGCGTCGCCTGCTTCGTCTTGTTGCTGCACGACAAGAGCCGCGAGGTCTCCATCAACCTCTTCGACTGGATCTCGGTGGACACCCTGCACGTGCCCGCCGCGCTCTTGATCGACCCGCTGTCGATCACCATGTGCCTCTTCGTCACCGGCATCTCGACGCTGATCCACCTCTACTCCACGGCCTACATGGCGGGGGAGAAGGACTTCCGCAAGTTCTTCTTGTACCTCAACCTCTTCGTCTTCTCCATGCTGACCCTGGTGCTGGCGAACAACCTCGTGCTCACCTTCGTGGGCTGGGAGGGCGTGGGGGCCTGCTCGTATTGGCTGGTGAGCTTCTACTTCGACCGCGACGCCGCGGCGAGCGCCGGCAAGAAGGCCTTCGTCTACAACCGCGTCGGCGACATCGGGTTGCTGCTGGCGATGTTCCTGCTCTTCCAGCACACGCACACGCTGACCTACCTCTCGATCTTCTCGGCGACCTCCTCGCTCAGCCCGACGGTGGCCACCCTGGTGGTCCTGGCGCTGCTGCTCGGCGCGACGGGCAAGAGCGCGCAGATCCCGCTCTTCAACTGGCTGCCCGACGCGATGGAGGGCCCGACCCCGGTCTCGGCCCTCATCCACGCCGCCACCATGGTCACCGCCGGCGTCTTCTTGCTGGTGCGCATGTCGCCGGTGCTGGCGCTCTCCTCCTCGGGCCGGATGACCATCGCGGTCATCGGCGGCGTCACCGCCTTCGTCGCGGCCACCATCGCCACGTCGCAGAAGGACATCAAGAAGGTCCTGGCCTTCTCGACGGTCTCCCAGATCGGCTACATGGTGCTGGCGGTGGGCGTGGGCGCCTACGGCGCAGCCATCTTCTTGATGGTCAGCCACGCCTTCTTCAAGGCCCTGCTCTTCCTCGGTTCGGGTTCGGTCATCCACTCCCTCGGCGGGGAGCAGGACATGCGAAAGATGGGCGCGCTGGCCAAGTGGCTGCCGCTCACCTTCCCGACCTTCCTCATCGGCTGGCTGACGATCTCGGGCGTGCCGCCCTTCGCGGGCTTCTGGTCCAAGGGCGACGTCTTGACCAACGTCTTCGCCCACAACAAGATCCTCTGGGCCCTCGGCGTGGTGACGGCCATCTTGACCGCGTACTACATGAGCCGCCTCTTCGTCTTGACCTTCCGCGGCACCGAGCGCTTCCGCGAGGTCACCCACCAGCACGACCCCCACGAGTCCCCGCTGGTGATGACCGCGCCGCTGGTGATCCTGGCGGTGCTGAGCGTGCTGGGCGGACTGCTCGACCTGCCCTGGGCGCACGGATTCTCCCTGACCCACTTCTTGTCGCCGACCTTCGGCTACGTGGCGCCCAGCGCCGCGCAGAGCACCGGCCTGCAGACGGGCCTAGCGCTGGTGGACGTGGTCGCCGCGCTGATCGGCCTCTTCGCGGCCTTCACCATCTGGCGCGACCGCGTCGAGTCGGACACCTTCGAGAAGCCCTTCTTCGAGCACGTCTGGCGCTGGGACGACGCCTACGACGCCACGCTGGGACGCCCGCTCACGGCGCTGGCCCACGTCACCAGTGACGTGGTCGAGACCCGCGTCATCGACGGGGCGGTCGAGGGGCTCGGCGGCTCGGTGCGCCGCAGCGGCGAGGGGATTCGCAAACTGCAGGCCGGCCTCGTGCGTCAGTACGCGCTGGCGATGGTGCTCGGGGTGACCGTGATCGTGGTCTACCTCGTCGGACGGGTGAGGTAGTCATGCATTCCTCGTTGTATGTGAGCGTCCTCATCGCGCTGCCGATGCTCGGCGCGCTGGTGGCGATGTTGCTGCGCAAGACCCCCGGCGCTTCCTACGCCGTCGCGATGGCGACCGGCGTCGTCGAGTTCGCGCTGACCCTCGTGGTGGCGGTGCTCTACAAGACCAACATCCCCGGCGCGGCCGGCGCGGCCGGCTTCGACTTCGCCACCCGCCACGTGCTCTCGGCGCCCCTGGGGTTGGCCTACGACGTGTCCCTGGACGGCCTGAGCCTGTTGATGGTGGTGCTGACGGGCCTGGTGCTGGTGCTCGCCCTGTGGGGCGCGCGCGACCAGCGCCGCGAACCGGCCTTCGTGGCCTGGCTGCTCGTCTTGACCGGGCTCACCATGGGATCCTTCGTCAGCCACGACGTGCTCGAGTTCTTCGTCTTCTTCGAGCTCACCCTGGTGCCGTGCTACTTCATCATCTCGGGCTGGGGCGGCAAGGAGCGCAACCGCGCGGCGCTCAAGTTCTTCCTGTACACCTTCACGGCCTCGGCGCCGCTGCTGGTGGGGATCTTGTACCTCGGCTTCGCCGTCCAGCACCAGCACCCCACCCAGGGGCTGAGCTTCGCCTACGGCACCTTGATGGGCGCGAGCATCTCGCACGCCACCGCGGTCTGGCTCTTCGTGGCCTTCGCCGTCGCCTTCGGCGCGAAGTCGCCAATCTGGCCGCTGCACACCTGGTCGCCCCTCACCTACGCCGAGGCGCCCACCGCGGGCTCCATCGTGCTCTCGGCCCTGCTGGCCAAGCTCGGCAGCTACGGCCTCTTGCGTTTCGCGGTCGGCCTCTTGCCGCTGGCGATGACGAGCGTGCGGCCCTACGTGATGACCCTGGCGGTGATCGGCATCTTCTACGGCTCGATCCTCGCGGCGGTCTCCAGCGAACTCAAGCGCTTCGTGGCCTACTCCTCGCTCGCCCAGATGGGCTTCATCACCCTGGGCGTCGTGTCGGGCTCGACCATCGGGGTCACCGGCGCGGTGCTCTTGATGTTCAACCACGGCGTCATCACCATGGCCTTCTTCCTCATGATCGGCTTCTTGGAGAAGCGCCGCATGAGCACCCAGATCGCCGACTTCGCGGGACTGCAGCGCCCGATGCCGGTGCTGGCGGCCCTCTTCACCGTGACCATGCTCGCCTCGATCGGCCTGCCGGGACTCTCGGGCTTCGTCAGCGAGTACCTCATCCTGATCGGCACCTTCACCACCCACGCCTGGTGGAGCGTGACGGCCGCCCTGGGCGTGCTGGCCTCGGCGGTCTACCTGCTCTGGGCCTACCAGCGGGTCTTCCACGGCCGCGCCGAGGGCGCCAACGCCGCCCTGGAGGACGCCAGCTCGCGGGAACGCTGGGTCCTCGTGCCCCTCATCGTGCTCATCGTCGTGCTCGGGGTCTTCCCCAAGCCCGTCCTTGACCGGATCAGCCCCTCGGTCCACACCCTCGTGACCATGGTGGCCACTGCGAGCGTGACCAAGTGACCCTCACCATCCCCTCCATCCACTACCTGGTGATCCTGCCGGTACTGATCTTCTTCGGCGCCTCGCTGGTGCTGCTCATCGCCTCGGCCATGTGGCGCCGTTCGGTGCCCCAGGTCGTCTCCACCACCGTCGCCGTCGCGGCGTCGCTGGCGGTCGTCGTGGTGGCCTTCTTCCAGTGGCACGAGCTCGACAAGGGCGGCGCCACCACCACGGTGGCCCACGCGGTCGTGCTCGACGGCTTCTCGGTGGTGGCCACCGCGGTCATCGCCGTCTGCACCGCGCTGGCGGCCCTGGTCGCCCACGACTGGCTACGGCGCGAGGGCGTGCGCGGCGCGGAGTACCAGATCCTGGCCCTCGCCTCGACGGCGGGCGCCATGTTGATGAGCCAGGCCAACGACCTGATCGTCATCTTCTTGGGGCTGGAGATCCTCTCGCTGGGCCTCTACGTGCTGGTCGCCCTCGACCGTCGAAAGACCGAATCGGCCGAGGCCTCGCTGAAGTACTTCATCCTGGGCGGCTTCGCCTCGGCCATCTTCATCTACGGCGCCGCCCTGCTCTACGGCGCGACCGGTTCGACCAACATCTCCACCATCTCCTACTTCTTGGGCTCGAACGTCGTGTTGAAGCCGGGCCTCTTGGTGGCCGGCGGCGCGCTGTTGCTGGTGGGCTTCGCCTTCAAGATCGCCGCCGTCCCCTTCCACATGTGGTCGCCCGACGTCTACGAGGGCGCGCCGACGCCGGTGACGGGCTTCATGGCCTCCATCGTCAAGGTGGGCGCCTTCGCCGCGCTGATCCGCGTGATGGTCTCGGGCCTGGGCACCCAGCTCGCCACCTGGCGTCCGATCTTCTGGGCGCTCATCGTCCTGACGACCGTGGTGGGCGCGGCGCTCGCCATCCCCCAGCGCAACGCCAAGCGTCTGCTGGCCTACTCCTCGATCAACCAGGCCGGCTTCATCCTCATCGGCGTATGGGCCGCGGACGAGCGCGGCATCGCGGCCGCCCTGTTCTACCTGGCCACTTACGCGCCGGTCGTGGTGGCCACCTTCGCCATCGTCGCGGTGATGGGCGGACTGGGTGACGAGCGTCACTCGATCGAGAGTTACCGCGGACTCGCGCGGCGCCAGCCCTGGCTGGGCGCGGCCCTGGCCGTGCTCTTGTTGAGCCAGCTCGGCGCGCCGCTGACCGCGGGCTTCTACGCCAAGTACTCGGTGCTGGCCTCGGCGGTGGACGCCGGGGGCGCGCCGCTGGCGCTGATCGCCCTGTTGAGTGCGGCCGTGGCGGCCTCGGTGTACCTGCGCTGGACCGTGGTCCTCTACGCGGACGCCGACGGTGACGACGAGCTCGGCGAGAGCCGCGTCGTGGTGCCCGCGGGCACCCGTGTCGCCATCGGCGCGGGCGTTCTCATCGCGCTGGTCTTGGGCGTCTGGCCGGGTCCCCTGGTGACCCTGGCCCAGCACGCCAGCCTCTACTTCTTGCCGTGAGCCGCGTCGCGCTGGCCACGTCGCGCTTCGCCCTGCCCGACGCCGGCGCCTCGGTGACGGCCCACGTCGACGAGGACTCGCCGCTGCTGGTCGCCGAGCTCGCGCGACTGGGCGTGGCGGCGAGCGTCGAGGTCTGGGACGACGAGGGCGTGGACTGGGAGTCCTTCGACATGGTCGTCATCCGCTCGACCTGGGGCTACGCCGACGCCTACGCGGAGTTCCTCGCCTGGGCGCACGCCCGCGCCCGTCTCCTCAACCCCTACCCCGTGATCGAGTACTCGAGCGACAAGCACTACCTCGGCGACCTGGCGGCCCAGGGCTTCGCGGTGATCCCCACCGCCTACTGCGAGCTCGGCGAGGAGCCCAGCTTCCCCGCCGGCGAGTTCGTGGTGAAGCCGGCCGTCGGGGCGGGCTCCATCGACGCCGAGCGATTCGGGGACCGGGAGCACGACGCGGCGCGCGCCCACGTCGCGCGCCTGCACGAGAGCGGACGCTGCGCCGTGGTCCAGCCCTACGTCGACGCCATCGACCACAACGGCGAGCGCGCCCTGATCTTCCTCGACGGCGAGTTCTCGCACGCCATGACCAAGCGGGCCCACCTGCGCGTGGCGGCCCACCAGCGCGACGGCGACTTCCGCAACCGCCAGATGTCGGCGGCCACCGCCGAGGACGAGGCCGTTCAGGTGGCGTCGGCCCTGCTCTCGGGACGCTTCGCCGACCTGACCTATGGCCGGGTGGACCTGGTGCAGACCCCCGAGGGCTGGCAGCTGATGGAGCTCGAGCTCGTCGAGCCCGCCCTCTTCCTCTCCTACGCCGAGGGTGCCGCCGAGCGCTGCGCCCGCGCGATCGCTCGCCGCCTGCCCTGACCCCGCTGCGGCGAGGAGCCCTGTGTACACTGCGGTGTGGACGTCGTGGAGCCAGTGGTGGAGTCAGCATCGCACGCCGCCGCACCGGTCAGCTTCGGCGAGGCCATTCGCCGCGGCGTGACCGACTGGCACTTTCGCCGTCGGGGCTCGCGCTCGGAGTACTGGTGGCTGGCGCTGTTCTCCTTCTTGGTGATGTTGGCCCTCGAGAACGTCCTGCGGTCGGTGCCGCACGCGTTCGTCGTGCCGATCGTCTTCCTCTTTCTGACGGTGGTGTTGTTCAAGGCGGCCGTGCGGCGCTATCACGACATCGGGCGATCGGGGTGGTGGGCGCTCTTGAACTTCGTCCTCGGCTACATGTCCTCGTTGATGGTCGTGATCGGACTCTTCGCAGTGGCCCTTTCGTCACTTGACAACGGGATGACGGCGCGGGGTCGCTGGTGGTGGGGAGCAAGTCGGTTTGGGTTCGTGGTGCTCGTGCTCAACGGTTTGTGGACAGTGTTGTGGTTGTGTCGGCCGGGACAGAAGAACGCCAATCAATGGGGATGAAATAGCCCAATCGCGGCGTGGGGGTTCACGTCGGGCCTTCGACAGAAGTATGTACAAAAGCATCCTCATTGTTGTACAATGTATTCATGGTGAAAATATCTGTCAGCAAGGCACGTGAGAGGCTCTCGGAAGTTGTCGAGATGTCCCAGTCCGAGCCGGTGGTGCTTGAACTCTACGGAAAGCGCGCCGCTGTGTTGGTGAGCCCTGATAGATACGACGAGATGCTCGAGGCCCTCGAGGAGTCACATGATGTGGCGGCCTTCGATGCCGCACTGGCGGAGGTTGGAGACAACATCCCCTGGGAGCAAGTAAAGATCGATCTTGGCTGGTCGTGAGCGCCTACGAGGTTGAATTTCGACCGGCGGCACTTCGAGAGCTTCGAAAAGTAGATCGCTCGACGCAGCCCCGCATTCAAGGCGCCATTGCACTTCTCGCGCAAGATCCCCGACCGCCAGCTTCCCGCCAACTCCGCGGACGAGACGGCTACCGACTGAGAGTTGGCGACTATCGGATCATCTACACCATCGATGATGGAGTGCTACTAGTTGTGGTAGTTACAATCGGTCATCGTCGAGAGGTCTATCAATGACCGAACCACGTTGTGATTCGCCATTCGGAGAATGTGCAAGTCGGCCCTTCGACACACGATGAGTCGAATTCTTCGGGCGTGATCGGGAGTCCTGGATATGAGCGGACGACTCAGTCGGACCTCTGAGTGA
>Ga0007854_10000849_pt1 | contig 19662 bp, 20 predicted proteins | sample CryBogCBH12Aug08_FD_60382 | JGI IMG/M metagenome (GOLD analysis project Ga0007854, IMG submission 60382) | Freshwater microbial communities from Crystal Bog, Wisconsin, USA - CBH12Aug08 | ecosystem: Environmental > Aquatic > Freshwater > Lake | place: Crystal Bog, Wisconsin, USA | collected...
AAAAAAATAAGGAGTGCAATTTTGCACCCCTTACCTTATTTATAGTTGTCTTATTGCAACTTAATTTCTACATCCACACCCGCTGGCAAATCAAGCTTCATCAATGCATCAACAGTTTTATCTGTAGGATCGACGATGTCCATCAATCTTTGATGCGTACGAATCTCAAATTGGTCACGGCTTGATTTATTAACGTGTGGTGAGCGCAAAATATCAAAACGCTTCATGCGTGTTGGCAAGGGCACTGGCCCTTTAACAATTGCGCCTGTCCTTTTGGCTGTATCAACAATCTCAGCTGCAGATTGGTCAATCAGTTTGTAATCAAAGGCTTTTAGTCTGATACGGATTTTTTGTTTTGTTGACATAGTTGTAATCCTTAAGCCAATATTTTTGCAACAACGCCGGCACCTACAGTTTTGCCACCCTCACGGATCGCAAATCTAAGGCCTTCTTCCATCGCAATCGGATTGATCAACTTGACCGTAATCGTCACGTTATCCCCAGGCATCACCATCTCTTTGCCCTCTGGCAACTCAATCGCTCCCGTTACGTCCGTTGTACGGAAGTAAAACTGTGGCCTGTAGTTGTTAAAGAAAGGCGTATGACGTCCGCCCTCGTCCTTTGACAACACATACACCTCAGCCGTGAAATGCGTGTGTGGCTTGATGGATCCAGGCTTACACAACACTTGACCACGCTCTACGTCTTCACGCTTTGTGCCGCGCAACAAGATTCCAACGTTGTCTCCCGCTTGACCTTGGTCCAGCAGCTTTCTAAACATCTCAACGCCCGTACAGGTCGTCTTCTGTGTATCTTTGATACCCACAATCTCAATCTCTTCTCCCACCTTCACGATTCCGCGCTCAATACGACCCGTCACAACCGTGCCGCGTCCAGAAATTGAGAACACATCTTCAACAGGCATCAAAAACGCCCCGTCTACTGCTCGCTCTGGTGTAGGTATGTAGCTATCAAGCGCATCAGCCAACTTCAGGATCGCCCCCTCTCCAAGCTCCCCCTTGTCGCCTTCCATCGCCAACTTTGCTGAACCCTTGATGATGGGCGTGTCATCTCCTGGGAAGTCGTACTTAGACAACAACTCACGAACCTCCATCTCCACCAACTCCAACAACTCGGCATCATCTACCATGTCGCACTTGTTTAAAAACACAACAATGTAGGGCACTCCAACCTGGCGCGCCAACAAAATGTGCTCACGCGTCTGAGGCATTGGTCCATCAGCAGCCGAACACACCAAAATCGCTCCGTCCATCTGCGCCGCACCCGTGATCATGTTCTTTACATAGTCAGCGTGCCCAGGACAGTCAACGTGCGCGTAGTGACGAGCAGATGTCTCGTACTCAACGTGCGCTGTGTTAATCGTAATTCCGCGCGCCTTCTCCTCTGGCGCCGCATCGATTTGGTCGTAAGCCTTCGCTTCACCACCAAACTTTGTCGATAAAACCGTTGTGATCGCCGCTGTTAGCGTCGTCTTACCATGGTCCACGTGACCAATCGTGCCCACGTTGACGTGGGGCTTGGTACGCTCAAACTTGCCTTTTGCCATTTTTTCTCTCCAAAGAACATGCCCGTGTTACGGTTTAGCGTTTGCACAAAATTGCTTGATCCTCTTGCACGGGAAACAAGAAGGCACTTTGTCGCAGACGTGCGCCCCAAGGCATTGGGGCGCAATGAAATTAATAAATCTTTATGCCTAGATTATTTTGCACGTGAAGCAACGATGGCCTCTGCTACATTGCGTGGAGCCTCTGTGTAGTGCTTAAACTCCATTGTGTAAGTTGCACGACCCTGTGACATTGAACGCAGTGTTGTTGAGTATCCAAACATTTCAGACAACGGTACCTCAGCTTTGATTGCTTTACCGCCACCGACCATGTCCTCCATTCCTTGAACCATGCCACGACGTGATGACAGGTCACCCATCACGTTACCTGCATAATCTTCAGGCGTTTCGACTTCAACAGACATCATTGGCTCAAGAATCACAGGTGATGCTTTTTTACAACCTTCTTTGAAGCCAAATATACCAGCCATCTTGAAGGCCATCTCAGAGGAGTCAACATCATGGTATGAGCCAAAATGCAACGTGACCTTTACATCAACCACTGGGTAGCCAGCCAAAACACCAGAAGTCAAGGCTTCAATAACACCCTTTTCTACTGCTGGAATGTACTCCCTTGGCACCACTCCGCCCTTAATAGCGTCTACAAATTCGAAACCTTTACCGGCTTCATTAGGCTCGATTTTGAACACAACGTGGCCATACTGACCTTTACCGCCTGATTGACGTACAAATTTGCCTTCCGCATCTTCGATAGTCTTGCGGATGGTTTCACGGTAAGCAACTTGTGGCTTACCTACGTTGGCCTCAACGCCAAACTCACGCTTCATACGGTCAACAATAATTTCCAGGTGCAACTCACCCATTCCAGCGATGATGGTTTGACCCGATTCTTCATCAGTCTTTACGCGGAATGATGGATCCTCTGCAGCCAAACGTTGAAGTGCAATACCCATTTTCTCTTGGTCAACCTTGGTTTTTGGCTCAACAGCCTGAGCAATAACTGGCTCAGGAAACACCATACGCTCAAGGGTAATGACTGCATCTGGGGTACATAATGTTTCACCTGTTGTAACGTCTTTTAAACCCACACAAGCTGCAATATCACCAGCACAAATTGCATCAATCTCCTCACGATTGTTAGCATGCATTTGAACAATACGTCCAATGCGCTCTTTTTTACCTTTGATCGGGTTATAGACTGTGTCGCCTTTAGAAAGAATGCCTGAATAAACCCTAATAAATGTTAACTGACCTACAAATGGATCTGTCATTAATTTAAAGGCTAAAGCAGAAAACTTTTCTTTGTCATCGGCCTCTCTATGGACCTCCTTCTCGTCTTCATCTAACCCACCCACTGGTGGAATGTCAACGGGGGAGGGCATTAATTCAATCACAGCATCCAACATACGTTGAACACCTTTGTTTTTAAATGCAGTACCACATAGCATTGGCTGGATCTCGCCAGCAATCGTCCGTGTTCTGAGTCCCAGACGAATCTCTTCTTCTGACAAATCGCCCTCTTCCAAATACTTATTCATCAATTCCTCAGATGCTTCAGCCGAGGCCTCCACCATCTTTTCGCGCCATTCCTTTGCGGTTGCAACTAAATCTGCAGGAATATCTTGGTATTCGAACTTCATACCTTGTGAAGCCTCATCCCAAATAATGGCCTTCATTTTCAGCAAATCCACTACGCCAGTGAAGTTCTCCTCAGCACCAATTGGAATTACGATTGGAATTGGATTGGCCTTTAAGCGCAGTCGCATCTGATCATAAACTTTGAAGAAGTTCGCGCCCGTGCGGTCCATTTTGTTAACAAAAGCCAAGCGAGGCACACGATATTTATTAGCTTGACGCCAAACAGTTTCTGACTGCGGCTGTACGCCCCCCACAGCACAATAAACCATACATGCACCGTCCAAAACACGCATCGAACGCTCGACTTCAATCGTAAAGTCAACGTGTCCGGGAGTGTCAATGATGTTAATGCGGTGCTCAGGGAAGGACAAATCCATTCCCTTCCAAAAACATGTGGTAGCAGCAGAGGTAATAGTGATCCCGCGCTCTTGCTCTTGCTCCATCCAGTCCATGGTGGCAGCGCCATCATGAACCTCACCAATCTTATGATTTACACCGGTGTAAAACAAAATGCGTTCAGTCGTAGTTGTCTTACCAGCATCAATATGCGCGGAGATTCCAATATTACGATAACGCTCGATAGGAGTATTGCGAGCCATGGATTTACCTTTTTAAAATCAAAATTTCGGCAGAGCCTGACTGAATCGAAAACGATCAATCAAGCCGAGCCGAAGGTTAGGAAGGGGAATTAGAAACGGAAGTGTGAGAAGGCCTTGTTGGCTTCAGCCATGCGGTGAACTTCATCACGCTTTTTCATAGCACCACCACGACCCTCTGAGGCCTCTAGTAATTCATTAGCCAAGCGTAGTGCCATTGACTTTTCGCCGCGCTTGCGTGCAGCCTCCTTAATCCACCTCATGGACAATGCCAATCGTCGGACAGGGCGCACTTCAACTGGAACCTGGTAGTTTGCTCCACCAACTCGGCGAGATTTAACTTCAACCATAGGCTTAACATTGTTGATAGCCAATCCAAAAAGCTCCAAAGGATCTTTGTTCGCTTTTTTCTCAATCTGCTCTAAAGCGCCATAAATAATGCGCTCAGCAACTGCTTTTTTTCCGCTCTCCATGATTACGTTCATGAATTTTGAGAGCTCAACGTTGCCGAATTTTGGATCAGGCAGAATTTCACGTTTAGGGACTTCGCGACGACGTGGCATAAAAATAACCTCTTTTTAAAATTTCAGTTAGCGAATAAAAAATCGCCTCGGTAGCCATCTAACTACCACTTACTAATCTCGAAGAATTGACCCATCCAATGCATAGACCAAATCATTAACGAGACTCTTATTTAGATGCATCCACCCCACAAAAGGCAGGCACACCTAAAATTCTTTACGCCTTTTTAGGACGCTTTGCACCGTATTTGGAACGCGATTGCTTACGGTCTTTAACACCTTGCAAATCAAGCGAACCACGCACAATGTGATATCTCACTCCAGGCAAGTCTTTTACGCGACCACCGCGGACCAATACCACTGAGTGCTCCTGAAGGTTGTGACCCTCTCCACCAATGTAAGAAATAACTTCAAATCCATTGGTCAAACGGACCTTGGCAACTTTACGAAGCGCAGAATTTGGTTTTTTAGGAGTTGTTGTGTACACACGTGTACATACCCCGCGCCTTTGCGGCGAATTTTGCATAGCTGGACTTTTGGACTTGATCTTCTCGACCGTGCGTCCTTGTCTCACCAATTGACTAATGGTTGGCATTTAAACGTCCCTCAACGTTGTTAACGTAAATCTTTGAACCTTCGGGGAAATTCCGAAAAGCCTTCTAGTATAACAGTTTTCAATTAATATCAAATCTAATTCGATACTTAAATCAACCAATTTGCGCGCAACACAACTTATTAAGCGACATAAGCAAACGGGGCGCTGATTTTATTTACATGCTCAGTGGCATAAACCCATCAAATTGGTGGTAATTGGATGGATCTTCAATTTGTCTCATTTAATCCACAGCCTAATTGAGTCCCAGGTTCGACCCAAAAAGCCTGCTTGCTCAACAGCCTGCAAACTGAGAAGTGGCAACTCAGATAATGCAACTCCATCGACTTTAATCAACAACTTGGCAACGGGTTGGCCTAAGGTGATAGGAGCCAATAATGGATCAGTCCTTAACACCTCTGTAGTCATTTTGCCAGCCTGACCACTTGGAACAGCAACCACTATGGGGTCATTACGTCCTATCTTTACAGTCGATTCCTTGCCTTGCCAAACTGCTGGGGTTTGAACGACCTGGCCTGCGTCATAAAGCTTAACCCCATCAAATGCTGTAAAACCCCAATTTAAAAGCTTTTGAGCCTCATTTGCTCTAGATATGTCACTAGACGCGCCTAAGACAATTGCCAATAATCTTCGACTACCTAAACTAGGAAAGTCTCGTTTAGCAGTTGCAATCATGCAATATCCGGCCGCTTCTGTGTGTCCAGTTTTTAAACCATCTACTGAGGGATCTCGAAATAACAACAAATTCCGATTGTTTTCATTGGATGCGGGAGTACCAGGATACCTATATTTTTTAATGGCATAGTAACCCACATATTGAGGGAAATCTTGCATCAACCTAGTTGCCAAAATTGATAAGTCTTTAGCAGTAGTGATGTGACCCTGCTCGGGCAATCCTTCAGGATTTTTGAAGGAAGTGTTTTTCATACCAAGCAATTTTGCTTGCTCGTTCATCATTTGAACAAAATGTTCTTCAGTTCCACCAACGCCTTCTGCTAGTGCAATAGTTGCATCGTTACCTGACTGAACAATCATGCCCTTAATTAAATCCTCGACTGGAACTTGCATCTTAGGGTCAATAAACATTCTGGAGCCTTCAACCTTCCAAGCATGCACGCTTACTGGAAAGGTTTGCGTAAGCGTAATCTTCTTGAGTCTCAAAGCGTCAAAAACCAAGTAAGCAGACATCAACTTCGTAAGAGATGCGGGCTCAACGGGATCATTGGAAGCCTTTTCTACCAATACTTGATGTGCGTTGACGTCCAAAAGCAAATATGCCTTTGCAGCCACTTCCGGCGCTTGCGGCTGTTGTGCCATGGCAGATCCCAAAACAACAAATGAAACCCAAACGGAAGCAACCCATTTTTTGATATGTTTGAATCTTAAAGACATTAAGTATTTCCTGTAGAACAATCTCTGAATAGCAAAAAAACTATCACTTACTAAAAAGCCAAGTGCCGCGTCACCAAAGACTTTAACAATGGAAGTTGTCCATGAAAGAAATGTCCTACAGCGGGGATCACGGTAACAGGCAAAATTTGAGGCCGAGCCCATTCCATCACTGAGCTCAAAGGAACCGTGTCATCATCTTCACCATGAATCACAAGAGCTTGGTTTTGCATGTGAGGAGGGAGGGGGCGCACATCAAACCTTGTAGTAGCCGTGCCAACCAAAACAATCTTTTTTAAATCTCCCTTCTCTTCTCCGGGTTGTCCCGCTCGCCCCAGGGAAAATAAAGTTTCTATACCGTGTGAAGCCACATAGGCTCCGAACGAAAATCCTGCCAAAGCAAGTGGCCCAACAGGAGCAATTTGCTGAATGATAGCCACCAAATCAGCCGCCTCTCCCACACCATTGTCGTGCACCCCCTCACTTTTACCTACGCCCCTGAAATTAAAGCGCAAAACCTTCCAACCACAAGCGAGAAAGGCACGGGCCAATGTTTGGACTACTTTGTTATCCATTGTCCCCCCAAACAATGGGTGAGGGTGACAAATAAATGCCCAACCAGCACCCTCGTGCTCAACGCTTGAGGTCGCTACGGTTGGATAATCGACTAGACACTCTATCTGCCCGGCTTGCCCACTAAGGGTCAATTCTTCGCTAAGTCTGTTCACCTGTTAACGTCCTATATCCGGAGCCAACAATAAACGATCAACTACCTTATTGTTTGTTAAGTGAGAATGAATGATTTCATCTATGTCTGAGTTATCTAAATAAGTGTACCAAGTACCCTCAGGATAAACAACCAGCACAGGTCCGCCCGCGCAGCGGTCCATACAACCAGCCTTGTTCACACGAACGGAGCCAGCACCATTTAATCCCAAATCTTTAATTGTTTTTTTACAATGATCGAATGCTTCTTGTGCAACATGATTAGCACAACACTCCTCATTGCTCGGGCGTTGGTTTAAACAAAAAAATATGTGGTGTTTGAAGTATTGAGATTCAGGATTTGTTTTAGTCATTGCTCTATTTTAGTGATTTATTTTGCTTTAACGCCTCTTATCAGTTTATAAAAAATCAATGATAAAACAGCAAAAGGCCAGGCCCACCCTAGCCACTGCGCCAGGCCATTAAAACGTATAAATCGACCTTGCTCCCAGGTTTTCAATGTCTGCTCTAAATAAACATCAGCACCACTTTGATTAATTAAAAATAATTGCAGCGTAATGATAATAATTAAAAAAACGTCAAAGCTACTTGAATCAAGTCTCAGCGAAATAATTGACAAAAATATGCCTAAAAGTAATCCTGCCCCAACTAACGGATTTAACCATGCCCAAGCATGTGTGGGTCCGAAACTTAAAGCGGTAGAGAGCCATGTCAACAATAACGCCAGCAAAAACACGAGACCAAGAAAAGTCAGTCTTTGCCAAGTTTTTTTGATAATCGCGGCACCCAACAAAAAAGGAGTAAGTAGGCCAAGTGCAACACAAACCAAAACCACGCTCGGTGAAAGTGGCTGGCTTTGAAAATCAAAAGAAGGTAGCCATTCTTTAAAAGGAGTTGCCTCCAAAAGCTCTTGTAATGCAAAGTAAATCCTTGCATGGATTTGTCCTAATCCAAGAGGTACTTCGCAAGGAAATAAAAGACAAAAGGGCCATAAAGCGATAAGAACTAAACTCGCATTAACTCCTCTTACCGAGGAACTAAACCAACGCTTACGAAAGAAACTCCATCTTTCCAAAAGTCCAACTCTTTCCAATAAAAATGAAAGTGCTGACCCGAGCATGGCGCCAATAATATTAAAGAACAAATCAGCTAAAGAGGGAACTCTTGCAGGCAAATAGCTCTGCAGACTCTCCAATGCAAAAGATAAAAATGAAGCTATCAAAACACCATTTACCCAAGCAACTCGCTTTTGATTGGTTCTGACAAAACCAAGGGTTAAGAAAAACCCCAAAGGAGCGTAACCCAAAATATTTGCAACAACGTCAAACCCAGACCAATAGTGTGGCCAGCCAGCCAAAAAGAAATCCCAGGGGTTTAAATCTTGATTTCGCCAGTCTTGAAAAGGATATAGACTTGCATAAACAATCAACAATATGTAGATGGTGCTCAAAGCCCAAGCTGATGTAGGCTCAAGTTCAGGCAATAAGTCTTCAGCGAACTTTTTAGACATGCTCGCCCCGTAATTTTTTAAAAAGGCTTAACTACAACCAATATGACTGCCAATGTCATAAAAAGCACCGGGATTTCGTTGAACCATCTATACCAAATATGCGTGTGAGTATCGTTTTTTAGCTGGAATTGTTTGAGATGTTTGAAGCACATATAGTGATAAATTATCGTGCAAGCTACAACACCCAACTTTGCATTAAACCAACCCATATTGCCGCTTGAATTTAAATGCTCAAACAAACCTTCTTCAAATGCCAGCCAAATTCCAAATCCCAAAGCAGGAATCATCAGTATAGTTGTAAACCTAAATAGCTTGTTGGCCATCAACATTAGCCTCTGATTTTCTGCGTATGATTCATTAGGAACCATTGCTAAATTTACAAATATACGAGGCAAATAAAAAAGCCCAGCAAACCAACTTACAACAAAGATAATATGTAAAGATTTAATCCAGAGCATTTTTATAAGAAATTTTTTATCAAAAAAGCAAGAGTTCTTTCAAGCGCCTCATCCGCTGCTTTAACATCATATGAGCCTCTTTGATCACAATTAAATCCATGATCGGCAGAGTAAACATTGACCTGCACTTGCGGCTGATTCTTCTCAAAAGCCCTTACTGACTCAATAGAGATATGACTGTCTTTATCACCAAAGTGCGTCATAACTGGACATCTTGGTTTACGAATTGACTCAACCTCTGTGGTTATACCGCCCCCGTAATAAGGGACAGCAGCGCTTAAACCACGGACTAACTCTGCGCTTCTCCAAGTAAGCAATCCACCCCAACAATAACCGACCATTGCAACTTTACCCTTGGCATTGGATGCCGCATAGTCTACGGCCGCTTGTAAATCTGCAATGACTCCAGGTAATGGAAGGGCTTCTACTTGTGCCTTCAAGGATATTCCTTCTTTCATATCATCGCTTGTATAACCTAATTCAACCCCTTTTTTTACTCGGTCAAATGTTGCTGGAGCAATAGCTAAAAAACCCGCCATGGCATAGCTCTCGGCGACAGCTCGGATGTGTGAATTAACACCGAAAATTTCTTGCACCACCACAACAGCCCCCCTAACTGGTACCTTAGGCAAAGCCAAATATGCAGAACACATAAACCCATCAGTGGCTTTTAATTGAATAGACTGCCCCATAATTAAAATTTCCTTTGTTAATTAATTGCAATTTCTCTTAAACGAGAATCTAAAAAATCTAATCGATCTTGACCCCAAAAAATCTCCCCATTTAAAACATAGCTAGGCGATCCAAATACACCATGTTCTATGGCTTGCATTGTATTTCTATCGTATTCTTCTTCAACCCAGGACTCATCAGTTTGTTCAACAAAAAGGGTATCTAAATCAAGCTTCTTTAAATTGACTTTCAGCTGCTCGGGGTCCGCAATGTCTTCCTCCCGCACCCAAACACTGCTTAAAATGCCCCCGAGCAATTGCATTGCCTTGTTCTGACCCAGTTTTGCCTGTACAACAATAATTAATTTGGCAGCTAAATCTGCAGAAACAGGAAAATATTTCGGCTTGAGATTTAACGGTATTCCTAAGTGATCACTAAAGCGCCTCAGCTCAACGAGTCGATAAGCTTGTCTTTGTGCAGACCTCTGCCCCACGGGTAAACCCCCTGTTGCAGGGAATACTTTACCCCCCAAATCTACCGGGATCAGGCGTACATTAATCCCTCTGGCATTCAAAATTTGAGTAAATCGTTGATGTCCTAAATAAGTCCACGGGCTAGAGGGGGCTAAATAATAATTAACAGTTGGCAGCATGTGTTTGGGGTAGTATGAGTATTATATTTATGAATTGTATTTGGCTAACACTTTTTATTAAATGTCGAGACTCTAGATTGAACCACAATCATATGTCTTAAAGCTTGAGCTATCCAAATTGTCAATCCAAATATCAATAAAGTTTTACTATTTAATTGGTTAAGAAGAAATAAATCTATACATAACAGGAGCAATATAAGTTGAAAAAAGTTGTATTAATTACTGGAGCAAGTCGTGGAATAGGCGCAGCAACTGCTGTTCTTTGTGCAAAAGCAGGATGGGACATCGTCGTAAATTACACTCAAAACAAAGGTGCTGCTGACACGTTATGCGATCAGCTTCATCAACTTGGAGCCAAAACATTGTGTATACAAGCAGATGTAGGCGACGAATCTCAAATTCTAAGGATGTTCTCCCAGATCGACTCACAATTTGGCGCACTTCACGGACTTGTAAACAACGCAGGCGTTGTGGACATGACTAGCAAAGTGGAGGATATGAGTTGGAGTCGTTTAGATAGGATGATGCGTATAAATGTCATTGGCTCAATTTATTGTGCAAAGGAAGCCATTAAGCGAATGAGCCCCCTTCATGGCGGAGTCGGTGGAAGTATTGTCAATCTCTCCAGTGTTGCCGCCAAAATTGGCGGTCCAGGACAATACGTTGACTACGCCGCTAGTAAAGGCGCTATTGACTCATTTACGATAGGGCTTTCCAAAGAGCTTGCCACTCAAAACATCAGAGTTAATGCTGTCAGGCCCGGCATTATTGATACTGAAATACACGCCAGTGGAGGACAACCCAACCGTGCAAAAGATTCATCCTCTATGGTTCCGATGCAACGACCAGGAACTGCAGAGGAGGTTGGCAAAGCTATTCTTTGGCTACTTAGCGAAGACTCCTCTTACACAACAGGCAGTGTGCTTGATGTGAGCGGCGGGCGTTAATTAATTTCTTACATATCTAAAACATGTCTCAAATCATTTCACACCATATTAATGCCCTTCCATTTTTAGGCAATAGCTCCAGAGAACAAGATGTTTTTAATCCCGCATCTGGCAAAGTAACTGCTCGTGTAAAGCTTGCAAATAGAGATGATGTGGCCTGCGCTGTTCAAGCTGCACAAGAAGCTTTTCCTAAATGGGCAGATCTACCGCCACTTAGGCGTGCTCGGATCATGTTTAAATTTTTAGAGCTATTAAACGCTCATAGAGATGAATTAGCCCATCTCATAACAGCTGAGCACGGGAAAGTTTTTACTGACGCTCAAGGTGAAGTTACAAGAGGCATTGAGATTGTGGAGTTTGCATGCGGAATACCTCAACTTCTAAAGACGGATTTCACAGATCAGGTCTCAACTGGCATAGACAATTGGGTCCTTCGTCAACCACTTGGCGTAGTTGCAGGCATTACTCCTTTCAATTTCCCAGTCATGGTACCCATGTGGATGTTTCCAGTGGCTATTGCATGCGGCAACACATTTGTTTTAAAACCTAGCCCAACAGACCCTTCGCCGTCTTTATTTATGGCTAAATTATTAGAGCAAGCGGGACTTCCAAAAGGGGTCTTTAACGTTATTCAAGGAGATAAGGAAGCAGTAGATGCATTATTAGATCATCCAGATGTTAAAGCGATCAGCTTTGTCGGATCGACGCCTATCGCCAACTACATCTATGAAACAGGTGCTCGGCACGGAAAGCGTGTTCAAGCTCTTGGCGGTGCTAAAAACCACATGGTCATCATGCCTGATGCTGATCTTGATCAAGCAACAGATGCTCTTATTGGAGCCGCATACGGCTCAGCTGGTGAGCGATGCATGGCCATTAGTGTTGCAGTAATGGTGGGCGATGTTGCTGACAAAATCGTACCCAAACTCATTGAGCGTACCAAAACACTCAAGATTCTCAACGGAACCGATCTTGCCGCAGAGATGGGTCCAATTGTGACTCACGTTGCAAAAGAGAGAATATCTGGTTATATCGAAAAGGGGGTTTCCGAGGGCGCCAAGTTACTCGTAGATGGAAGAGCGTTTAACGCTTCAAACGCAGGGAACGGATGTGAGAATGGATTTTGGTTAGGAGGCACCCTTTTTGATCACGTTAGCCCAAATATGTCCATTTACAAGGAGGAAATTTTCGGTCCCGTACTGTCGTGCGTAAGAGTTAATGATTTTGCTCAGGCGGTGGATCTTATCAATGCTCATGAGTTTGGCAATGGGGTATCTTGCTTTACAAGAGATGGCCATATTGCCCGCGAATTTGGACGTCGAATCCAAGTCGGTATGGTAGGCATCAACGTGCCTATACCCGTACCTATGGCTTGGCATGGGTTTGGGGGTTGGAAAAAGAGTCTATTTGGCGATATGCACGCTTACGGGGAAGAGGGTGTGCGTTTTTACACCAAACAAAAAAGTATCATGCAACGCTGGCCAGAGAGCACACCAAAGGGCGCAGAGTTTGTGATGCCAACGAGCCAATAAGTTATCGGCGCCATACTTATCAAGCTGCAAAATTCGAAAGTTATGATTGTTTATTAGAAATATATTGACGTGAGCTCTAATTCCTTTGATTTTATTATTGTGGGTGCAGGTACAGCAGGCTGCTTACTTGCTAATCGGCTCAGCGCTGATCCAAAAGTAAAAGTACTATTGCTTGAAGCAGGCGCAAAAGATAACTATCACTGGATACATATCCCAGTTGGCTATTTGTATTGCATTGGGAATCCCAAAACCGATTGGATGTACTCGACCCAACCCTGCGCAGGGCTTAATGGTCGAACTCTTAAATATCCCAGAGGAAGAGTGATGGGGGGGTGTTCCAGTATAAACGGCATGATTTACATGCGAGGCCAAGCTAGAGACTATGACCAATGGGCCAAGCAAGTTAATGATGACGATTGGAGCTGGGACAACAGCGTTCCTTTTTTTAAGTTTCATGAGCTTCATCATTTATTAAGCACCTCAATGCACTCCGGTGCAGACCAGGCTTTAATGGATAGAGTAAGCGCCCTCAACATTTCAAACTTCTACAAAGAAAGACTTTTCAACAGCCATGCTGGAGGAGAGTGGCATGTCCAACAACAGCGATTGAATTGGGACGTATTAGATGCCTTTGCCCGCGCGGCAGAGCAAAGCGGAATCCCTCAATCACAGGACTTCAATAAGGGCAATAACGAAGGTGTTGGATACTTTGAAGTCAATCAAAATAAAGGTTTGCGATTAAATACCCCCAAGGCTTTTTTAACTCCTGAAGTTTTAAAAAGACCCAATTTAACGGTGTGGACTAACGCTCAGGTTTCACGCTTATTGTTTGCGCAGCAGCCAGTAGCAGGATGTCAAGCCACGGGCGTTCAAATAGTTCGTAACGGACAAAGTACCGCAGCCGCAGCATCCAAAGAAGTTATCTTATGCGCTGGAAGTATTGGCACCCCTCAAATTCTAGAGTTATCAGGGATTGGCAATCCCTCAAAACTCAAAGAAGCAGGCATACAACCCCTTGTAGCCCTTGAAGGGGTGGGTGAGAATTTACAAGACCATCTTCAAATCAGAGCAATTTTTAAAGTACAAAATGCGGTAACTTTAAATACCCTAGCAAACAGTTGGTGGGGTAAATTAAAAATTGGTCTGGAATATGCAATCCACAGAAGTGGCCCAATGAGTATGGCCCCTTCTCAACTTGGCGTATTCGCAAAAAGCAATCCAGGTCTTTTATGGCCCAACCTGCAATACCACGTACAACCCTTAAGCCTTGAAGCTTTCGGAGAGCCGTTGCATAAGTTTCCAGCAATAACGGCAAGTGTTTGTAATTTAAATCCAACCAGTCGTGGCTCTATTCATATCCAAAGCCCTAATTTTAATGAGGCGCCTAAAATTCAGCCCAACTACTTGAGCACCCAAGAAGATCTAGATATTGCCGCTGATTCCCTTAAACTAACTCGCAAGATAGTTTCACAACCGGCCATGTCCAAGCACTGTCCGGTTGAATATAAGCCAGGAATTCAGTTTCAAAGCGATGCAGAACTTGCCCGTTTAGCAGGTGATATCGGCACCACTATTTTCCACCCCGTTGGAACTACAAAAATGGGACAAAAGAATGACCCAACAGCTGTTGTAGACTCCAGACTACGTGTATTCGACTCAAAAGGCTCGGTCATTAAGAATCTACGAATAGTTGATGCAAGCGTTATGCCTACGATTACCAGCGGCAACACAAATAGCCCAACGCTCATGATCGCAGAACGAGCTGCTTATTGGATTGCCAGCGATCACAACGGGTAAGCACCTATTCGTTTATTTTAATGTGCGGATTACAGTCATGGTTCGCATTTAAAACTGGGGTGCGAGGAGACAAATAAAAAATAATATAACCAGAATCGGCTGTTGATTACGATTGATTACAATAGCCCATAAGGCACCACCTAAGCTTTATCAGGTTTGGGTGGTGTTTTTTAATTGTGCCTTTGTATCTTCAATTACTTGACTTTATCATCTCCCGCTTTGGATATTTTTAACTTTATCTTCATCACTATTGCAGCAGGAGTTGCTGGGTTTGTAGACTCGATCGTTGGCGGCGGTGGACTCATTTTAGTGCCCACCCTATTTACCGCGTATCCAAGCACCATTCCAGCTACTCTTTTAGGTACCAACAAAGGGGCTTCTGTTTGGGGCACTGCCTTTGCCTCTTGGGCCTACTCACGGAAAATTAATTTGCCCGTCAAAGGGTTACTTTTAGGTGCTTTCTTTGCAATCATTGGATCCTTCACGGGCGCATGGTGTGTAACTCAAATATCGGCAACCGTTTTTAAAGCTGCCTTACCTTTTATTCTTTTGGCTCTTTTAATCTATACCTTGATAAAAAAAGAATTAGGTCAAATACATGCCCCTAGGTTCAACTCACGGGGGGAGCTAATTAGGCTGTCCATCATAGGCATATTGATTGGTTTTTATGATGGATTTTTTGGGCCTGGTACTGGAAGCTTCTTTGTATTCATACTTGTTCGTTGGCTTGGGTTCGATTTTTTGCATGCCTCTGCAGGTGCAAAAATTATGAATACAGCAAGTAATTCTGCCGCGCTTTTATTGTTTGCTATGAATGGTTACGTTTGGTGGCATGTAGCTATCCCCCTGGCCGTTGCAAACGTATTTGGTAGTTTTCTTGGTACAAGACTCGCCATTAGCAAAGGCGCAGAATTTATTCGCTATTTCTTTATTCTCGTGGTAACGGTCTTAATTATCAAAACCAGCTATGACTTTATTTGGGCACAAGTATCTTTATGAACAAAATATTCAGTCCACATTTCAAAAAATTACTGCAAACTCGAGTCTTGTGATTCAACGGCCTTATTTTCGTCTTTAGGTGGCCATGCTATTTTAGAAACATCTCTGACCTTGCCTATTGGTCTGGTTGCTTGCCCCTTTTGGACAGCTTCAATATCTTCTTGGGATGGATATTGTCCCAAAAGAACATAATCAAAAATTCTGCGTGCAATAGGAGCTGCGTTTTGAGCACCAAATCCTGAGTTCTCCACCACCAGGGCAATAGCGACCTTTGGATCTTCTGCGGGAGCATACGCCATGTAAAGTGCATGATCTCGCATCCTCTCATCTATCTTATTGCTGTTATATTTTTCATTTTCTTTAACGGTATACACCTGAGCAGTACCGGTTTTTCCAGCGCTTGTGTAAGTGGCTCCAACAAAGCTTGTTGCCGATGTGCCCTCTATATTCACACCTATCAAAGCTTTTTTAATAACATCTAAGTTTTCTTGAACCAATGAAACCCTTTCCATTGGCTCTTTAGCAACTAGTCTTCGCTCTTTGGTATCAACATCTACGACCTCTTTAACCAAGTGAGGCCTCATTTTCACGCCATCATTTGCAACTACAGACAATGCTTGCACAATCTGCAAAATTGTAAAGTTGTTATACCCTTGACCAATCCCTAATGATATCGTTTCACCCGAATACCACCGTTGCTGCTCTGGCTTATGGTAAGTGTTTTTCTTCCATTCAGTTGATGGCAAAACTCCTCTTGCCTCTCCCAAAATATCAATCCCTGTTAATTGGCCAAAGCCGAGTTGTTGCATTTGGTCATGAATAACATCAACACCTAAGTCTCTTGCCAACATAAAGTAATACGTGTCGCACGACTCAACAATTGATTTATACATATCCACGGTACCGTGCCCACCCTCTTTATCATCGTGAAACCGATGATTTCCGAACATAAAGAATCCAGGATCAAAGATTTGCTGAGTTGGCGTTCTTTTCCCAGTTTGAAGTGCGGCAAGCGCCATAAAAGGTTTATATGTTGACCCTGGTGGATATGTCCCCCTAAGTGCCCGGTTAAGAAGAGGGCGGTCAAGTGACTCGTTAAGGGCCTGCCAATTTTCTACGTCAATGCCTTCAACAAATAAATTAGGATCAAATGTAGGCTTACTAACAAATGAAAGAATTTCCCCTGTTTTGGGATCCATTGCAACTAGCGCTCCACGTCTTGTTCCAAACAAATCCTCCACTAGTTTTTGTAATTTGATATCTATTGACAAGACAATCGTATTGCCAGGTGTTGCTGGACTACTTCTTAGCCTCCTTACTGCCCGTCCGCCAGCAGAGGTCTCCATCTCATGAACACCCGTGGTTCCGTGCAACTGCGTCTCATAACTTTGCTCTACGCCTAGCTTACCTATGTAATCGGTTCCCCTGTAATTTGCTTCTTCTGTATCTGCCAACTTGTCTTTTTCTGTTTGATTGATACGTCCAATATAACCAATCACGTGACTGGCAAGACCATTAAATGGGTAAGAGCGAAATAATCTTGCTCGAATTTCCACACCGGGGAACCTAAATCTTTGGGCGGCAAACCTTGCTACCTCTTGATCAGTTAACCTTGTACGGATGGGTACAGAGTCAAAGCTTTTTGACTCCTCTCGCATCTTTTTAAATCGTCTTCTATCTCTGCCTTGAATTTCAACTACTTCACCCAATCGATCAATCAATTCATCAATTGGTAACTGAACTTTTGAGGTCGTTATCTCAAGCGTGTATGCAGAATAATTAGTTGCCAATACGACACCGTTGCGGTCCATGATGACGCCTCTGTTTGGCACGATTGGAACGATGGCAGTTCGGTTACTTTCTGCCTGTTCATTCAAATCCTGATATCTCCAAATTTGAAGATACGCCAACCTTATTATCAAAAATAGGAATGCGCCCAATACAAGTAAACTAACAATATATATCCGCTCTCGAAAACGGCGTACATCCATTTCAACATTACGAATCAAACTCATAATGGTCTGGTATTGTCTGGATTAGGCGATCGTTTTTGTGGCGCCAGCAGTATTTCTGAAACAATCGGCCACAACAAAGCTTGAATAATTGGGGATAAAAACAAACCCCACCCGGGAAATGGACTACCAGAGGCCATACGTATTATTAACTCAATCAAGTGCCCAACCAAAAAGATTGGGAAAACCTGAAGGGACTGGGAGGACAATTTAAACCACAGAATTCGCCGGTGAATCAGAACGGCAAAAAAACCTTGTGCTGTAAACGATAGGGCATGCTGGCCAAGCATAGAAGATTGATGGACGTCTGTCAGCAGCCCGAAAAAAAAGGCCAATCCAATACTCACTCTAAGAGGCTGATGAATTCCCCAAAACAACAAGACAACTGCAATCAACTCGGGTGCCCAATTTGCGTTGCCAAAAAGTGCAATGTTTTGCACCATATCTAGCAATAAGGCAAAAAACAAAGTTAGATATATAAATATTGGGTTTGCAGGCAGTAATAATTGCTGCCCTCTGGGCATGATCATTTCTTACCTCCTGTCGCAGGAGGTGCCTTTTCAGGCAATGGTCTTGCAGGTAATTGTGCGTGCAGGGGGTCAAGTATCATTAACAGTCGAGCCCCTTGGACCTTGCCTTGTGGTTCACAAAGAATCCTTGCAAATACTGAGTCAGCTTTGCGCTCAACTTGTATAACTTTTGCAACTGGTATGCCTGGTGGATAAACTCCGTCTACTCCGCTCGTGCTAAGGTCGTCTCCCACTTCAATGTCGGCATTGGTTGCCATGTATCTAAGCTCGAGTAAGGGGGCGCCTCCTGCCTCTCCAAAAGCAACGCCTCTTGCACCAGTGCGGGTATTTAGAACTGGAATAGAGTTCTCGCGGTCAATCACTAAAGTAACCTCGCTTACCAAGGGGTGAACCGAAGTTACCTGCCCCAAGATACCGTATTCATCCATCACCGGCGAGCTTAGGCTAACCCCTTGTAATGCACCCTTATCAATAACTAATTTGCGGGTGTAGGGGTCTGCTGCATCATATAAAACCTCAGCAGCCAATCCGTGAGTTTCTAACCTCTCTCTCAGCCCTAAAATATTTCTTAACTGCTGATTCTCTAATGTCAACTGATCTACCTGTAAAGCCCGCAAAGATTGATTTAACAATTTTTGATGCGTTTCTGCCTCCCTGACCTGAGCCTCTTGTCTGCCTTGAGTCATTTCAGAAAACTCGTTCCACCACACAGTTGGTCGCATTGCTAACCATTGAACGGGGTAAATGACAAAAGATAACCCCGTACGTAGAGGATATGACAAATTAAACCGCGTGTCCCCCATCATCAGAAACAATGACAAGGCGCCGTAAAAGACGAGCTTTGTCAAAGCTGAATAGCCTTGCTTAAAAAAAGGAGGCGGTGATGAATCTAACGTACCAAAGGCCACGATAGGGACTCGCTTTAAACGCTACAAAAATACATTAAATATTCAAAAGCGCAATGTTTGATGATCACTCGCTTGTGAAAATAGAACCCAAGCGATCCATTCGCTCAAGAGCCAAGCCACAGCCCCTAACAACGCAAGTTAAAGGATCCTCTGCCACCAAAACTGGCAGGCCTGTTTCCTCAGCCATCAATCGGTCAAGATCTCTTAATAAGGCACCTCCTCCTGTCAACATCATTCCTCGCTCAGCTATATCCGCCCCGAGCTCAGGGGGTGTCTGCTCTAATGCATTCTTAACGGCTGATACGATGTTGTTAAGTGGGTCAGTAAGGGCTTCCAAAATCTCGTTGGAAGAAATCGTAAATGAGCGAGGCACACCTTCACTTAAATTGCGACCTTTAACTTCCATTTCTTTAACTTCACTGCCAGGAAAAGCAGATCCAATTTGTTTTTTAATGGTCTCCGCGGTTGGTTCACCAATAAGCATTCCGTAGTTACGTCTAATGTAATTAATGATGGCTTCATCAAACTTATCACCGCCCACTCTCACGCTGCCCTTGTAGACCATGCCGCCCAAAGA
>Ga0007854_10000850_pt1 | contig 19660 bp, 15 predicted proteins | sample CryBogCBH12Aug08_FD_60382 | JGI IMG/M metagenome (GOLD analysis project Ga0007854, IMG submission 60382) | Freshwater microbial communities from Crystal Bog, Wisconsin, USA - CBH12Aug08 | ecosystem: Environmental > Aquatic > Freshwater > Lake | place: Crystal Bog, Wisconsin, USA | collected...
ATGTGGGTTCGGTAGAGCCCGTAGGCCACCGTATGCTTCCGCCCCATCTGACCGGTCGCCGCCTTCTCGTCGCCTTCATCCGTCTGGGCCGCCTCGCGACCTGTGTCGTCGAAATTCGTCAGGGCTGCCCTGGTAATCGTGTGGGAGGTACTGAAGATCGGGTCAATCGATTGTGAAAAAGCCACCTGCACGGGCCCGCGAACCTGCCCGCAGTTCCACTGTCGGGGCTTTTCGTCCTTCTTCTTACCGTCCACCGGAACGTCGGCTGGAGCCTTGCCGGTTGTCATGACCGCTCCGAACGCCCGGACGTCGTAGAAATTCTTGGACATCCAGGCGCGGGCCTGTTCATTGGGCCGGTCCGAGCCCTCTTTCACCCCCAACGCCAGATATGCTTTTTTCTGCTCGTCGGCCAGGATGCTGCGTTCCTTTACGTAGATATCGTAAGGAGGTGTGTCCCCCTTCGCGGCACGGACAAAGTTGCGGATCTTCCTTTTCAAGCAAACATCCGTCACCAGTCCGTGGCCGGTCTCGATATCGACCCGTGGCGCGTTGTCCCCGTCGGGATCGCCGTTGGGATTGCCTTGGATCACGTCGAACAGGTAGACCAGTTCGTACCGGCGGTCCAGAATGTGGGAAGCTTCTTCTTGCAGACGTTTGAGCATTGGATGTAGTCCTTTCGCGAATACTGTCGGTTGGTCGTTCGGTTTCGGGGAGCGAATCGCGGGGGCTTCAGACCTCGTCCGCGGTGTTTTCCTCAGGTGCCGTCGGCTGGGTTTCGGATTTGGCAAACCGCGCCTGGCGTTCGTGGTAGTAGCCGAGGGCAAACCGCGCCTGCTCGTCCAACGACAGGTTGCCGGTCAAATCATCGGGGCCGAGGTTTGCCACCACCTCCTGCAGGCTGCGTTCCAGATAGGTGGAATCTTTCCTCCGGCGGATCTGGGCAAGCCTGGACTTGGTCAACTTGATCAGAGCCTGGAAGACGAAAGACGGCCTGGTCGAGAGAGCCGGGAAAAACCGGTCGGTAAGCGATTTGTTCACCTTGCCGCCGTCCGTTGCCCGGTATTGGATCTGCTCGCACACCGCCAGGACGCGTCCGAGCTGATAGCCAACCGAGTCGTAGTTTGGATCGAGTTTCACGATGGGGTTCCTTCCTTCTTGTTCCAATTTGCGGGAGAGCCACGCTTGAATGATCGCCGCTCTTCCGTCCGCCACAGCCGCTTCCGCCAAATTGCGCCGCACGGCGAGCTGGACCAGTTGCCGGGGAATCGGCAACCCGAACAGCACGGCCAAATAAAGTTCGCGCGAAATGTCCGGCGGGAGCTTCATGTACTTCCGCCGCACCGCCAGCGCCGAGAGAATCTGGGGCAGGCTTAATGCCCGATCCGTCCGAGCCGCCGTGTGCTCGAACCACTTCCTTACGTTCTGCTGCACCTTCGGGATCAGTTCGGCGCTATAGGAGCGCACGGTAGCCCGACCCTGGGCACCCTGCAACAGCAAGCAGTGGAATCGCAGCGGTTTCGCTGTCGCGGCTCCCTTCCAGGGCGATTCCAGTATTGTCTGCACGCGGCCAGGGTCCGACACAGCAGCTTCCGCCAAGCTCTCGATGCCCGAACTACTGTCGTCCGACCAGTAAATGGCCGTCAGATTCTTAGCCAGAACGTATGCTTGGCGCGTGAGCTTGGACTCCGGTTCCGCGGGATCGGGAAATTGACTGGACAGACAGCGGTTCAGCGCGGTTGCGTAAGCCGCCGCGCAATCCTCGCAGACTGCGGCGTTCTTGTTGTTCTCCCAGCCGTACGACCAGAACGCCGGCTGGTTGAACGACACTACGGGAACGCCGCTGGTGGATGCCCCTGCCAAGCCTTTCACGTTTGGATGAAGCCGGGCAAAGCTACCCACCTTGCCACAAATCAGGCATTGGGTTCCGGAAACTTCTGCGGTGGCATTACCGGGGATAAGCTTCCTTTTCCAGTAGGCCCGTACGGCCTCGATATCGTGAAGAAAACGGTCGTCCACCCGGAAGCAAAACAAATCGTTACTTGCGAACCCGTGGGCATTCAGTTGGGCCAAACATTGCAACCGCGCGGCATCGTTGGCGAGAAATTGCGCCACAGCCCGCAGCTCTGGAACTTGGGTGGCAGCCGCAGCCTGGCCTATAGCCTTGGCAAACAGATTACGCCGTCGTTCGAGGCGGCCGGGGTCGGCTTCGCCCGCTCCGAGGACGTACTCGGCCTTATCCACAAGGAATTCTTCCAATTCCTGGACGGTTCGCTTGGAACGCTTTGGAACCAGCATCTGACGCGGAATCAGCTTCTTGCCTTTCCCGCCCGCTTCCACACGCAGTGGCATTAATTCCCAAAAGCTACCGTCGGGCCCTACCTCGATTGCCCAACTGACACCGGCATACTCGAATGCCGAATCCTGAACCAAGCCTTCACGCATGGAAAAATCGGCCAAGGATTGAAGAATCATTCCCCGCCTCCTTGGGGTCGGGTGGCGTCGGAGAACGGCGGCACAGCCACTACACCGCGGTTCATGACGGCATGGAAAAAAACCGGCTCGTTCTCGCGGCCAAAGCGGATGTCGTGCAGGATCCAGCCCAAGTCTTCCGAATGCTCGATAGGCTGGACGTTTTCCCCCACCGGCTCGACGAAAGCGGGAAACTCACGGCAGCCGAGCGCGGGCTGGGTCACGTGCTGGCCCTTTGCCAAGCGGCGTTCGAACATTTCCTCAAATTTGCGGATGGAATCCTCAGCGCCGCTGCGGGCTGTCATTTCCATGTGGGCCGACACCACATAGGCCACGTCGCGCAGGGCGAGCGTGTTCCGCTGGGCCCGGTCGTCGTCGGCGTAGTAGTTCCACGCATCGCCGGACTTGCGGATCGAGTCCGCTGTGCGGTCGGACATGCGCGTATTCACCTCGTTGCGGCGGAACTGGATGTAGGCAATCGGCTTCAATACCCGTATTTCGTCCACCCGCCAGACCACTGCAGGCTTCCAGAGGATGGCTTCCAAGATCCCCCGCACCGCCGACGGTGTGGGGATCGGGTACGAAACCCGTTCCGTCTTCAGCTCGGGGCGCGAGAAGCAGGCCAAGTCACCCCGGATCGCCACGGCAAAACGCTTTGAGACTTCGTTCATTCTAAGGTCCTTTCTCGGGTCAGCACGCCAAATTTCTATGTTTTACGTTAACTTGTATTTTTTCATCACTATTATAGCACTTTTAAGACTATAACACACTTAGAACGGAACACCCGTATCACAGCTCCAAGTACGGCATCGCCGCCAGACCATCCCCGCCAAAACCAAAGACCTCGCTGTAGACCGTGTCGCGGCCCGGCAACACGTACCACGATTCCTCCGAACCCGCACACAAGGGTGCCAGGCATCCCCTGGCGTGCAGTTGTTTCAACCATGTGTCCGGCACGCTGACTGTCAGCGGCTGGAGCTGCCGGAAATCCCTCACCCCGGACGCCAGATCCTGAGACGCCCGAACCACATCCAGCCAATCCGGCCCATAAGGTGCCACCACGGGAGTGCCGTGGTCGTCAATCATGACGAACTCTTTTTCCACCGCGGGGAAGTCGCAATGCTTTTCCAGTTCGGGAATCGGCGAAGCCGGCACGGCGACTTGAGCCAAGCTCTTGAAGTAACGCGCGTGCAACTCCGGCTCTCCCAGATCCAGAACACCCCGTCGCATCTGGCTCCGGGTAACCACCAGTCCCTTTTCGGGTGTGCCCCTCGGTGGATTCGATGGGGCCACAAACACGTGGAACTCACCCGGCGATTCCAATCGCCCCTCCCGGTTGCACCGACCCGCCGCCTGCGCCAGGCTGTCGACTCCCGCCAGCGCCCGATACACCACGGGGAAATCCAAATCGACTCCCGCCTCCACCAGTTGAGTCGAGACCACGGTGCACGGCTGCTTGTCCTCCAGCGCCTTGCCGATCTCCTTCAGGCGCGCCCGGCGGTGCGACGGGCACATCAGCGTCGACAGGTGGATGCACTTCCGCCCCTCGGCCCCCAACGCCAATGTCAGATCGATTGCGTCCCGCTTGCGGTGCGTGATCACCAGCACTTGTTGGCCGGCATGCTCGACAATCCGCCTTGCCAGTTCGGGCCACGTGATTGCTCGGGCCGGATCGACGGGCCATTCCACGCTGACGCGGTTCGCCACGGAACGGAAAAGCGACTGGACATCGGGCATGATTTCGCGGGCATTGGGCTGGGCCAACAAGGGCTGGGTGGCCGAACAATGCACGGTGGACACCCGGAAGTGGGTGACCAGCTTGTCCAAGACGTCCTTGATCGGCTTGATCAGGTTCAGAGGAAACGTCTGCACTTCGTCCAAAACGACCACGCTTTCGGCAATCCGGTGCAGTTTCCTGAGGTCGCGTTTGCGGTTGGCATGGAGGCTCTCGAAAAACTGGACGCTGGTCGTGACAATGATCGGGCTGTCCCAGTTTTCCACGCGGTGCCTGTTGACCAGGGAATCCTTCTCGGGCGCAAGATTGCTGTGGTGCTCCAGAACAGCGTCCTGGCCAAATATCCCGGCGAATACACTGGCCGTCTGATCAATGATGCTGGTGTAGGGGATCACAACGATCACCCTTTTCAGGTCATGACATACCGCGTGCCGGAGCGCGAACAGCAGAGAAGCCAGGGTCTTGCCGCCGCCGGTGGGCACCGTCAGACGGAATGCGCCCGTCGTGTCATGGGATCTTTCGCGACAGGCATGTTGGACGGATTGGCGCAGCTCGTTCATCGTCGACGCCGTCGCGCGGGATGATTTTTCGGCGAGCCACGTTTCCAAAGTTGCGGTGAGCGCGGCCATGGAAGTTCCGCAGGACGAACGGTGGGTTCCGGTGTCCCAATGCTCGGTTTCCAGCGAATCGGCATCCACTAGAGCCGAAAAAAGAAACCTGATCCAGAGAGCGGCCGCCCCAAAAGGCGGGTGCTCCGCTTCGGGTTGCGCTAGAAACCGGGGCGGCACGGGACAGTCGAGGCGGCGGGCCCGTTCCACCTTGCCTTCCAACTCTGCCAGTTTGGGCAAAGCTCCGTGGTGGGCCGCGATGGCGATTCCCAGGTCCGGGCGTTTGATGCGCTCCGCGTATAGCGCACCGACAATGGCGTGCTCCGGGCCTGACGGCGCCGCGCCCAAAAGGTAGCGCTGGAATGCCGGCTGGTACTTGCCCAGGTCGTGCCAGAGTCCCACCAGCCGGGCGGCCTTGGGTGCGAATGATGCAGCGAATGCGGAAGCGCGGGCAGCTGTGGCCTCGAGGTGCTCATCGAGCAGATCCCAAGTATCTGGTGGTCGGTTTCGACCGGTGTGCGCGTAAAATCTTTCCACTTACTCGTCCCAGCTAAGGCCTTGCCTACCAATCCTGGCTATTCCAGAAAGCTTTCCGGCGCAGTCAGTAAAAAGTATATCCGAAATCGAGTGCTGTGGGCTGGTTCTGCGGCGGACTGGCCTTACGTGCACGGCCATGCCTTTCTTCCCGGAGCTTCGCAACATGCGTTCGGATGGCCAGCCGTGACCAGTTCGCCGCGGCGGGCGGCCGACACCGCGGCCATCTTTCCGGGCGACTCCCGGCTCGAGCTGTCCGGCTGATACGGCAGAATCCTGATGCCTAAGTTCGTTGGCGTGGTGAACCTGCGCGCCAGCGAGATCCGCCGCACATCAGACACCCGCCGCCTCATCCCCCCTTCCGGGTGCTGTTTGAGGCCCCGATACCATTTTCCGGGCGGCTTCGGGGTCATCAGCGCTGATCCGCCTGTGGATTTGGGCGAGATCGCGCCGGGCGCGTGCGGAGAGACTAACGAGGTATGCCATGCTCGGCTTCAAACTCCGCGAAAACGGGCGGAGAGCCCCGCCCGTACATCCTGAAATGCTATCCCAGCGGCGCGATGTCTCTGCGCCTCCGCCGAGACGCGGTAGCCTCGAAGGGTGCGGATACCGCCTTGCGCCTCGCTCCGTATTCGGCATGGCAGCGGATGTCCGGAGGAACCTGCAAAGCTCCTCCGAGTTGGACCCCGCCGGGCAGCAAGGGGGTGACTTCTGCATAAAAATCAACAAGTTGCGAAAGGCCGCAGCGTGGAGACTTCTTCCGGAAGGGAAATCGCCGGCCCCCGTCCGGCGTGAACCGAGCATCACGCCCAAGCGGAAGATCAGAACCTTCCGGCCGGCAAAGAGCGTGCCCGTACATTTCCGGGTCCGGGGTGCGGTTCAATGGAAGCTGGATGAATCGGCACGATCTTTTTGAGCCTATCTGGGGCAATTTGTTCCTGTTGCCCCGGCGGGGGCAGTTCGGGTATTTCGGGGGCGGGACGGCGGACCCCCTGGCGCGGTTTCCGGGGGCTCCGGAGGCGGCGGTGCCGTTTGTCAAGGCGGCGTTTGCCTGCGACGCGTCGATGCTGGCCTATGAGCGCTGGGCCGACGATCCCATGCCTCCCGGGGATTTCGAGAGCATCCTGGAGGGCTTTTCCGTGCGGCGGCTCACCACCGGCGAGGCGACGGGGACGGCGGGCTATTTCGCCGCCTCGCCGCGGTTCGCCTACCTCGTGTTCCGGGGCACCGAACACGACGATCCGCGCGATTTTGCCACCGATTTCGCCTTCGTGCCGGTGGCCGAGCCGCGCGACCCTTCGGTTTTCCACTCCTTTTTCGTAGCCGGAATGCGGGTCCACATGGGATTCCAGACGGCGATCGACAGCGTCTGGCCGGAGGTTTGCGAACTGCTGAAGGGCTATCGGGAGGCGTGGCCGGAGGCCGAGATCTGCTTTACCGGGCACAGTCTGGGCGCGGCGCTGGCCACGCTGGCGGTGAGCCGGTTTGCGGGCGGGCGCGCGTCCCTGTATACGTTCGGCGCACCCCGGGTCGGGAATGCGGACTTCTGCCGGGCGGTGGAGGCGCGGGCGGATCTGGGGATCTACCGGTTTGTGAATCAGAACGATCTGGTGACGCATGTGCCGCCGGAGGATTTCGGGTACCGGCATCCGGCGGCGCGGATGTTCCACATTGAGGGGGACTGGTCGATCCGGGAGGCCGACGCACCGGCGCTCTCGGACTGGCGGGATCTGGCGGATTTTGTGGAGTCGCTGTCCGGCCGGGGGTATCCGCTGGAGGCGGAGGACCCCGCGCCGCCGTATTTGGCGGACCACTCGCCGGCGCGGTATTCGGTGCGGTTGTGGAACTGGCTGGAGACGCTGGGCGTTACGAGCCCGGGCGCTGCCCGATCAGGCGCGGCTGGCGAAGGTGCGGGTCTCGGTTGAGACGCGGACCTTCTCGCCTTCCTTGATGAAGAGGGGGACGCGGATTTCGAGGCCGGTCTCCATGGTGGCGGGCTTGGTGACACTGCCGCTGGAGGAATCGCCGCGGACGCCGGGCTCGGTTCTGGCCACGGTCATTTCGACGTGGGTGGGGAGTTCGAGGCCGATGGGGTTGCCGTTGTACTTGAGCAGTTCGAGGACGAGGCCCTCAATGAGGAAGTCGAGGTTGTTGCCGATGACTTCCTCAGAGAGGGTGAGGGTCTCAAAGGAGTCCTGGTCGAGGAAGTGGAAGCCGTTGCCGTCGCTGTAGAGGAAGGAGGCCTGGACCTGCTGGAGGTCGGGCTCCTTGAACTTTTCTCCGGCCTTGAAGGTTTTTTCAAAGACGGCGTTGGTGAGCAGGTTGCGCACTTTGAGGCGGACGAGGGTCTGGCCTCCCCGGGCGGTGGGGGTGCTGACTTCGGCCTCGAGGCAGGAGAAGGGTGTGTTGTCGAGCTCGAACAGAGTTCTGCGCTTGACGTTGATTGCGTCAATCAGTACGGCCATGGGTGGTTTGGAATCTTTAGTATAGCGGGCGGGAGCGCGGGGCGGCGGGTCTGCGGGGAACAGACCGGCCGCCGGGAGCGGGCTACTTGAGGGCGATGCCGCGGGTTTCGAGGGTGCGGGCGAGAGCGCGGTCGAGGTTGGCGTAGGCCTCGCCCAGGTCGGCCTCGGAGCGGGCCTCGCGGGTGCGGGCGGTGACGAGCTCGGTCTGGCGCTGGAGGACGAGGAAGACGGTGGTGGTGCCGGCCTGGAACTGGCGTTCCTCGCTGGCGTACTGGTCCTCAGCGCTCTTGCGGGCGTCAGAGGAGGCGCGGAGGCGGGAGGCGGTGGAGGCGAGGAGCTGGAGGGCGTTGCGGACGTCCTGCTCGACGGCCATTTCGGCCTGCTGCTTCTGGGTTTTGAGGCGGCGGCCTTCGGCGGCGGAGAGAGCTGCTGCGGCGGTGGCGGTGCGGTTGCGGAGCGGCAGGGAGACGTTGAGGCCGACGACGGCGGTGTTGTAACTGCCGGAGCCGAGGGCGGAGAGCGACTGGCCGTAGCCGCCGATGAAGACGGGGGGGACGCCGCCGCTGCCGAAGGAGATGGGGGCGAGCGGGGCGAGTCCGGCCTGGGCGGACAGGAGGTTGATCTGGTTGACTAGGGGCCCGAAGGCGGAGGAGAAGGGATTGGCTCCGGACTGGGTGACGAGCGCGCCGGCGAGGCCGGTGTAGCCGAGGGTGCCGTATAGGTCGACCTGGGGCTTGGTCTGTTCGTGGCTGAGTTTGGCGTCGAGGCGGTTGACGTCGAGGGCGAGCTCGCTTTCGCGGAGTTCGGGGCGGGCGGCGAGGGCGGCCTTGACGGCTTCGTCGAGGGAGGGCACGGGGGCGGAGTCCGGGGCGCGTTCGGGGTCGAGGGCCATGCCCCAGAGGAGGTCGGAACGGTCGGGGAGCATGAGGACCTTGAGGGTGTTTTCGGCCGCGGTGAGGGAGCTTTCGGCGCTGAAGAGGCCTTGCTCGAAGGTGGCGACCTGGGTCCGGGTCTGCACGATGTCGACGGGGGCGAGGAGGCCCTGGGCGACCTGGCGGCGGATGCTGGCTTCCTGTTCGCGGACGAGGCGGACGGCTTCGCGCTGGACTTCCAGGTTGCGGCGGGCGAACTCGAGTTCGCGGTAGGCCTGGACGGCGAGGGTGATGGTTTCGATGACGCGCTGGCGGAACTGGGCGTCCGACATTTCGATGTTCCTGCGGGCGACCTGGACGCGGTGGCGGTTGTCGTCATAGCGGAGGCCGCGCCAGAGGGGCTGGCTGTAGTTGAAGGTCAGAGACGAGGGGAACTGGGGGTTGAGGGTGTTGAAGGTGGAGTCACTGGCGGTGCGGGCGGAGGAGAAGTCGATGCGGTAGGTGCCGCCGCCCCAGGGGGAGGCTCCGGAGAGCTGGGGATCGGCCAGCAATTCCTTGGTGGTGAGTTTGCCGTTGGTGGCGCCGCCGAGGGAGGAACTGACGGGGGTGATGACGCGGCTATCGTGGAAGGCGAAGCCGAGGCGGGGGTCAAAGGCACCGAGGGAGCCGCGGAGGTTGAGGACGGCCTCCTCGCGGGCGATGCGGGAGACGGCGATGCTGCGGTCATTGGCGAGGACGCGCTGAATCACCTCGGGCAGGGTGATTTTGGCGGCGCCGAGGATGCCGATGCGGCCGGAGGGGTCCGCGGCGGGGGCGGCGAGGGCCGTGAGCAGCAGCAGGGCGGAGGCGGCGCGGAGGCGGGGGTTTGCGAAGCGGTTCACCGGGTTTCCCCCTCGGCGGCGAGCGCGGGCAGTTCTTCGAGTGTGACTTTTGGTTTTCGGGCCATGCGGGAGAAGAAAGTGGAGTTCCGGAGGTCTTCGAAGTAGGAGTAGAAGACGGGTACGGCGAGCAGGGTGAGCAGGAGGCACAGGGACTGGCCGCCGACGACGAGGACGCCGATGGAGCGGTTGGTGGCCGAGCCGACGCCGTTGGAGAGCACGAGCGGGGCCATGCCGGCGACGAGGGCGATGGTGGTCATGAGGATGGGGCGGAGCCGGTCGCGGTTGGCCTGAATGATGGCGTCGTACTGGGACATGCCGCCGGCGCGGAGGCCGTTCATGTGGTCGATCTGGAGGATGGCGTTCTTCTTGACGATGCCGAAGAGGAGGAGCAGACCGAGGCCGGAGAAGATGTTGACGGTCTGGCCGGTGACCAGCAGGGAGAGGATGCCGAAGGGGATGGCGAGCGGCAGGGTGAGGAGAATCGTGACGGGGTGGATGAAGGATTCAAACTGGGCCGCGAGGACGATGTACATGAAGATGAAGGTGAGCGAGAAGGCGAGGCCGAAGTAGTAGCCGGTGCGGCCGAGTTCCTTGGAGGTGCCGGCGGTGCCGTAGCGGTAGTCCGAGCCCATGTGGAGGTCGTCGGCGGCGGCGGTGAGGCCCTGGAGGATGGCGGCCTGGGAGCCGCCGGGCAGGGTGTTGGCGCTGATGGTGACCTGGCGCTGGCGGTTGATGCGGTTGACGGCGGAGGGGCCGTCGCCGGGGCGGATGCGGACGACCTCGTCGAGACTGATGGCTCCGCGCTTGAGGGAGGGGATGGTGAGGGCGGCCAGCTTTTCGGCGGTGGTGCGGAAGCGCTCTTCGGCGCGGACGCGGACGTCATACTGCTCGTCGCCGGCGTTGAAGGTGGAGGCGACCTGGCCGGCGACGAGGGTGTTGAGGGCCTGTTCGATGTCCATGACGGAGACGCCGAGGTCGGCGGCACGGTCGCGGTCAATGGCGAGGCGGAACTCGGGTTTGCCGGTGCGGAGGGTGGTGTCGGTGTCGGCGACGCCGGGGAGGGCGGCGAGTTTGGGGAGCAGCGCGTTGGAGTAGCGGCCGAGCTGGTCGAGATCCGGGCCCTGGATGTAGAACTGGATTTCGGCGTTGCTGTTGTTGCCACCGACGGCGGAGACGAGTTCGACGCCGGCGTGGATTTCGGGGGGGTATTGCTTGAGGAGCTTGCGGGTCAGCTGCATGACGTCGGTCTGGGTGACGGAGCGCTGATCGATATCGCTCATTTTGACGAAGATGGAGGCGTTGTTGGAGGAGTGGTCGAGGGAGCCGCCGACGGTGGAGAGGGTGTGGAGGACACCGGGGAGGGCGCGGATGTCGCGGGCGATGCGTTCGGTGGTGGCGGTGGTGGCGGCGAGTGAGGTGCCTTCGGGGGTGCGGACGAGGACGTTGAACTGGGACTGGTCGTCACCGGGGAGGAAGTTCTTGCCGACGAACATGAACAGGGGGACGATGCTGAGGATGGTGAGGGCGCTGAAGCCGAGCATCCAGCGGCGGTGGGCCATGGACCAGCGGAGCATGCGGGTGTAGTAGCGGTCAATGACCTTGAAGACGGGGGAGTCCTTGGAGGAGTGGAGGTCCTTGCCGTGTTTGGCGGGCGGGCGGACGAAGCGGGAGGTGAGCATCGGGGTCAGCGTGAAGGAGACCAGCAGGGAGACGGCGATGGCGAAGGCGGAGGTGAAGCCGAAGGAGCTCATGAAGCGTCCGACGATGCCGCCCATAAAGCCGACGGGCAGGAAGACGGCGAGGAGCGAGAGGGTGGTGGCCATGACGGCGAGGCCGATTTCGCCTGTGCCCTTGATGGCGGCCTCGACGGGGCCCATGCCCTTTTCCTCCATGAAGCGGAAGATGTTTTCGAGGACGATGATGGCGTCGTCGATCACGATGCCGACCATGAGGGTGAGGGCGAGCATGGTGATCTGGTTCATGGTGAGTCCCATGGCGGCCATGAGCGCGAACGCGGAGATGATGGAGGTGGGGATGGCGATGGAGGCGATGAGGGTGGTGCGCCAGTTGGCGAGGAAGAGGAAGATGACGATGGAGGCGAAGATGCTTCCGAGGACGAGGTGGTGCTTGATGTTGTCGACGGCGGCGACGATAAAGACGGACTGATCCGCAATGATGCTGGTGCGGACGTCTTTGGGGAGGGAGGCTTCGAGTTCCTTGAGGCGTTCCTTGACGCCGTTGGCGGTGGCGACGGTGTTTTCGCCGGACTGCTTGGAGACGATGAGGGTGACGGCGGCGTTGCCGTCGAGGCGCGCGGTGGTATCGGGCTCCTCATAGCTGTCCTCGGCGTAGCCGATGTCGGCCACCTTGATGGTGTAGCCGTTGCGGTTGGTGACGGCGATCTGGTTGAACTGTTCGGGCTTTTCGATGCGGCCTTCGGTGCGGACGGTGAAGTCGAGCTGGCCCTGGCGGAGGTCGCCGCCGGGAAGTTCGAGGTTCTGATTTTTGAGGGCGATGAAGACGTCGTTGATGGTGAGGTTGTAGGCGCGGAGCTTTTCGGGGTCGGCGAAGACGTGGATTTCGCGTTTGGCACCGCCGACGATGCGGATCTGGCCGACACCGGGGGAGCTTTCGAGCTTCTGTTTGAGGAGCTTGTCGGCGATCATGGTGACGTCGCGGAGGGAGCGGCGGGCGGAGACGCCGATCTGGAGAACGGGGGCGGCGTCGGGGTCGAACTTCTGGACCTCGGGGCGCTTGGCGGTGGCGGGGAGGTCATTGACGATCTGGTTGACCTTGTTCTGAACCTCCTGGGCGGCGATGTCGCCGTTTTTGGAGAGCAGGAAGGTGACCTGGACGAGGGAGCGGCCTTCGGAGGAGACGGAGCGGAGCTCGTCGATTTCGGAGATGGTGTTGACGGCCTCCTCGACCTTCTTGGTGATTTCGGTTTCGATTTCCTCGGGGGAGGCGCCGGGGTCGGCGACGGCGACCTGGACGGTGGGGATGTCGACTTTGGGGAAGAGGTCGACGCCGAGGGTGTTGTAGGAGAAGGCTCCGACCACGACCAGGGTCATGATCAGCATGGTGGCGAAGACGGGGCGCTTGATGCAGAGTTCGGCGAGTGCGTGCATGTTAGTTGCTGCTCCCTGCGGTGACGGGGGCGCCGTCATAGAGTTCGCCGAGGCGGGAGGTGGCGACGGTTTCGCCGCCGGCGAGGCCGGAGACGAGGCGGATGGTGTCGGCGGCGGCGTCGTCGACCTGAACGACGCGGAGTCGGGCTTTGCCGTTTTCGATGACAAAGATCTGATTGGAGTCAGTGGTTTTGTCGCGGATGACGGCCTGTTTGGGGACGAAGACGGCGCGGACGCCGCCGGGCTGACTGACGCGGGCGGTGGCGAACATGCCGGGCTTGAGGTCGTTTTTGGGGTTGTCGAACTTGGCTTCGAGCAGGAAAATGCGGGAATTGGGATCGACGGACTGGTTGATTGCGGTGACTTTCCCGACAAATTCGCGGGACGGATAGGCGGAAACGGAGGCGGACACCTTGTCGCCCAGGTGGGCCATGGAGGCGCGCTGTTCGGGCGTCTGGAGCTGGAGTTTGAGGGTGCCGATGCGGACAATGGTCGCGATTTTGGCGGTAAGAGCGACATATTCGCCGTTGGCGACGGGACGGGCGGTGATGTAGCCGTCAAACGGGGCGCGGATTGTGGTGTCGGCGAGCGCCTTTTCGGCCTGGGCCACCTGGGCCTTCACGCTGTCGAGCGAGGCGCGCTGGGTGGAGATGATCTCAAAGCTCTGGCGGGCGGCGTTGGCGGTGGCCTCAAACTGCTGGCGGGCGGCGTTGGCCTGGGCCTCCGCGGTTTCCTGCTGGGTGCGGGCGCGCTCATAGGAGGTTTTGGAAACGTCGCCGGTGGCGACCAGATTGGCGTAGCGGAGGGCATCGGCGGCGGCGAGGCGGGCCTGGGCCTGGGCGGAGCGGTAATTGGCCTCGGCGGCGGCGACTTCGGGAACCCGGGCGGGGTCAAAGGTGCCGACGCCGGTCCAGCCGATGCGGGACTGGGTCTGGCGGACGGCGGCGTTGGCCTCGGCGAGCGTGGCCTTGACCTGATCGAGGCGGAGCTGGGCATCGCGGTGGTCGAGTTCGCAGACGATCTGGCCCTGGGTGACGTGGTCGCCGACGTTGACGGGCGTGGAGAGGACGCGTCCGGCAACGAGCGGGGCGATGTCCGAGCTTTCGTCGGCCGCGAAGGTGCCGGTGACCTGGAAATCGGCGGGGACCTCCCGGACTTCCGCGACTGCTGTGGAGGCGGGGACGGGTTTGAGGGACTGGATTGCGGGCGAATCCGCGGGTGTGGCCTTGGACCCGCAGCCGGTAAGCAGGAGGGTCGGGAGTATCAGGGCACTGGCGATGATGATTTTCATTCGTTGGCTCAGTTTTTGGGTTCGGGGGAGGCGGACGGGCGGAGGCCGTCCCATAGTATTCTTACGAATTCTTCGACAACTTGTTCGTCGGATCTGCCGGTATCGGCGCACTGGTAGACGTAGCGCTGGAGGGCGTAAAACTGGGGAATTCCGGCGAGGGCGAAGAGGATGAGCGTGGGGTCGCCGGGCCGGATGGCTCCGGCCTGCTGGCGGCGGGCAATATAGGCAACCAGTTTTTCGACAATGGGCAATTTTGTGCGGTTGTGGTGAATCAGCGCGAGCTCATTGCCTTCGAGGGCGGAAAAAAGAAGGAGTCGTTCGAAACGCGGATCTTCGCGGTGGTGCTCGACGATTTTGGTCACAAGGAAGCGGATGAGGCCCTGGTCGTCGTCGGCTTCGGCGAGGGTTTCGAGTTCGGCGAGCCAGCGGTCGATGCCGTCGGCACCGCACTTGTAGTCGAGGATGGCCTTGTGGAAGTCGTGCTTGGTGGCGAAATGGCGGAAGATGATCGCCTCGGTGACGCCGGCGGCGGCGGCGATTTCCTTGGTGGTGGTGCCGCCGAAGCCCTTGCGGGCGAAGAGGTCGATGGCAACCTCGATCAGCTGGCGGCGGCGGTCTTCGCCCGACATGCGGTGTGTCGGGGTTTCGTTTGAGGCCACGGGACCATTGTAAGTAAGTGCTTACTTATTTGTCAAGGCCAGACGGCAGAAGCCCCCTGGAAACAGGAAGGCCGGACCCGCGGCGGGGTCGGGCCCGGTGAATCCTCTAAAGTGAGGGGAAGCTAGTAGGTTGCGCGGCCGCCGCTGGCGTCGTAGCACTGGGCGGTGACGAAGGAACAGTCGGGGCTGGCGAGGAACTGAACGACAGCGGCGATTTCATCCGGCTCGCCGGTGCGGCGCATCGGAATCTTGTCGGTCATGTAGCCGACCTGCTGGGGAGTGAGCTGCTCCAGGATCCTGGTCCGGACCACGGCCGGGGACACGGCATTCACGCAGATGCCGTCGGTGGCGACTTCCTTGCCGACGGACTTGGTGAGGCCGATCACGGCCGCCTTGCTGGCGGAGTAGGCGACCATGTTGGGATTGCCTTCCTTGCCGGCAATGGAGGCGATATTGACGATGCGGCCGTACTTGTGTTCCCTCATGTGGGGAATGACGGCGCGGCAGACGTAAAAGACGCCGTGGACATTGATGGCCATGACACGGGCAAAGTCGGCATCGGTCTGTTCGTGCACCGGGGCGGCCTTGCCGGCGATTCCGGCATTGTTTACGACGATATGGAGGCGTCCGGAGCGCTCCAGAACCTCGGCCACGGCGGCCTGAACGGAGGCGGAATCGGAGACATCCATGCGGACCGCGTAGGAGCCGTTGCCGAGCGTTGCGGCGAGGGCGGAGGCGGCGTCCCAATCCAAATCGGCGATCACAACGGAGGCGCCGGCGGCGGCGAGGCGTTTTGAGATCGCCTCGCCGATGCCGGCGGCTCCGCCGGTGACAATCGCCGTCTGACCCGTAAGATCGAACGGCATGGAGTTAGTCCTGGCGCGTTACGTGGACCGTGATCTCGACAGTCACCTCGCGGTGCAGCCGGACCGACACCTTGTGCTCGCCCAGCGTGCGGATGGGTTCGTCGAGGTGGATCTTGCGGCGGTCGAGGGTGTAGCCCTGGGCGGCGAGGAGGTCGGCCAAATCGGCGGCGGTAACCGAGCCGAAGAGGTGGTCGTTTTCGCCGGCCTTGCGGGCGACGTTGATGGACAGGGCGGTGAGGAGCTGTCCGAGAGACTGGGCCTCGCTGGCGAGCTTGGCTTCCTTGCGGAGGTGGGCCTGGCGCTCCTGCTCGACGATCTTGCGGTTCGAGTCAGTGGCGAGAACAGCCTTGCGCTGGGGCAGCAGGAAATTGCGGGCGTAACCGTTGGCGACTTTGACAACGTCGCCGCGGATGCCGAGTTTTTCGATTTCTTCCCGAAGAATGACTTCCATGTTTTGCTCCTAGTTGACCTCTTCGGTTAGACCGCCGCCGCGAAGGGCAGCAGGGCGATGTTGCGCGCCTTGAGGATTGCGTCCGTCAGACGGCGCTGGTGCGGGGCGCAGACTCCCGAGATACGGCGGGGAACAATCTTGCCGCGCTCCGCGATGAAGGCCTGGAGGGTCTTCATGTCCTTGTAGTTGATGTCGTCGATGCGCTCGACACAGAACCGGCAAACCTTCTTGCGCCGGAAATAAGCCTTCTTGCCGACGGCCGCCGCCTTGTCCCCGCCAGTGGGGCGCTGCGATGCCGCGATGGGGCGTCCGCCCTTTTGTTCAGCCATGTGTGGTGTCTCCTTGCTTCACTGTGATTGCTTCACTACGCTGCGATTCGATGTACTGGTTTTCGAGAGATTCCGCTGTTGCTGCCGGCGCGCCTATTCGGCGGCCGCGGCCGGAACTGCGTCGGCTTCGGCAACCGGAGCGGGTCCGGGCACGGGCAGAGCAGGCACGGCGGGCACGGGCACGCCGGGAGCGGCGTGGGAGCCTTCGCCGCCCAGCATCGCCTGTGCGATGGAAGGCTGCGGGGCCGGAGGCTGCGGACGGCGGTGGGCACGCTTCTCGCGTTCCTTCTGCCGTTTTGCCAGGCGCTTCAGGGTTTCGTCGATGCGGACGGTCAGGAACTTGATGATCGAGTCCTGAACGCGCATGCGGCGCTCGAATTCCTTGACGGTCGAAGGCTCTGCGGTGAACTGCAGGAGCACGTAGTAGCCTTCGCGGTTCTTTTCCACACGGTAGGCGAGCTTGCGCTTGCCCCACTTTTCGACCTTGTCCACCACGCCGCCACCGGTCGTGATGTACTTGGACAACAGTTCGACCAGCTGGTCGATGTCCTCTTCTGTCGCATCGGGTTTCACGATGAACAGATTCTCGTAGATTCTCTTCATTTAACTGGCTGTGCCTCTTGGTTTAACCCCGTCCGGTTGGAGCCGTTCGGAGTAGAGCTCCGGGCGCGACCGTTGAACCTGGTCATGGACAATTCGACGCCCTCGGCTATTACGGATTCCGTTGCGTCGGCGGCTAGACCGACGAACTCCTCCAGAGTTTCACTCTGCCGCCGCGAAAACCGCGACAACAAATAATCCGCCCCGCTCTCGAGCGGATGGCCGGGGTGCACCCCCAGCCGGATCCTTGGGAAATCCTGCGTTCCCAGTTTGGCGATCACGTCCTTGGCCCCGTTGTGTCCGGCAGCGGAACCGCCGGGCCGGACCCGCATGGAGCCCCAGGGAAGATCCAGTTCGTCGTACACCAGAACCAGTTCCGCGGGCGTGACCCCGTTTTTCTGCATCAGCGGCTTGACGGCCACACCGCTGAGGTTCATGAAGGTCTGGGGCTGGGCCAGCATCACGGGTTTCCCCGCGATCGTCCCCTGCCCCACCAGAGCCTGGCATTCCTTGCGCGTCATCCGGATGGAATGACGCGCGGCCAGCACATCCACCACGAGGAAGCCGAGGTTGTGGGGCGTCGCCGCGTAGCGCTCGCCCGGATTGCCGAGACCGGCCACAAGGAACATAAGCCCCGGACCCCTTCCCCGAAACTACTTCTTCTTGGCCGGAGCGGCGGCCTTGGCGGCCTTCGCCGGTGCAGCCTTGGCAGCCTTGGCGGCTTCCTTCTTGCCCTTCTTGCCGGCATCGGCCTCGGCTTCGGGAGCCGGCGCCTCTTCCTTCACACCCACCACGTGGGCGATCACGGCCTCGCCGTTGGTGATGACGCGGACGCCCGGCTTCAAGGGCAGATCCGAAACGCGGATCGTGCCGCCGACCATCAGTTCGGTGACGTCCACATCAAACTGCGTGGGGATGTCGTCGGGAATGCATTCGATTTCCACCGCGCGGGTGACGATGTCGAGGCTGCCGCCCTGCTGTTTGACGCCCTTGGATTCGCCGAACACATGGACCGGAATGCCCACGCGGAGCTTGCGGGCCAGATCGATGCGCCGGAAATCGACGTGCAGGAGGTTGCCCTTGATCGGATCGTAGCTCTCATCGGCCACGATCACGGGGGTGCGCTCGACGCCTTCCACCTCGACGTCGAAAATCGAGTTGTGGCCGGTCTTGGACCGGAGGATCTTCAGCACGTCCTTCGGGTTGACGGTCACGGCCACGGAATCCTTGAAGGCACCGTAGACAATGGCCGGAATCATGCCGGTAACGCGGACGCGGCGGGCTTCGTTCTTGCCGCGCGTGGTGCGCAACTGCGCGGGAACTACTTTGTCAAGTCTCAATTCCTGTCTCCTTGGTCACAAGTCCGTTTCGGTCCCGGCCAGACAACACCGGACACGAGTCGTGGGTTGTGTTTTTCTGTTCCTGACTCAGCAGGAGTGAATTCTTCGGCGGGCGCACGGACACGGGTATGCCGGTTCCGGTCAACATCCGAATCTATGAGTTTAGCACGAAATGCCGCGGTTGCCGGATATCATGGTTCTGTCGCATGGTCCCGCGCTTGATCACGCCGGAGGAAGTCCGGAACCGAGGCCCGGTTGTCGCCGCCGGCAGGGTGTCCGGCCGGGGGATTCGACCGTGAGGCGCTGGCGCGGCCCGCTGATTGTATTCCTGATCGTGACCGGCTTCTACTGGAAGCTCACGCTGTCGCGGCAATACACCTTCCTTGAGAGTCTGGACCAGGCCGACCAGGTCCTGCCCTGGCTCGATCTGGGCGTGCATTCGATCCGGCACGGAGAAATACCGCTGTGGACTCCCTACGAACTCTACGGCCAGCCGCTGCTGGCCCAGGTTTCGCCGTCCGTGCTGAGCCCGTTCCTTTATCTTCTCGCCCTGACGCCGCTGCGCGACGGCCATCTGCAGATTTACTGGGTCCACGTGTGGTTTGTGCTGATTCATCTGGCCGGAGCCCTGCTGGCCTACTGGTTTCTGCGCGATCTGGAGCTGGATGAGCCGCCGGCGGTCCTCGGCGCGTCGCTGTTTGCCACGATGGGCTACTACGGCAGCACCGACTGGCCGCATCTGGTTGCCGCCGCCGTCTGGGCGCCCGCAATCTTTCTTTTCCTGTTCCGGGCCCTGCGGGGTCGCGCCCGCGCGGCCAGCAGCGCACTGGCCGGGATGTTCACAGGCATTGCATGGCTGTGCGGCTATCATGTGCCTCCCATCTACTTCACGCTCGCGGCCGGCAGCCTGCTCGGGTGGGTTCTGATCACACGCCGGCCGCCCTGGCGCGAGGCTGCGAAGCTGGTCCTGCCCTATGCCGCCGTTTTGGGGCTGGTTGCCGCGGTGCAGGTGCTGCCCGCGTCCGAGTACGGACACCTCGCGCTGCGCTACACGGCTTCCGGCGCGCTGCGCTGGAACGACCGTGTCCTCTTCCCCGAACATGCAGCGGCGGGATTCGAGGCCAAGGACATTCTCCACCTCGTGATCCAGGGTGCGGACAAGCAGGCCGAGCCCTACACGGGCGTGGTGGCACTGAGCCTTGCGGCACTGGCGCTGGCGACGCTGCTGCGGCGCGCCGAGGTCCGCGTGTTCGGCACGATGGCCGCCGCGGCGCTGCTGCTTTCCATGCCGAAGAATTTCTTCGTTTACGGACTGCTGTATTCGGTGGTGCCGATGTTCGAGAAGGCCCGCGCGCCGTCCCTGATGATGTGCGTGTTCCATTTCGCCGTTTCCGTGCTGGCTGCGTTCGGACTGAGCCAGGTGACGGCGCCG
>Ga0007854_10000854_pt1 | contig 19639 bp, 23 predicted proteins | sample CryBogCBH12Aug08_FD_60382 | JGI IMG/M metagenome (GOLD analysis project Ga0007854, IMG submission 60382) | Freshwater microbial communities from Crystal Bog, Wisconsin, USA - CBH12Aug08 | ecosystem: Environmental > Aquatic > Freshwater > Lake | place: Crystal Bog, Wisconsin, USA | collected...
ACAGAAAGTTTTGAAACTGAACCCATACCTTGGTAGCCTTGATGCAATCCATCATGCAAAATTTCAAAACGATTTGCAATATAATTAAGTAGAGCGCCACCATTTACCAAATCGCAAAATCTCCAACTTGCAAAATTGCAAAAACGAATAAAACACCAATTTACAAAAATTGAAATTTGAAAAATTACAAAAATTAATATCTCAACTAAATAAATAATTATGAAAGATATATATAAATATTCAGATCCGCAAAAAGTATTCAATAAAGCTAAAAGATTATATGGTAACGACATTGATATAAAATTATCTACAAGACAAGATAAAAAATACATGATAAAACATAATAATAAATGGATTCACTTCGGCCAAATTGGATATTCAGATTTTACCAAAACAAACGACAATACCAAAAGAAAACATTTTCAACAAAGAAATCATGAATGGAAAAACAAACCTAAATATTCACCGGCTTATTTATCATATCATTTACTTTGGTAAATAAAAGTGTAAATTTATTTTCTTCCATATTTTAATATAAAAATATGGAAAATAATAATACTGCTTTAAAAAAACGTAGTTGTAAAGCTTGCGGCAAGACATTAAAAATGATTGGTGTTCAGCGTTCAAATGGTAGCTGTAATTATTCAGATTTTGCATCTCGTAGTATGCATAAAAAGTGTTTCAAATCAATCAAAGAAACTTCAAATGTTTTAAAGATGATAGAACAAATTGAAAATAAAATAAAAAAACATAATGAATTAGTAACAGAAATTAATACATTAGAAAATAGTTTGTTTGAATCAAACCAAGAACTTAATGAATTAATGAAAGATCAATCATAACGTTTAGGTTTTTTCACATCTCTTTTTTCTCTAACAATATTTTCCTCTTCAACGCCAGACTGTTTAATCAACTTCTTCACTCTAGTTTCTTTTTTATATACTTTCTCTATATCTTCATCATTACTTTTAGTATGCTTAGGTACTTTTAATAACTGATTCCTAGCCTTTTTAACCCCATTAGTTAAATAAACTGTCTTACCTCTAGCAGATGCAACAGTATAAACTTCATTAGACCATGCATTTTCACTACCTTTTTTAAATAATTTCTTCTCTAATATTCTTACCTTATCCCCATTTTCTAAGTCAGTTGTAATATCATTTTGTTGTGATTTTTTCAAATTAATTTGTTGTACAAATTGAATATATAACTCTTGTAATGCTTGATTAGGCGATAAACCTAACAGTGCAGAATGTGGCGAATTGTTATAAGTATCAATAACCTTTGTTAATGAATCAACCCAATTAGCCGATTTTGTTACTATTCTTTTCTTTGTTAATATCTTTTTCAATGTTAAAGCGAATCTATCAATGATCCCCAATGCGTGATGATCATTAATAGCTACAGTGTTAAAATTAATTTCCAATTTCTTTATATAAGCTTGAAACTTATTACTTAAAAAACTTGAATCTGAATCACTTATAATATTAGTTGGTACAACATCAGCCTCTTTTACAATTTCTTGAAATGTTTTTAATACTGTTTCATCATCTTTATTCTTCATAGGTTCACATGTTACGTGCCTACTAAAAATATCAATACAACATAAAATATATTTATAACCTTTATTAGCGCTTTCATACTTAGCTAATACATATATATCCATATTCCAGAATTCATTAGGATAAAAGGCAACTATAGATGATTGCTTTTTATCAACTACTACCTTAGTTAATTGTTCCGCTTCTTGATCTTCTAAATACTCTTTAATCTTAGCTAATGTTATTTTAAAACCATCTTCATTTAATAGCTTATGTAGCTTAGCAGCAGATGGATAATTATTTTCTTCATAATATTCTTTAACTTTATCTTCCATTATATAACTAATTAGATATTTTTTAATTGATAACATTAATATATTCTAACTTAGTTGCTCTTGTTAATGCAACATATCGCAACTTATCAGTTAACCTATCCCATTCATGAATTGTATAAGGAAAGTCAAAAGTGCAACCTTGACTTTTATGAATGGTCATAGCATAGGCAAGATAAAATAACTTTTGAAAGTCATTAACATCAATAACCTTTTTGCATCTATCATTTTTGATAAAAATCATATTGCCTTTAATCTTCTCAACGGTATACTCTTCATTATTAATAATATCTAATTCTTTATTATTAATATGTGCAATAATAGGCATCTTTGGATATAATATAACATCTTGACTATTTGGGTCAAACTCTGACTTTTTCAAACATATCTTTTTTTTATGATATAACACCTCCATTTTATTGTTCATCATTTCATTATAATAAATTCTCATCTTGTTTGTGTAGCAAAGATGCTTAAAGGTTAGTTCATTATTAAAGTTGGTCTTGTCACGACTCATTATAGTTTCAAATTTACACATATTAAATAATTTATCATCACTACGTCTACATTTACTTAATACTATTTTTTTAGCATCAGCTAGCTCCAACAAAGCAATAGAATTTTTATAATCTGTATATTCGCTGATTCTATCATTAACTGGTGGTAATTGATTAAAATCACCAACCAATATAAACTTAACCTTAGGATTAATCATTTTAATAGTTAATAACAATTTATAAAATATTTCTTTCATCATGCTTATTTCATCAACAAAAATATAATCAACTTTCATATCTTTGATAGCTTTCATAGAGTTTATCTTTGTTGAATACCTATGTAATGTGGTTCCGTTAATTAATAATGCAGCTTTATTAGTGGGGGCTAGTACGGCGTATTTCTTTAATAAAACATCTAACTTTGACTTAATCATATTAATCAAAGTTGTTTTACCACATCCAGCTGGACCATCAATATAAAAACTAGAATCGCTATCAATCACCTTATTAACTAATGGTGTAAAATCATTATCTTCTACATCATTATAAATTGTCCACTCACGATTTATAATTTTGTAAAAATCGCGTCTTATCCATCGTGCTTTTTTCTCAAATTTCAACCTCTCTTCTTTGAATTCAAGCTTATACTTATACACACCTGCGCGCCATTCATGACCTTTAATGTTTAATCCATCATCATCTACTTCAAAAGGTAATTTATCATCTGGAAAAGTACATATAACACAATCAGTTGATAGATCATAAACCTTCCCACCTTTTGATTCAATCAATAAACTTAACTTATGCAATTCAATATTTTCAAGTTGTATAATTTGTTGATAAATTGGTGCTTCAGTTTCAACTTTTTGAATATGTCTCTCTTTAGTTACATGGTAAAATATATTATCATCAACTTCAATCTTTTCAACAAACGATCCATCATTTTTGTTATATTGAAAAAATGCCTCCATTGGTTCCCTTGTAATACATATTGATTCTGTTGTTGTTTGCTTATCAATATTAGGATGAAATGCACCAATCATTGAGTTGATGGCTAGTTTTGATAATTCAACTGGTAACTCATCACGACATTTATCAATAAAAGAACTATAATAATCGTGCTTAACAGTAAGTGATGCTTGAACGGTATATAATATATCCTTAGCTTTAATGATACCTGATTTTAAACAGTAATCAACCATAGGGTAATAATACCAACCATTACCACGTAATGGAAAATATGAACCATGTTTTATAAAATAAATACCTGCTCCTGTCTGTCCATTGTACTTAACAACCCTGTCAAAGACGGTAAATAACGGATAATCATACTTACTACTATATAACTGTTCAGTTCTAGATTTATTAATATCAATACGATATATTTTATCGCCTGTATCTTCTTTGTTTAACTTCTCAATAAAAGCATAAGAAAATGCCGCAGGTGATCTCATTATCTCTGCAACTTGTGAATTATATGATGATTCAGTTTCACTAGTCTTAACATAATCTCCATCTTCTTGTTCTTGATGACATTTATCTTTATGACATGATGGGCATAATACCTGTAAGTTTTTCATAACGTTCGTTCCACCATTAGCTAGTGGTTTAATATGATCAATATGAAACCGTTTAACTGTTTCCTTGCATACATTACATTTATTTTTAAATTTCTTAATAAGCTTCTCTCTCTCTCCAATACTCAAATTAACCCTTGCGTTTTTATCCTCAAAGTGTTGTTCTCTCAATTGCCTAATGAATCCTACAAATGTTTGATTCTTGAATTCAATATTATGTTTGATGCACAAATCAAAAACTCTTCGCCATGTCATCCCTTTGTTTCTATCATTAGGATCTAAACATAGCCAATACTTAACCTTATTAATAATAACTTTAATTTGATTAATTGATGTATGACTAACCCTTACTTTAGGCACACCATAATATTTAATAACATCTCTTACAATATCATTTAAATCATTAACTCCATCTCTAGAGTAAATAATAACATAACTATCTAAATCATTATAATTAACAAGCTCCTCAACTGGTACATTTTCAAGCAAATCATCGCGATCAAATTTATTGTCAAACTCAAGCTGTTGAATAATATTAGTATTAAAATCAGTTTTAACCTTTGACCTTTCACACATACTTTTAATGTCCTTCTTATCCTTTATTAAATATTGATGGTTATCAATCGCATAATAAACCAAAGCAGGGTAATTCCTATTTTTAGATCTAGATTTTAAAAAACAATTTTCTGCGATATCAAATGCATAATGACTGATATCGTATTTTTGACATATAACCTGTAGACAATCAGGACTAATGCCGTCATTAACATTCCATCCTTCCCCATCATCATCAAGATCAAGCCCCTCATCTAACGGTGATGATTCGCATGTATAAAATTCATTTACAATTTTTAAAAAATCTTCTTTTTTCACATGTGGATAACAAGCTAAAAAGTTATCCATAACACAGTGACCAGTCTTTTTATCAAACACATCAGAGTTATTAATTGAATTATATTTAACGTAATTACAAGCTTTCATTTTCATTCTACCAGTTGATAAGCCAGTCATTGATTCAGTAGCCTTTGAGTATGAATGACTATAAAATGCTTCAATATATGAATCCTCCTGATCAACTTTATAACCTCCGCCTTCACTTGATGCTAAAAGTGTATCAACAATATGAATAGCTTGCCTTTCAGTTTTAGCCTTCACAACATTAGTTATCTTCAATGGTACTTTTTCAGGTGCTCTTTCAGTCCATTTACCATTTCTTTGTTTATAACTTACATCACGAATAACAGTGGTAGTAACAAAAAATGTTTTTGTATCTTTTCCTCTTTCTTCACGATGAATTCTTATATCGTCCGCCGCTTTAAATCTTTCATCAAGTTCAGCTTTCCAACCTTCTAATAGTTGTTCATAGTTATCCTTTGCCTTATTTAAAGTTGGTTTGAAAGTCTTTCTCACATACTTTCGTTTTCCTTCATTCATACCAATATTAAGAAGACTAGACTCTTCTTTTTGTATCTTTTTCAATTTATTAGTTTCCTTCCTCTGTATCTTGTCTTCACGTTTTTTTAAAATTGTAGCTTTGCGTTTTTCAACAGCACTCATATTAATACTATGACTTAGATTATTATTTTGTTTTGAACTATCCATATATATTGAGTAGAAATTAATCTTTAAATATAAATTTTCTATATATTTATATCTAAAGAAATATTAAAATTATTATTTTTTACAATAATAATAATATTAATAAGGTTATTATAGTTCTTCTTTTTTATCATCATCACTTATCTTAAGTGAAAATAATATTTCCAAATCATTTACTGTACTTTTACATTTTGAGATCTTCTCTAAAATTTTATTTTCATCATATTTATTCCTATAATATCTGTTACGTTGTCTGATTCTTCGGTTTGCAGTATCTAAAAAATTAATACATTTCCGACATCTCTTTGAGTATTTAATATAAGTCTTAACTGGTTTAGATTCATTACAAACATTACATGTTCGCATTGGTTCATTTTCAAATGTTTCAAGTATAATTGTTTCATTATTTTTTTCCATTATATTATATATAATAGTAGAAATTAATCTTTATATATAAATTTCTATACTATTTTTTTAATAACTTTTTAACTTGAGTTTGTAAATCTAAAATCATCTTTTGTTGTTCTTGAATAGCATTAATTAAAACAGGAATTAATCCCATGTAGTTCATCATATATTTATCATCATCTGATTTACATATTAATTCAGGTATTACTTCCTCAACATGTTGAGCTATCAAACCAAGGCTTTTGGTATCAGTATCTTTCTCATTAATATAGTTGAACTTAAAAGATGCTAACCTCATTATTTCATTTAATCCATAATTTAATGCTTGGAAATTCTTTTTTAATGATTGATCTGAAAAAGTATTATAAGCCCCGTTTGATGATATACTAGCACCATTACCTGATAAGTTAGGACCCACTGATGATAAATTTCTAAAATATAAAGTTGAATAATAATCAATATATCCATTTGATGATGTAGCACTCATTCGTAAAACATAGTTTGATGATGAACCACAATAATAAGATGGTGACCCAGTATTATTATTATATATACTTCCATTTGAATCAATTTTTAATATTTGAGAACCATTATTAGAAAATATAAAACCATTATAACAATAACTAGTATTCACATCAAATTGAAAAGCGTTATTTGCTGCACTACTATATAAGCTACAAACACTGGTGCCATATGTATAATCGCAAAATTGCAATGATGCACCTAATGTGTCGCCGTTTGCTGTTGCACCAATGCTTAATGTTCTATTAATAGAAGGTGAACTTATAAAATCAATTTCAAGCCACCCATAAGTACCATTCTTATGTTTCATAGCTATAAATTTAGCATAACATGTGTTTGAGTTCATAACGTAATAACTCAAAGGATTTAATACATTACTACCATAAAAAGTATTTGATCCTTGAGTACCAATATATAATAATCCACTATTACCACTAGATGCTGATGTACTCGGTATGGCAAAATTAGTTTTAACTAAGTTTATCTCAGTTCCTAATTGACTATCAGATGTTATTTGTGGAAAGTAAAGATTATAATATAAATAATTTGAAAGAGTATAATTTATAATTTGTAAAGAATTAACAGGAAAAGATAATGTTACCTCTTTATAGCCTACCATTAATATGATTTAGATATTAATTTATAAAGTTTGCAGTAAACCCGTAATTATTCCCATTGTTTAAGGTTGATGCTCCGTTTGTAATTTTAGTAGGTAGTGTAGTATTGATTGTTGATATTGATGTATTAATTGATGATATACTATTAGTATGTGAGTACACAGTACCCGATAAAGTATTTATACTATTTGTATTATAATATAAAGTACCTGATAAAGTTGTTATACTATTTTGATCGTTGATTAATCCAATTAATAATTGTCCAGTTTGAGTAAATGCTGTTGATAAGCCACCAGATAATGAGACTAAATAATTGTAATAATAACCAGATATAGAATCAACAACACCAGACAAACCGATTAATGAATTATTTTGATAATATATTAAACCAGATAAAGTATTAATACAAGCTTGATCAATAATTAATCCATTTAATAACTGAGCTGTTTGAGTAAACGCTGTTGATAATCCACCAGATAAACTATAAATTGCATTTGTGTTAGAATAAACAATACTTGATAATGAATAAATATTAATATTTGATGCCCCTAATAAATTAGCATAATAACCTGATATTGTATTTATAACAGATGATAAAGTATATATTGAATTCGTATTATAATAAATTCCACTTGATAAAGTTACAATTGAATTAGAATTGTAATATACAATTGAACTTATTGAAATTATTTCATTAGCTATTACACTTGATGAATTATTTAAACTGTAAACACTACCTGATAATGTATTTAAATATGAATTATCAGTTGTAAGTGTAGAATTTAATAAAGCTACTGAAGATAATAAAGATGTAATTTGTGTATTCATACTAGATTGATTTGTATTTAATGCTGATACTTGACCTGATATAGCAGAATCAAATGAAATAAAATCATGAAAACCTTGGAATATTTGACCTGATAAAGTAGCTGTATATAATTGTTGTTGTTGATATTCACCAGATAAAGTTATAACTGTTGTTTCAAGATAATTAATTAAATCACCCACTGCTACATTAAACATTGAACCTGTTATATAAATATTATTAACATATAAACGATTACATGAAACATCATTAGTAAAATATCCACTTGTATAATAGCCATTAGTAGCATTTATAGTTGTACCATGTATTTGATTCGTTGTTAAATTGCCTGCCATGGTAATATCACCGTTTGGATTCATTACAATATTATCTTGTACCCCGTTATTGATTCGTAAAAAGCAAGATGTAAATCTAGAAAAAACGGATGCATCAACATATATTCCAGTTGTTAAATATAAACATTGTGTTTGTAATGCTTCAACTTGACCCTCAATAGCTGTTACTTCTGTAGCCAATGCCGTAATTAGGGCTGTTGTACTTGTGTAGGTCACACCAAGTAATGCAATATTACCAACTGATAAAACAGTATTCATAGCTCCTAAAAAATCTCCGGTAAAACTGCTTCCTGCCGGACCAGTAGCTCCAGTATCGCCTTTATCACCTTTGCTACCAGTTGCTCCAGTTGCGCCTGTTCCTCCTGTATTTCCTTGTGGACCTTGTGGACCTGTTGGACCTTGTACTAAACCAAAATTTAATACGAAACCAGATACTGTTACATAAGGGGTTCCAGTATTACTAACACTATTGACATATCCAACTGTAAAGGTAGGCACATAAGAAGGAATACCTAAATTTAAATAGTATGGGTTACTTCCTGATATAGAGGCATAAGCTGTTGTAGTTCCCGTTGAATATGTATAACCTATAGCCATCGTTGGTGCAGGACCAGTAGCTCCAGTTATACCACTACTTTTAAATAATAAAGTAATAGCCCAATTTGTACCACCACCACCGCTACTGGAAAATTTAACATTAAGTGGATTTGTTGAGTTTGTTAAAGATATATTATAGCTTGTATTTGTTATTTGTGTTGTTCCTGAAACTGTAGTTATAGAAAGTATAGCAGTACCATTATTATATATATTCATACTTGTAGGTGCTGATATATTTGTTTGTGTCTGTATATAATAACCATATAACACTGAAGGCGGTACACTGGCTGCAAATCCACTTAATGTACTCCATGGTGTAATTCCACCAACATTAAAATAACTTAAAGCTGTAAAATTACCAAAGTAAGTAAAAGTATAATTAAAGTAACCACCTCCTTTTTGTAAAGCTGATATATTACTTGAAATTGTATTAAATTGTTGTTGTATATTTGATGTTGTACCTTGTAAATTAAAGACTTCTGAATTCTGCAATACACCATAGGCTGTTTGCATGGTACCATAAAAATATAAATTATTATTACAATATATATAATTCATATTACAATAACCGTTAGCATATTGAAAAGGTTGGTAAGTAGTAGTACCAATTAATCCATTTAATGCGTTGACTTGAGCACTTATTGTTGTAATTTCATTACTTTGAATATAAACGGCATTTGATATTGTTATTATTTCCATATTATGAATATTTAAATAGCTTGATATTGTATTGATATTATTATTCAATGATAAAATAGAATTTGATAAAGTTAATGTACTATAATAAATATTACTTGATAATGTTGATACAGAATTTGATAAAGTTAAAACATAATTTGATAAACTTGTAAATTGTAAAGCAACATTACCGGCATTTATTATATTATAAAGATCTGATTGTTGCACATAAACTGACCCGTAATTTCCTAATTGTATCGTAGAGTTGATTTTTAAATTATATAAAAAATTGGTTACAGTATTAAAGTTCATTTGAGAACTTGCTAATGAATAAGTAATATATGCACTGCCACCTGTTGAGTAACCAATCAATGCATTTAAATTAACTAAGTTAGAATTGATAGATGATATTTGACTTGTGAATATGCCACTGATAGAATTTATTTCATTGTTTAAACCTATTAAGTAAGATGATATTGTATTGATATCTTGAAATAAAACAGTAACATTCATACCAAAACCATTTAATATGCCTGATATAGTATTTATTTCTAATGCATAGTTTGGTAAGACACCATATAGATAATTGAATTGTGATTGAATAGGTGATGTTAAACCTGTATAATAATATATTGGGACACCATTCAATGATGAACCGCTTATATCATATGTTGATAAAATGTTATTGTAATTGTAAACATAATTTGAATTAACGTTTTTTAATCCTGTTAAATTGTTAGTGTTTAATCCCGATAAATTCTGAATCATATTATAATACTATAGATTATTTTATAAAAAATACTTTATAAAATAATATTTTTCTAGTCTAATATAATGTCTATTTCTGTAGTTGATAAGATAAGTTATACACTCTTTATTTCATCTAATGATAAAGTAAGCGGTACTAATAATAATGCAACCTTTAATGTTAATTGGATAAGTTTATTTCCTAATAATGATCACGACGCTTATAAAGTTTTATTTTGCTTTCAAACTGTCGGTGGTTACTATAAGGATTATCCACAATCTCCTATGTTTTACAATAGTGCAAAGGTAACCGCTAATTTTAGAACTAAATCATATTCATTAGATACATCCACTAATTCACCTTCTTATACACTTGGCATTATTCAGCGTGATATCCAAAGTACAACTTCATCATCAAACACATTGTCATGTTATTATGGTTGGACTGCCGGAAAAACTATAAGCCGACCACAAGGTGACCAATTGACAATTACAATTTATAATAATTATACTTATTCATATCTAAATAATGTTTGGGTTAGTAATGGTCCATCTGGTAATGGTTATGCTGTAGGAAATATTGTTTATTATGCAGTTACCACGCTTTATTACTCATGCATACTTGCCGCAACAAATCAAATACCTACAAATGTTACCTATTGGGTTGGTGTTGTACCAGCGTCTACAAATTCGCCATACGTTTTATTAACTGATACAAATTCAGCCGGTGTTGCTACTACAGATATGACGGCTTGGAATATGGTTATAGAATTTATACCTTGTACTGATACTATTTTTTAATGTTGAAACATTTGATGAGTTTTATTTCTATTCTTCTCTAATGGTGATTTAAATTTCTTTTCTTCTTGGTGTTCTTCTAATTGATTTTCATTTATAGCATTGGTTATCTTTCTATATTTATTACCTAATCTTTCATTATCTATTCTTTTATTTCCGATTTTTCGTTGTTCTCTTCTGAGTTCTTTACTTCCTAACATTGTCATATATTATAATGTTAGAAAATAAATAATTTATAGTTTTTTAAAATCTTGCCGATAATAAACCGTCTTGCAATACAAATATTATATCAAAATTACTATAAAAATCTAAAACATAACTATTTGCAGAAAGAGCATTTAACATGTTAAATTCAAAGAATAACTGACTTGATAATGTATTAGTACCAGATATAATAACATCTGATCTACCAGCGAATAATTCTAATTCAGTACCAATACAGAAACCAGCTTTATATGAATTAACGGTTTGAGCTTGTAGTACTGTACCACCACCTAAAACCGCACCAGTACCAGCAGCATTTATACCTGCTATGCCACCATTTCCACATCCATTATCTCCAGTGTCGGCAACATTGTAATAATCAAAACCGAGACCACTTCCAACATCAGCTTTAGATAATCCATGCCATGATTTAAGCACTTCCATATAAGCCTCCGCGTAAGAATATATTGTCGTACCATTACTCAATGTGACAGGTTTCTGAGGGAAAAGGGCCCCACCTAGTCTCCAGTAATATGAGCTAATGTTTGGGTTACTTCTTGATCCTAATGAATAAGATAAAGCATTTGTTGTCATAGAATTAACTCGTGGTAATACGATTAATGTTTTTAAAGATGCATGTCTGGCGGGACAAATAAATGATTGATTACCACTTGAAGATGCCGGCAGTGTTCCAACAAAATGTCTAAATGAATTTCCATGTAAAAATATTGCTTCACTAAAAGGGGTTACGCTGTTTACCATTGCCATTCCTTCATCAGACAATTCAATCATTGCTATTTCTAACTCTACACCAGTAACTGAATATGTCGGTGTTGTTGCTTGTGCCCAACAAAAAGCAACGCTATTCTGTTCTAAAACTATTTCAATTCTAATATCATCAGCTAATGCGAATAGTGGTAACATTTTATCAGCACCTAATCCAATCAAACCAGACAATATAGGAAGACATACGGTTAAGTGAGTATTACCAGTTTGATTTAATAAAGCACCACTTCTATATCCTGTTTCACTTGAACTTATACCTAGCGCGGAAGATGCACCATATGACTCAGCATAATTCATCTGAGAATCTATTATGTAATTAAATAAGACGTTATAATTTGCTATACTTTCTAACAAGTTAGAACCGTGATATATATTTATACTGTTTATTACACAAGCACCGCATCTATCTAAATTAAAATTATCTGCAGCGGTTACTGATGTATTGTTAATGGTAAATTTTAAATAGGTTTGTTGTGGATCAAGAAATGTATTACGGCGACCTGCTGGTACATATAGAATAATTGTATTAGATGCTAAAAAGGTTGTTCCATTGGTAGCTGGTACTGATGCTCTATAAGCTTTACCTGCAACACTAGAGGCTTTTAAGTTAAATAAACAATCTGAACTCACAGCGTGACGATTTGGGACTAACTCATGGTTATCTGTCATATATAATAGCGTTAGAAAATATTTATAATATATTTTTATTTATTACTAAAGTAAAAAATAAAAAAACTAAATAATTTTATGCATATTTAAGTATATTATGAAAATTTGCATCATTTTTAAATCTATCTACGTCTTCTGTTATTGAAAAGTGCAGAGTTAAATTCCAATTACAATTATTAAAATTAATATGGTTTAGTAAATCATCCTTTATTTCAACCTGTATTGAATCAATAACATCAATATTAACCGGTATCTCAAATATAGTTGATTTTTGAAATATGATTTGGTTTGATCCACTTTGTATTATAATAGGTTGTATTATAGAACCTGTAGATTTATCAAATGATTCTATATTATTAGTATTAAAAGTTTCTATCCAAATGTTTATATGTGACACACCATTAAAGTTACATGTAAAAGGTAATGTTATAGAACCCATATTAGAAATGTACACTGTATTAATTGCGAAACCCATTATTTCATATATAGTTGATCCTGTTGTTATTGACCATGCACTTGTATATGTTATTGTAAATTGATTTGTTATGCTATTATAAGTTATACTAAAATTTGTTGGCATTTGAGATAAGAATTGAGTCATAAAAGTATTTACATTATAATTTCCTTTTGTAATATTAACAGAGTACGATGTTGAACCTATAGAATAATTAAAAGTATTATTGTATTCATTTATTACATATATTGAGTTTGGAGATGTAAAAGCTAAAACTGATGTTGAAAACATTATAGAATCTTTTGGTCTTCTTATCGGTGATTCTAAAATGAATTCTACATTAGAATTAAAAGAACCATTATTGTAGGTTGTTGCATTTCTAGAGTCAAGACTAACAAAAAAATTACTCGTCTGTGTGTATAATAGATCGTTCATTATCATTACTTAGATTATTATTTTCAGTTTTTGTTTTTAATTCTTCTTCTCGTTTCCTTTGATTCTCTTCGTATTTTTCATTAACTGGTAGTTTTAATATATCCTCAAGGGTTCCGTGACTTGGTGGTAGTCTTTCTTTATAAAGTTCATCTAATATGCTATTCTCATATTGAATAAACCTTGTCAAATTAAAAAATTCTTTGTATTTTTCAGACATGTATATATTTAATGGAGAAAAAAACTATAGTTTTTTATTTTCTAATCTACAATATATACGTAAATGGTCAAAAAAATATTTATGAAAAATACTGAAGATGTTGAAGAAAAAAAGGGTAAAAATAAGAAATATGAAGAAGATGAAGATGATGAATATGAAGGATCAAGTGAAAATACAACAGAAGATGAAATAGAAAAACCTAAACGAAAATCAGGCAAAGCACCTAAAGAAAAAAAACCTTATGTTATGACTGAAAAACGAAAAGAAGCATTTGAGAAAGCTAAGAAGGTTAGAGAAGAAAAGATTAAAATTAAGAAAGCACAGAAAGAAGAAGAAGACGCTAAATATAATGCTTATAAAGAATCATTGAAGGCTAAGAAATTAAAGAAACAAGAAAGGAAGAAACAAGAAGAGATTAAAGAATTAGAAACAAGCAGTGAAGAAGAAGAAATTATAATTAAAAAGAAAAAGCCTAAAACTAAGGTTATATATGTTAAAGATGATGAACCTATTGAAAAACAACCAATTATTATTAATAATGTACCTTCTGGTGGATCATCAATAAGACCTAGACGATCAGTTTTTCATAATGGATTTCTTTAGTATTGATATTTAGATTCTAATATTTCTGTTGCTTTATCTGGATGGTGGAAAAAGTATTTAATTAGTTTCTGTTTAGTTTGAGTTTGATTTAATTTACCTAAATTATGTATTTCAAGTCCTAAATGATTTATTAGTTTAGTGATCTTTTTTTTGCTATTTAATTCTGATAAAATCAATAATGAATCTGAATTTAAATCAGTTGCCTTGATTCTTCTTTTATCTTCTTGGTTGCTTCTTTCAACATTTGTCGTTAAGTTTTCTTCTGGATCTGGTTCATCATGAAAATCTTTATGTGTAAAAAATGGTTCTTCTTCTTGATCTTGAAAATCATCGAAATCATTTGATGGTTTCTTTTCTGAAAATGCTTGTGGTATATGTCTTTCTAATATCTCTCTAGATCTTTTAGCTTCATCTATTTTTTCTCTGTTTAACTGATGGTACCTATTTATTTCTTCTTCAGTATCGTAACCATCATCTTTGACTTGAACATTTCTAGCTATTACTGTTCTAGGTCTAGTATATTGTGGGTGTGGGCTATTAAAAACTGGTGATGCTGTAGGAACTTGTGATGTTCTAGTTGGGCTATTTGTAGCTGTTGCAAAATTTATAGGTTGTCTGTGTAAAGTATTTGTATTTTCACGACTTGCTATTTCTCTAGATCCGAATGGTGTTAAATCATAACCTGAGGGTCTGCTATATGTTATTTGGGTTGGTGGTGGCCCTATATTAACTGCATTGTAACCTGGTTTAGGTGCTGGGTTATATTTAGGTTTTGATTTTCCGCTTGACTTTTTATGAGTATGAATATTTATAATATTTTTCACGCTTAGATTATTTTTATTAGTATTAATTGATTTAGAAGATTTTGATTTTCTCTTTCTAGCCATATAATATATATTAGATTTAAAATTATTCATCTAATAATATTTCATCAAAATCTTGATTGAATATTCTTTGAGTATCAACATTTAAAAACAAATAGTCATGAGGCTTTTGATATGAAAATTTCATTAGATCTATAATTTTATTTTTGTGATCTTCAAACAATTCATCAAATAGGTTCTCAAATTCTTTCTTGCTTGGTTTGAATAAAATTAAGTTGTTAAATAGTTTTCTAACTGATAAAGGAATAGATGTAAAATTTTGTAACAGAACAAATATATTGACTTTTAAATGTCTTCTGTTATATATTATCTTTTGTAATGTATTTAAGATAGCATGGTTTTTTAATGATGCTCCTACATCATCCAAGATTAATAATGTAGTTTCTTTTTCTGATGCTGCTTGTTCTAGTTGTTGGTATATTATGCTAATTGTATTTAAATTGAGATCGTCAAACATTTTGTCTGGATGATGCTTTTCAAATGGATTCACTTTTAATGAATTTCTTGAGTTTGTAGGCATTACTACTATTACGTGATTAAATACTTTTCTGAATACTTTTTGTTTCTTCCTTCCTGTTAATAATGATATCATTAGTGATGTTTTACCACTTGCTGGTTTGCCTATAAATCCTGTGAATCTAAAACCGTTAAGAAAGTTTAGCATATCATATTTTTCAAGGTGAGGCGCTAATGAATAGTCACATGTAAATACTGGCATATCTAAATCTAATTTTTTATTCTTTTTAATTTCCATTTATATTATTATCTAGTGTTAGATAATAATAATATAATAATGACAAGTTTTCATGATATACTCGCTAATGGATACTCAAAGGATAAGAAGAATAATTTAAATGGTTATAAATTGGATGATGAACTAAGCAATCATAACCATCAAGTATATTATCATCCTGAGAAAAAGAAACTCTTATATAATGTAACAGGTACACATAACGCTGAGGATATAATTGATGATATAAGACTTGCAACTGGTTTCGGTTTTAAGAAGACTAAACGATATAATGAAGAAAAAGAAACATTAAAAAGATCTAAACAAAAATATGGTACTGATAATGCTATATTAACTGGTCATAGTCTTGGTGGCGCTTACACGTCATATATATCTGATCCTAAACTAGATCAAGTATTTAATTTAGATAAAGCTAGTACGATTGGACAGAGATCAAGAGAAAATGAACATAATTTTCATCACAAATCCGATCTAGTAAGTACATTCGCTGATAAGAGCGTACCTTTTGGTCAGTCAAATTTTGACTTTCTTGATTCTCACAAAGTAAAGCATAGTAAAGAACTACCTTTATACTTTTAAAAAATATCTAGCTTAGTTTATATACAATGTCAGATCCACCAAATAATATACAAAATACGCAATCTTTAGACGATTTATACGCGGGTTCGCTTAAAAATTCGTTAAAGTCTCATATAACATATCACACAATTTTAAATAAAATAGCCACTGCTATTATACAATTGCCAGAATTTCAAAGATTAAAACAAGGTTCAACAGTTGATCACGAATTAGTTCATACCGTTTGCTGTATAACTGAAGACTTAGCAACTGCTAATAAGAAAAGTGAAAAGGTAGATAAACAGGCTTTAGTTGTTGAAGCTATTACAAAAGTTTTTCCATTACAACCTAATGAAGTTTTAACATTACAAAACCAAATACAATATTTATACAATAATGACTTAATAAAAAGGAGTAAATTCATTAGAAGAATCTTTAAAAAACTTAAAAATACTTGCCAAAAGTTTATTACATGAAGCAATTATTAAAACCCCACAAGTACATCAACTTATTATTAATAAAATACTTGCCTTAAAACTTAGTCATGGTTTGACTCTCATATTAATTATATTATTAACGTAAGTTAATTATATAATTAGATCCCATTTAATTTAAATTGAGTACATAATCTATCAACATATTGTTTTAAATCATCTTCAAATTCAAACTCAAACATTGTATATTCATCTGGCTCATCGCTTTCATAACATCTGAATGAAAAATTAACTCTGTTGTCAACTAATCTAAAATATAAAATCTCAGAGTCAACCTTAGAAGTAAAATAATACTTTATCATATAATAATAATTAGATATTTTTTTTATTTAAAATTTTTATGTAGTTTTTTTATAGCTTTTTTTTGTTTCTTTGTTGGTTTAACACTGATAGGTAAAACATATTCACCACCATGTAATATAGCTAACTCTGCTTTATTTCGTTTACCTTTAACTCTTCCACCTTTCTTAAACATAGGAATCAAAGTACCAGCAAATCCGCCAATTGTTGAACCTAATTCTTTTCCAAGACGTTCTCCTCGTTCACCACCTAAACGTTTACCGATAGCACCACCTGCCCAATCACCCGCATGTTTTCCAATAATATTGCCTAGAATAGCCATTATATATTTATACTGAGATAATATTATTTTCAAAATCTAAATGTTTTTTAGACTTCAAATGTCTGACTTTATTAGAATAAGTATATACACTACCACATACGCAAGTATTCTTTTCATTTTTCTGTTCTCTTATCCTTTCATTATTTTTATTTTGATAATTAATTTTATACTCTTTCATTTTCTCTTTGTTTTGATCTCTATATATTTTATTTCGTTCTAAGATTTTATCTTTGTTTTTTATATAATTTTTCATCTCTTTTTCTTTCGTTATTTCAGGGTTGTTCTTTCTAAATTCTTTTTTCTTCTCAAGAATCTCATCAGCTTTCTCCAAATAACGAGTTTTAACATTATTGATAATCTTCTCTTTATTTCTTTCATAGTATTCTTTTGAGCTTTGCAATGGTATATGTTTATTTACACAAGCTAATGTTTTTATATAATATGCCTCTCTTGCGTGTAGTTCATCTTTTGTATTACATATGCAATTTTCTATTAATATTATTCTGCAATTTTCAACACCATATTTATCAAATATATTATATGCTGTCACATTACTATTCAATCCATTTTTCCATCTTTTATAACCATTACGGTGTTTAACCATCCTTTGACTTAAATACTCTTTAGTTGTACTACCAATATATATATCTCCTTCTTCGTGATTAACTATAGGTTCAATCTTATATACTTTTGAATTCTCGTAATTTACCATTTTATACTATTATATATCATTATTCCTTTAAGTGTATTTTAATATCCTACATTGTAATCATAGTATGCCCCTGATATTATTAATTGCTTTCGTGTTTCGTTATTGTGATTTTGTATTATCTTGAAATGGTCTAATGTATGAAATGTAAACGGTTTATTAGCTTTTATTGTTTCTATAAAGTACCTATTGATTCTTCTAATTAAATAGCATTGCATCCTAAATTCTATAAAGCTTATTTTCATATTGTATCGTTTCTGTTGGATTGTATGATTTTCTAATTCTTTTTTAATTATTGTAGCTAATGGATGAATTGGTTTAGGAAGATACCCTTTTATTATATCAATTAATTCAATAGGTAATTTATTAATATGTTTTCGCATATATATTAGTTTGTAAAACTTTAATATCTAAATTATTTTATTATGGAAGATTTACCGACTGAATTATTAGATGTTATAAAATCTTATATACCTAAACCTGTTCATCCACTTTCTAAAATGTTAAAACCTTGTATTCTTGATTTTTCAATATTATTTGAAAAAATGCCTGTTCTAGTTACTTATAATAATTATTCTCGTGATCATGTAAATATTAATTTTTTGAATAAACTTTTTAGATATGGTGAACATATAGATTCTGATTTAATTTATAAAAATGAAAAAGCATTAAAATTATTATATTATTCAATGAGATATGATTATCAAGTGTTTTGGTTTGATTATGAATTAGAAGAAAAGATTAGATTTAGAAATAAGAATAATCTTGTTAATTTATATTAATGGACTATAAAATAGTTGGATCTGGTTTATATAAGTTAGTTTCATATTCTGGATGCTTTAAGTAATCCATCATATCATATAAAAACACATCTGGTGGTATTGGTGGTGGTGGTTTCGGAAAGAAATAGTCAACGATTGACTGGAAAAAATTGGTAAAACAATTTTGATTTGATAACATATATATAATACGTTATAAAATTAAAATTTATATGGTTTTTTATTGGAATTTTTGTTATATTTCAATTTGGGTTTTTTTTTGCACTTTTGCATTATCTCCATTTTGCGATTTGGTAAATGGTGGCGCTCTACTTAATTATATTGCAAATCGTTTTGAAATTTTGCATGATGGATTGCATCAAGGCTACCAAGGTATGGGTTCAGTTTCAAAACTTTCTGT
>Ga0007854_10000856_pt1 | contig 19635 bp, 12 predicted proteins | sample CryBogCBH12Aug08_FD_60382 | JGI IMG/M metagenome (GOLD analysis project Ga0007854, IMG submission 60382) | Freshwater microbial communities from Crystal Bog, Wisconsin, USA - CBH12Aug08 | ecosystem: Environmental > Aquatic > Freshwater > Lake | place: Crystal Bog, Wisconsin, USA | collected...
TGCTTCTCGTCGCCGATCATCCGCGTCGCCAGCGTGTGCGCCGCCGTGTTCTCGCTCATCATGCCGGCGGTGATGACAAAGATTTTTCCGCCGGACAGTTTCATGTTGTCCGCCGCGCCTTTTTCCAAAACGACCAGTTGCAGCGCGTCGTTCAAGTGCAAGTTCGTGTGCTGCCGGTGCGTCCGCGCCGCCTCGATGTCGTAAATCTCCGTGAACACGCGGCCCAAACCGCCAATGTAAACCGGCTGCTTCTTCAATTTCCCCTCGCGCATCAGGAGCGCAAGCAGCGCCAGCATTTCCTGCGTCCGCCCCAGCGCAAACGACGGGATCATGATCGCGCCCTTCTTTTTTTCCGCCGCGTGAATCGCCGCCACCAGCCGCTCGATTTCTTTTTCACGCGTGAAGCCATCCGCCACCGCGCGGTTGCCACGCGTCGTCTCCATGATGAGCACGTCCGCCTTCACGTCCTCGAACCGCGCGCCTTTCAAAATCGTCTGGTCGTGGAAACACACGTCGCCCGTGTAAAACATCGTCTCCTTTTTTCCGCGCAGCAAAATGCCCGCCGAACCGAGCGTGTGGCCGGCGTCGAAAAATTCCAGCGTCGGCGACGGCAACCCCGCCCGCGCCTTGTGATACGCCTGCCATTCCACTTCGCGGTTGTATTTGAAACCCTGAAAGTGCGGCGCGATTTCATCCAGCTCATCGTGCGTGTAGAGCGGATATTCCTTGATGCCCAGCTCGTCGCGCTGGCGCGTCATCACGTTCACGGAATTATGCAGCACGCGTTCCACCAGCAGATAGCTCAACTCCGTCATCAGGACGTGCGCCTTGGCATATTGCCTGCACGCCAGCGGTAGCGCGCCGACGTGATCGTGATGGCAATGCGAGAGCGCGATGGCATCCACATCATGCGTGTTCGCCTTGTTGAACAGCGGCATCGCCGCGCGCCCCTCGCGTTTCGGGTGCATGCCGGCGTCGAGCAAAATGCGGTGTTCGTCCAGCTCCACCAGCCACGCGCTCGCGCCGATGTCCGTGTCCGGGTTCAAATTCGTGATGTTCACAGGCTAATTGAACCACAGATGCGCGCCGAGGGACACAGTTAAAATGCAGAAGGCAGAATGAAGAATGCAGAAACGGGAAACGACAGATTACTCCACGGAAGAAAACTTCTTCATTCTGCATTCATAATTCTTCATTCCATTTGCGGATACCGCCAGACCCAGTCGCCTTGGCTATAGTCCAAAATAGGATTTCGAATAACACGATCTGATACGCCGACAACTTTTGGCTCCACCACACCGCCGTCATCCGTCTCATTCCAGCCGATGGAATACAAAACAAATTGTCCGTCATTCGTGCGCCGATATTTTAGCGGCCCGCCGCCGATGACATCGTGCGGAATTTTTTCGAGGAATTGCGGCGCGAGCACGTCCAGCGCTTCGGGAAATTCTCGGTGCGCCAGCCGGTAGCGCTCCAAGGCCAAAGCCACCCGCGCCAAGTTCACCGCCGTTTGTCCCCGCGCGACTTTTTGCGCGTAATTGTCAAGGAAACCTTCGAGCTGCGCAAAAAAATTAAAGGGCGAGCGGGATGTTTTTGAATGGGCAGCTTCACCGGCCAGCACCAATTTGGGCGAGACCGTTTGCTGCGTGTCATCCGCCACCGGCGCATTCCATTTTTGGCGCACTTGCACCAGTGTGATTTTGTTCTGATCGAACCAGCCCTTCGGCGCCAGATAAAACATCGCAAACTCGGGAAATTTGTTCAACACGTCGGCGTCGTGCTCGTTGTTGTTGCTTAACAAGGAAACAAATTCCTGATACCGCCCGCGCTTTTGCTCCAGATAATCAATCAGCCGGATGTGAAACGCCGGTTCGCTGCGGATGGTGAACTCGTAGTCCGCCAAAAAATCTAATTTGGCCAGTTCCGCGTCCAGCGCGGCCAGTTGCGCGTCCGACCACCGGTGTTCCGCCAGGCCTTCCCAAACGGGCTGAAGCATGATTTGCAAAATCGCAAGGCGGACGAGATGCGTGATGATAAACGGCTCCGTGCGGACGGCATCGGCCAACCGCAGGGAAAGTTTCACGTCGTCGAACGCCTTTTCACTCTGGCCGTTTTGCAGTTCCGCAATTGCGCGCAATTGCAACAATTGCGAACTGCGTTTCATGGCCGCCAGATGCGGGAGCAGAATCGCCGCCGGATCTTCCTTGTCATATTCCAGCGGAAATCGCGAAGCCGGTAGCCTGGCCGCCGCGCGCAAATCTTCAACCACCGGATCAAATTTGCTCAACGCCAGCAGAACATCCTGCGCCGGCGTTTGCGGCTGCGGCGGAACGGCAAATGCGTTCGTCTTGGTCGCCAGCCAGCGGTAGTAATTCTGCCATTCGCGCAAATCGGTTTTTTGGGCCATGAGCCAGTTGCCGCGATTGGTTGGACCGTCGGACCCAAAAGCATAGGCCGCAATATCCAATTGCAGCCGGTTCACGACATTGGTGTTGCGCGGTTTGATTTCGTGTCCGCTCTTGTCCAGCATCATTGCGTAACTGCTGGCGACCACCGGTGCGAAGGCAAAATTCTGGTCGTCCGGCACGGGCGGCGGGACGAAATCGGTAAAATTAAACTTCTCGCCTTTGGCTTCCCATTCATGTTTGAACTGGTTCCAGGCGTGCCAGCCGCGCCAGTTTTCCTCGGCGTAAAACAGCGCGACCAGCGTGGCGAAACAGGCGACGCTAAAAAGAAACCGCCGGAGATTTTTCCGACAGCACAGCCAGCGGATTGTGGCGACCAGCAGCCCGATGAACAAAACCAGTGCAGCCCACGCGCTCGCAAATTTCGGAACATCACTGGCCAGTCCGCAAGCCGCGCCGATTCCGGCGACAATGGTCGCGCCACTCACCGCCACCAGTAAGCAGAAAATAAATGGATTCCTGCCCAACGAATTTTTCCAGAAGCCTTTAGGTTTTTCGTCCATAAATTTATGTCATTAAAATCTCCGCCCGCTCGCTGCGCGGTCTCGGTGAGAAAATCTTTCGCCGGTCCACGTCGGGAGCCTCGTAGGTGCCGACCAGTTCCGCAAGCAAACGCTGCTGTTTTTTCAGTTCCACCATCGCCTCTGGTGACGGCGACGCGGATTTAACCACCAGCCTCGGCGACGCATCACGCTCGGACAAATTCATCGCGAGAATCAAAATCCAAACCGCCGCCAGCCCCGCCCATGCTTTTGGGTGCGGCCAGAAGATGGTCGAAAGTTGCTGGTTGAAAGTTGCCAGCCAGCCGTGGCGGGTGACGGGCGACGAGTGGCCGGACGATTGCGCCTCGCGCGCCGCCGCTAGAATTTCTCCGCGCCAGTCCGGCGGAAGTTGTCGCAGCGGCTGGCGGCTCAAGCGTTGTTCAAATTCGTCAGGCTTCATAAAAAAGTTTGGCCGCAAAAAGGCGCAGAAGGCGCAAAAATTATTTGGCATCCGCCGCCGGTCTTTTTCGTTTTGTGACTTTTGTGCATTTTTGCGGCTATTTGATTTCCTCGTAAAGTGGACGCAGCGTGTCGCGCAATTTGTCTAAACCGTAGCGATAGCGGCTGGCGGCGGTGTTTGGCGGAATCTCCAGCGCGGCGGCGATCTCTTCAAAAGTCAGCTCGCCCCAAAGTTTCAGATGCACGACGGCACGCTGATCCGCCGGCAGTTCGCCGAGCGCGGCGGCCAGCTCCTCGCGGAAAACTTTTTTATCCGGGTCGCTCGTCGGTGCAAACGGAGAAATGATTTCCGCCGCGAAATTTTCCTTCGTCCGCTCGCGCGTGCCGCGCCGGCGCATCAGGTCAATCGCCGCATTGTGAGCGAGGCGGATGAGGAAGGCGCGTTCCTCGCGGACACCGGCGAGTAGCGTCGCGTCGCGGGTGAGCTTGATGAAAATTTCCTGGAGCAGGTCGCGCGTGTCCGCCTCGTCGCGGGTGAGGTTGAGCAGGAAAGCAAACAGCGCCGGCGCGTGGGCGTCGTAGAGCCGTTCGATTTCTTTTCTGCCGAGCATTTTCATAATGACGCGCCCGCCGGCGGGATTTGTCTAGCCGGAAATGAAATTGGCCGCCGGATGAGGGCGGCCAATTTCAGGTGAAAATTTTTTCGATTCGCAGGAATTACGGCGTGGCCAGCCGGTAGAAGCGCGCCGGTTGCTGCGCGGCGGTGACATCATTTACCTGCCACTGGCCGCCGCTCGGTGCGGTATTGGTGGAGAGCGAAGTCCAGTTGGTTAAATCGGCGCTGGTCTGTGTGACGTAATTGGAACCGGCGGTGCCCGCGCAGTTCAACGTGATGCTGCCATCTCCATTCAAGCCGATGCCCGCGATGATGGGCGCAGGAACCAAATTGACAACCGCCGGCGCGGCGACGGCCTTGGTAGTAGTTTTGCCTTTGAGGGGATTTTGCGGGAGTCGCAAATTATCACCCCCGCCGCCGCCACCGCCGTGATGGGCGGCCACGACTGTGAGCAAGGCGTTAGAACTGGTCACGCTGCCGGCCTTATTGCTGACCTGAATTGAGTAGGCACCCGCGTCGGAGAATTTCACATTGGAAATGGTCAGGCTGCTGGTATGGCTACCGGAAATGTTGCCGCCATCCGACAGGCTCGCGCCATTCTTGAACCATTGAAACTGCATGGATCCACGGCCTTTCAATTTGGCCTGAAAAACCGTGGTTGTGCCGTTGGTCGCCACTTGGTTCGTGGGCTGTGTCACAAACACCGGCACCGGTGCCACGGTCAGGGTGGCGGTGGCGCTGGTCACGCTGCCGGCGAAATTGGTGATGATCACGGAATAGCTCGCCGCGTCGGTCGTCTTCACGCTGGAGATAGTGTAGGTGTCGCTGGTCGCCCCGGAGATGGCGGCGGCGCCTTTGAGCCACTGGTAGTGGAGGTTCAGGCCGGTGGCGACCACGCTGAAGCTGGCCACGGCACCCACACCGGCGGTGACGCTGGCCGGTTGCGTGACGATGACCGGCGCCTTCGCCGCCGGCGCCACCGTCAGCGTGGCGTTCCCGCTGGTCACGCTGCCGACGGGATTGCTCACGGTGACGGCATAAATTGCGGCGTCATTGGTCGTGACGCTGGCGAGCGTCAACTTGTTGGATGTCGAACCGGAAAAATTTCCGCCGTCCGTCAGCGCGCTGCCGTTCTTGAACCATTGGTAATTCATCGGCGCGGTGCCGGTGGCGGTCACAGTGAAGGTGACATTCGTGCCGGGATTGGCGCTGACGCTCGCGGGCTGGCTGGTAATTTGCGGCGGCACCTGCACGGCGAGCGTTGCGGCGGCGCTTGTCGCGCTGCCGAAAAGATTCGTGACGGTGACGGTGTAGCTGCCGGCGCTATTGGTCGTCACGCTGGTCATCGCGAGCGTCGCGGTCGTCGCGCCGGAAATGCCGGTGCCGTTGGCGAGCTTGCTGCCGTTTTTGAACCACTGATACACCAGCGTGCTGCTGCCGTTCGCGGACACGGAGAAAGTCACATTGCTTCCCGTCGTCACCGTCTGGCTGGCTGGCTGGCCGGTGATGCTCGGCGCGACGTTGATCGAAATCGCGGCGTTCGCGCTGGTGACGGAGCCGAAGGCGTTGCTGACCACGACAAAATAATTTCCGACCTCGTTCGTCGTCAGCGCGGTGATGGTCAGTGTGGCGGTGGCGCTGCCGGAAATATTTCCGGCGTCCGCGAGCGCGCCACCGGCGTTGAACCACTGGTAGCTCAACGGCCCGGTGCCGCTGGCGGTGACGGAAAGATTGATGGTGCTGCCCGCCGCGCCGAACTGGTTCGCGGGCTGCGTGGTGATGGCGGGTAGCAGGTTCACGGTGAGCGTCGCGGTGCCGCTGGTGGCGGTGCCGGCGGCGTTCGCGACGGTGGCGGAATAATTCGCCGCGTCGGTCGCCGCCACTTTCGTGAGTGTGAGCGTCGCGGAAGTTGCGCCGGAAATTGGTGCGCCGTTTTTCAACCACTGATACGTCAGCGGCGCGGTGCCGGTGGCGGCGACGGTGAACGTGGCGTTGCTGCCGGCGAGCACGGCGGCGCTGGCCGGTTGCGTGACGATGGTCGGCGGCACCAACACCGTCAGCGTCGCGGAGGAACTCGCGAGTGTGCCGACGGAGTTGGTGACGACGACGGAATAATTTGCGGCGTCATTGGTGCTGACGGCGGCCAGCGTGAGGACGTTGGAGATCGCGCCGGAAATCGGCGCGCCGTTTTTCAACCACTGATAATTCAGCGGCGCGGTGCCGGTGGCGGTGACACTGAACGACGCCGAGTTGCCCTGCACCACGCTCGCGCTCGCCGGTTGCGTCGTGATGCCCGGCGGCAACAGCACGGTCAACGTCGCGGCGGTGCTCGTCGCGCTGCCGACGGCGTTGGTCACGGTCACGGAATAATTCGCCGCGTCCGTGGCGGAAACCGTGTTCAAGGTGAGCGTTGCAGAATTTGCGCCGGCGATGGGCGAATTATTTTTCAACCACTGATAACTCAGCGGCGCGGTGCCGCTCGCGGTCACGGTGAAGGAAGCGTTGCTGCCGGCCAGCACCGTCATGCTGCTCGGCGCGGTGACGATGGCTGGCGGAACCGCTACGGTGAGCGTGGCGCTGGCGCTGGTGGCGGAGCCGAGCGAATTGGAAACGATCACGGAGTAGCTCGCGGCATCGGCGCTTGTCACCGCCGAAATATTCAGCGTCGCGGTGGCCGCGCCGGCGATGTTGCCGCCGTCGGCCAGCGGGCTGCCGGCCTTGAGCCACTGATACGCCAGCGGCGCGGAACCGGAAGCGGTGACGGTGAAACTGGCGCTGCCACCGGCGACCGCCGAGGCGTTCGCGGGCGGCGTGGTGATGACCGGCGCGGAAATTACCGTGAGCGCCGCGACGGAACTGGTGATGCTGCCGGCGGCGTTGGTGATGATGACGGAATAATTGCCCGCGTCCGCCGTGGTGAGCGCGGCGATGGTGAGCAGGTTGGAATTCGCGCCGATGAATTTTGTCCCGTTTGTCACGGCGACGCTGTTCTTCAGCCAGCGATACGCCAGTGGCGCGGAACCGGTGGCGGTCACAGAAAAATTCGCGCTCGCGCCGACAGCCTGCGTTTGCGGCGCGGGCTGCGTGCTGATGCCCGGCGGCAGAATCACCGTCAGCCCGGCGGCGGCACTGGTGGCGGTGCCGACGGAGTTGCTGACGAGGACGGAATAATTCGCCGCATCCGTCGCAGAAACGGCGGCGAGGGAAAGGACATTTGAATTTGCGCCGGAGATGTTGCCGCCGTTGGCGAGCGGCGTTCCATTTTTTAACCAATAATAACCCAGCGGCCCGGTGCCGCTCGCAGTGACGGTGAACGACGCGTTATTTCCGGCGATCACGCTGGCCGCCGCCGGTGGCGTGGTGATGGCCGGTGCCGTCGGCGTAGTAGAACCGCTGATGGTGATGGTGATGCTTTGCGAGAGCGAGGCGTTGCCCGGACTCACGCAGGTGACAGTCGTTGGATAAGTGCCAGCGGTGGTCGGCGTGCCGGAAATGTAGCCGCCGATGGTGTTCGCGCCGACGACCCACGAGCCGGTGAAGGAAAGACCGGGCGGCAGCGCGACTGTCGTGCTTTGTTTATTGCCAATCGTGCTGGAGCTGACGCTGCCGGAGGACACCACAAAGTAATCGCTCGAGGCCGCCTGATTGCCGCCACCGATGGAGACCGTGACATTATTGCTAAAAACCGTGCCCACCGTGCCGCTGAAAGTGCTAGGCGTGGTGAACACCGAGGTCGCGCCGGAGACGGCATCCACCGATTCCAGCGCCAGGCCCGCACCGATGCCCCAACGCAGGATGAAAGCGAAACTGTTCGCGGCGGCGGGGTTGGTGACGATGTTTCGGATGAGCGGGAGCAACTGCAGCACCGCCGCAAGAATCAATGGTAATGTCTGGGTCAGTCGTTTCATATCCGAATCAAAATTAGTCGCTTCCGCCAGCGCTTTCGTTCAAATTATATTTCAAATCAGTTTTAATTACAACCGCAGCCGCCGCCGCCCACGCCCGCGCCGCCGCTGGCTTCCTCGCGCGAGAACCAGATGTGTTCCATCTGCGCCTTGGCCAGCGGATCGCGGTCGCCGCGCATGGTGTAGTCCGCCAGATGCTCGCGCTCCCAGGGTTTGACATTAGCGCAGCCGGTAATGCAAATAAGCAGGACGGATGCCAACAGAAAAAAGGCTTGGTTTTTCATGGGATTATTTCAATAGGGATTCGATTTCGGCGATGTATTCCTTGCGCGTGTCCTCGCCGTGGAAACCGTTGTGCAGAAAACGCACCTTGCCCTCGCCGTCGAGGATGAACGACGTCGGCATCGTCGCCGGCTCCACGACCGCGACCAGCTTTTGTTCCGCGTCGCGCACCACGGTGAAACCGACGGCGTGTTTCTGGAGAAATTTTTCCATGTTCGATTTTTTTTCGTCCACGTTCACGGCGAGGACGACGAGGCGGTCGGCGTATTTTTTCTGGAGTTCGTCGAGCACCGGGAACGATTTGGCGCACGGCAGGCACCACGACGCCCAGAAATCCACGATGACGACTTTGCCCTTGAGCGTGTCGGGCAATTTGCCTTCGAGCTTGAAGCTGGCGAAGTCCGGCAGCGTGTCGCCAACTTTCAGCGCGGCTTGCGCGGTGAAAAAAGTTCCGGCGAGCAGCGTCGCCACGGCGAATTTTTTAAGCAGGGATGTATTCATGGAATTTGCGGGAATAGAGTTTGGTGGTTTCAGTGGTGACCGCGCCGGCTGCGCCGGGATGGAGTTCGACAAGCTGCAAGCCTTCTTTCGCGCCGAGGATGCACACGCTGGTGGAAAGCAGTCCAGCAATGGTGCAGCTCGGCGCGATAATGGACACCGCGCGGCAATCGTTGAACGCGGGATAACCGGTGCGCGGATCGAGGATGTGGCCGTAGCGACGGCCGTTGAAAACAAAGTTGCGGAGATAATCGCCGGAGGTGGCGACGGCGTGGTCGGTGGCGGCGACGCCGGTCCAGCATTTGCCGGGGCTGCTCGCATCGTCGAGACCAATCCACCAGAATTTTTTGTCCGGGGCGTGGCCGCGCACGCGGACGTCCTGGCCGAAATCAATCATCACATTTGGGATGCCGCGCGCGATGGCCATGTTCATCACGCAGTCCACGGCGTATTCCTTGCCGATGCCGCCGAGGTCGAGCGCCATGCCGGGTTGCGGCAGGAAAATGCCGCCGGGCCGGCGCTGGATTTTATTCCAGCCGACGAGTTCGCGCGCCGCTTGAATGGCCGAGTCGTCCGGCACGGTGATGGGGCGTTGTTTCCAATTCCACAATTTGATGAGCGGCAGCGCCGTCGGGTCGAAGGAGCCGCGCGTGAAGAAAAATAATTCCTGGCAGAGGTTGAGCAGGCGGTCGGTTTCTGGATCGGTTTCAACCCAATGCAGACCGGCGGCGGCGTTGATGCGGCCAATCAAACTGTCCGGGATGAATCGCGAATAACGGGCTTCAAACTGCGCCGTCCAAGTGATGACATCGCGCTGAAAATCGCGCGCGACATCGGCGGGCACACCGTGAAAATTCACGCGGCAGAGCGTGCTCATGGCGAGGAACTCCAGCTTGTGCAGACCGCGCTCGACCGACGTGTGCGCGGATTGCGCGACGCGGGCGAGGACTTGCTGGGCGGAATTGGATTCGGTGTTCACCATAGAAGAGACACGCCGACGGTGAAGACGTTGGCTTTGGGATACATTGCGGGGCTGGTCTTCCCGTCCAAGCCATACATTTCGTAGCGATGATAGCCGGCGACCGCATTGAAATGGTCGCAAAACTTGACGGTCAACTGCACGCCCGAATCGAGCGAGTAAAAATTCGACAGGCGGTAATCGGATGAATGAAAACCCGCCGGCTGGTTTGGATTCGTCGGGAGCGGCCCGGAGAAAGTGGTGCTGTAAAAACTGGCGGCGGACTGTTCGTAGAAACGAAAGAACGGCTCGAAGATGACGTGTTTGCCGAGCCATTGATGCCACGTCAGGCCGACGGTGTGCGCCAGCACGCCGTAGGAGTCGTTATAAAGCCGGTAGGAACCTTCGAGGCTGGCGTCCACGGTTTCAAAATATTGCGTCAGCGAGGTGAAGAGCACCTCCTTGTTGCGATGGCTGGGCCGGCGCTCCGGCACGCCGATGAAGAAGCCGGTCGGGAAAATCGTCGGGTGATATTGCGCGAGCCGGTAGGGATCGCTCAAATAACCGTATTCGTTGCCGAAGGTGGCATCAACGGCGAGGATGGTTTTGGGCGTCAACAGTTGCGTGATGCCGATGATGCCCTCGGTGGTTTCCTTGTCCGACCAGGTCGTTTTATCCGCATGGCGCACGGAGTCGAAATTATGCGAGGCACCGAGCTGCAAGGTGGTGTTCTTGTCGTTGAAATCAATCGCGTCGTTCAACGAGATGCCGTCGGAAATGTAATCGTGTTCCTGACTGTAGGCGAAGCCGGGCGAGAGTGTGTTGTTGCCAAGCTTGGTATCCAGCGACAAGTTGCCGGCGTAGCGGGTGTCGGTGACTTTTGCCAGAACGATGTTGCCCTTGAGATTATGCGTGCCCAGCGGCGTCGCGCCGGAGATGCTGTCGTAAACCACTTCGCCCTTGACGGCGACGGCGTCGGCGAGTTTCTGCTCGAAATACACCGAGTGTGTCTCGATGTTCATCCGGTGGTTGTCCTCGGCGTAATACTCGTAGCGGTAATCCACCTGATCCTCGGCGTGGAGCAGCCGCGGCAGGGCGAGCGTGAGTCCCACCGGCAGATATTTCCGCCATGGGCGCAATCCGGTTTGGGCCGGCAGGCAAAGTTCTTTTTCTTTCGTCATAATCGGGCGTAGTTGTCCTGAAATTTCCCCTGAAGCTAACAGTCGCCGGTTAAAAAGGCCGTGTATGAAGGATTAAAATTTTTTTAAGTGGCGGCCGGCGTGTTTCTCCTTGACGGAAAACCGGTCGCCCGCCTTAATCAATATTTACGGTTGCCCGGCGCAACTGGCCGAACAAAATTTATGAAAACGTCTGCCAAAAATCTTTTGACCATCACGCTGGTCGCATTGGGACTGTCCGCTCTGTCCACCCAAGCCCAGGGAACCATCACCGACCTCAATGTCATCACCGTCTCGCTGACTTTGCAGCTTCAGGGCACCTTCAGCGACGACGGCACTGTGCGGGTCTATGGCAAGCCCGTCGTCAGCAAGCAGAACACCAAGGATTTGCTCGCCCTGATTGGCCGCGCCAAATATGCCCAGGGCCAATACCCCGCAAACACCTTCCCCGCCGGCTCCAAGCTGGGCTTGACGGGCGGACAGTTTGTCGTCGTGAATGCCAACGATCATTTGCTCGTGAATGCTTCCGACATCCTCCAATTTTCCCGCAGCACAAATAGCGTGCTGGACGGCCGCATCACTGACGCCACCGGCCTGGCCGACACGCAAGTCACCGCGCTGACTTTTGTCACCATGACGTTTGATGACACCTTTATTCCCGGCGGCAACAACCTGAAATTTTTCCTGACCGGCGTGGACACCCTGAAAATCCAAGACAAAGTTCTCGCGGGAAATAATTACCACGAGTCGGCTTCGGATTCCGTCAAAAACGCCGCCGGCGAAGGCCGGAGCGCCGGCACGCCCTTGGTCATATCCGGAACCATTCACGGCAACTTCAGCGCCACGCTGCCGGTGCCCTGATTGGTGCCGGTCAGATGTGGAACGACTCCGGTTGTTCCACCTGCGGCACCAGCAGCCGCGCCACATGGTAGCCGCCGCCCTGCCGGCGTTGCAGCCGCATCTCCGGTTCCAGTTTCAGCAATGCCGTCACCACGCGCAATCCCAGTCCCAGCGTCGGCTCGGTCGTGCCGGCATGGCTCGCGCGGTTGCCCACCACCAGCGCCGCGAATTTCCCCGCGCGCTTTACCCGCACCGTCAGGTCGCCGGCGCCATGCTTGAGCGCGTTCGTGAGCAGCGCATGGGCAATCTGCCGCACATGGCGCGGGTCGGCGGAAACCCAGCATTCTGAATTTGCTTTCAAAGTAAACCGCCGGTTTTGTTCGGCGGCCAACAATTGAAAATCCTCCACCACCTCCGCCACCGTCGCGGAAAGGTTGAACACCGAACGCATCGCCATCAGCCGCCCCTGCTCGGCCCGCGCAATCAACAGCGACTGTTCCACCACGTGCGTCAGCCGGTGCAGTTCGCCCTCCAGTTCGTCGGCGAGTTCCGGCGCGATGCGTTCGCCGGCCTGTTCCACCTTGAGCCGGATGATGGCTAGCGGCGTGCGCAGTTCGTGCGCCACCTTGGCGGCGTAATTGTTCATCTCCTCGAACGAATCATCCAGCCGCACCAGCAGTTCGTTCAACTGTCGCACAAGGTCGCGAAATTCATAATCCAGTTCCGGCAATGAAATCGGTTCACCGAGGTTGCCGGGATGCTTCGCCTGCAACTGCCGGTTCACGCTGGCGATGGGGCGCAACGACTGTCGCGCCAGCCAATAACCGCCCGCGACGGCGAGCACGACGACAGGGATCAACCACAACAGCGCCGCTTTGAGCAGACCGTCGGCGATGTCATGCACCTCCGCTTCCGTCAGGCTGTCGTGCAGCTTCCAGTCCGGCAGGTCGGGATAAGTCTTGCTGCAGGCCTTTTCCAGCAATTGTTTTTCCAGCGTCAGGTGCAGCAGGAAGATGAACGCCGCCGCCACCACCGCGAAGCCGAGGCCATACCACAACGTGAGCCGCGACCGCAGCGATTTCACGGCTCGCCTTCCCGCAGCGCGAAGCCCACGCCGCGCACCGTGTGGATCAACGGCGTCAGGCTCGGCTTGTCAATTTTCCGCCGCAGCATCTTGATGTAAACATTCACCACGTTCGTCTCCGAATCGAAATGCTGGTCCCAGACGTGCTCGACAATCGCCGTCTTGCTCACCGGCTTGGGCGAGGCGTTGATGAGAAATTCCAGCAGCGCAAATTCGCGCCGCGTCAGCTCGATCTGTTCGCCCGCGCGCCGCGCCTCGTGCGAAACCAGATCCAGCTCCAGATCGGCCACGCGGACAATGTTGTTTGACTGCGGTCGTTGCCGCCGCAACAGCGCGCGCAGCCGCGCCAGCAGTTCCGCGATGGAAAACGGCTTGGTCAGGTAATCGTCCGCACCGGCGTCCAGCGCGCGCACCTTGTCCTCCACGTCGTCGCGCGCCGTCAAAAAAATCACCGGCGCAACGATACCCTTGCGGCGCAGCAACCGGACGACGGTGATGCCGTCCTTGTGCGGCATATTGATATCCAGTAGCAATGCGTCGTAGGTGCTGGACTCGGCCAGCCACAGTGCCTCGTCGCCGTCGCCCGCCACGTCCACGGCGTAGCCTTCGGCCACGAGGCCGGCGCGGATGTGTTCGGCCACTTTGCGTTCGTCTTCAGCGAGGAGCAGGCGCATAAAATAATTTTCGCGGAAAGTTCTTAACGCCTTTTGCCCACGCCGCAAAGTAAAATCCGCTGCCCGCAGAAAATCTCAAGGCATTTCGACTCGGAAATACATGGTCGGATGCGTGGCATCCAGAAGATTTGTCAGGCTCGCCGAAAAATTTCCGTTCCCATCAAATTGATTCGTGGCCACCGGTGTCCATTGGGCGGCGAGGAGATTCGTTGCCGTCAAAATCAGATACGACCAGCCGTTCACGCCGCCGCTGCCGGTGAGGACGAGGTTGGTGCCGGAGATTTGCAGGCTGCCGATGACCGGCGGCGTCAGGGTTGTCACGGCCAGCGTGCCGGAAGTTTTGAACACGTTGGTGTTCCAAAACAGATTGGTCGCCAGCGTCGGCAAGGTCAGGCTGGTGAACGCGCCGGAAAAAGTCCCCGCGCTGAAGAGCTGGAAGCTGTCGCCGTTGGTGAGCGCGCCGCCGAGGTTGGTGACGACGAGCGCGCCGCCGAAAACCAGATTGTTGCCGACGTTCACGCTGGAATTATTCAGCGGGGAATGTTGCACCTGGAGGCTGGTCGTGGTGCCGGAGTTCAACGTTAGGTTCTTGCCGATGGCGAGTGAATCCGTGCCGTTGCCAACAGCCAGCGTGCCGCCGGCGGTCACGGTGACGTTGCCGGTGATGGTGCCGTTGCCGGCGAGGACGCCGGCATTTTGAATCAGCACATCGCCGGAACCCGTCGCGGAACCGCTGGCATTGTTGGCGGCCAAAGTGGCGTTGGTAACGGTGGTGGGGCCGGAATAATTATTGCCGCTTTGCAAATTCAAACTGCCGCCAGGTAGCGAACTTTTCACCAGCAGCGCGCCGGTGCCGTTGTTGCCGATGGTGCCGGCGTAAGTGACGGCGTTGCCGTTGAGATCAATCGTGCCGCCGCCCGCCGCGAGCGTGATGCCCGCCGAGCCGATGGAAGTCAAATCGGCGGAACCGTTGTTGCCGGGGAAGCTGGCCGTGTATTGCAGCGTGCCGCCATTGAAAACCACGCCGCCGTAATTTGCGCCGCCGAGCGCATTGATGCCATTGATGTTGAGCGTGCCGCTTTGCAGCACCGTGCCGCCGGTGTAATAATTTGCATTTGTCAACACGACCGTGCCGGTGGCATAAACGGCGGCGTTGGCGGTGCCGGTGCCGGTGCCGGGCAACAGGCTGGCGGTATTGCTGTTCGCATTTGAAGCGGGAATGCCAATCGTCAGCGGGCCGCTGTTGGCCGCGCTGCCAACCAAACCGTCCACGGTCAAAGTGTTGCCGGCGGTCGCGGCCAGGCCACCGCCGTTGCCTAACAGGTTAATCGGACGCAGATTCACGCCGGCGTTGTCCAGCGTGAACGTGCCGCTGGCCACCACCGTGCCGCCGTTCAGATTGACGGCGGAATTGGTCGCCGCCGGCCCAAGCGAGCCATCGCCGGTGATGAGCGTCACGCCGCCGTTGAGGTAGGTTTGCAAGGCGTAACTGCTGGCCGTGCCGTTGATGAACACGGTGCCTGGCCCGGTTTGAACGTAGGCCGACAGGGAGCTTTTGGAATTGTTGATCGGCGTGTTGAGCACCAGTTCGCCGCCGGGATTGTTTTGCCACACGACGAACGGGCCGGAGCCGTTGGCGTTGGGCCGAAAACCGCCGCTGCTGAAAGTCACATTGTAGGCGCCCACGTTCGGCGTCACCAGAATGTCGGCGAGCGTCAAAGTGGAATAGGCGGTCACGGAAATATTCGCGCCCAGCCCGGTGTTGAACCGCATGCTCGTCAGATACGGCTGTCCCGACCAGCCGGTGATGTTGCCGGTCACGTCCAGATTGCCGCCGGTGGGCGCACTGCCGCCGCTGGCGGTCGTATAAAACCCGGAAATCTGGCTGCCGCCGACCACCGTGTAGGGCGACGATGCGCCAACGGTTGCCGCAAAATCATAAAGCCCGGCCGTCGCAAAAATGGCGCTGTAAAATGCCGAGCCGCTGCCGCCGACAAACGCGCCGCTGCCGCTGGCCGTGGTGGTGATGATGGCATTCGACGCCACGTTGGCGCCGCCCGCGCCCACCGTGGCCGGGCCGACGAATTTCATCACGCCGCCCGCGTTCGCCGTGATGCCAGCGAGATTGACCACGGGGAAGTTCGTTCCTGCCAACGGCGCAGCGGCAATGGTCGAGGCGCCAGCGTTCAAGGCCGTGGCGGCGAACGCTTGCGTGTTCACGGTGCTGCTGCTGCCGGTGATTTGCAACGCGCCGCCGCCGAGCGTCAGGCTGTTGGCGGACAGAATCAAATTGGTCACCGGCGAGTTGACTGCCGAAAAATCCAGCGCGAGTGAACCGGCATTCACGGCGGTGCCGCCGGTGAATGAATTCGTCGCGCCGCCGAGAACCAACGCACCCAAACCAATTTTGCTCATGCCCGTCGTGCCGGCGAGTGGCGCGCTGATGGTGGCGGACTGGTTTTCGACATTGATGCTGGGACTGGTTCCCAAAGTCAGCACGTTGGTGCCGGCGAGCGTCCAGTTGTAGGTGGCCGTCGTGTCGCCAAAAATCAAACTGCCGATGCTGCGCGCACTGTCGAGCGTGACCGTGAGGTTCGTCGGCAAACTCAACGTGCTGAAATCCGCGACGCTGATGGCGCCGGAGGCGACGGCGGCACCGTCCCAGTTCGTCGTCGCGCTCCAGTTGCCGCTGGCGGGCGAAATCCAGATGCCATTGCCGGCGGCCTGCGGCGTGGCGTTGGCTTCGGGCGAATTGCCGCTCGTGCCGCTCGCGCCGGTCGCGGTGACGACGTAATAATAAGTCACGCCGTTCGCCAAACCGGTGTTCGTGTAAGTCGTGCCGGCGTAGCCGGTGACCACCGTGACGGATTCGGTGCCCGCGCCGGTGCCGCGTTTCAGCGCGTAGCTGGTGGTGTTGGTCGTGGCCGGCCAGCTCAAGGTGATTTGCCCGTTGGTCGCCGTCGCCGTCAGGTTCGTGGGAAATGACTGCTGGCTGTTGACCGCATCGGTGTTGTTGCCAGTGACGCCGGCGGCGTTCATCGCGGCCACGCGGTAATAATAAATGACCGCCGGGTTCAAACCGGAATCGGTATAGGTTGTCTCGGTGACGGTTTGCAAATAAGTGAACGGCCCGCTGGCACTCGTCGCGCGGGAAATGACGTAGCCAATCGCGCCCGGCACCGCCGTCCAGTTCAGCGTGATGTTCGTCGTCGTGCTATAAACAAAACTCGCGGTCAGCGACGCCGGCAATGTGGCCGGCGAAACCGGCAGCGGCACGCCCACCGCCGCCGCGGAATTGGTGCTGATGCCGCCGGCACTGGTCGCGGTCACGACGTAGCTGTAAATGCTGCCGTCGTTCGGCGTCGTGTCGGTGTAAGTGGTGTTGGTGTCGGCGTTGTTCAGTAGAATCGTGCTCAATACATTCGAGGAGCCGCCGCCGGTGTTCGCCAAGGTTGAGCGGTAAACGGAATAGTAATTTGCGCCGGTCGCCGCGCTCCAATTTAGCGTCACGCTTTGATGCGCGACGCTGCCGACGGTCAAACCGGTTGGCGCGGCGGGTGCGCTCGCGGAAATTCCCGCTGACGGTGTCGTGCTGAAACTCGCCGGTGAGTTGGTGCTGCTGCCGGTCGGGTTGACGGCGCGGACGACGTAATAATAATTTGTGCCGTTGCCCGCCGTCGTGTCGAGCCACGTCGCGTTCACCGCGCCGCTGCCGCAGACCGCGCCGGTCACGCCGTTTGTGACGGAGGCGAAATTGCTGCTGGCATTGGTCGAGCGCAAAATGTTGTAGCTCGTCGCGCCGGGAACGATTGGCCAGCAAACCAAGTTGCAATTATTGCCAGCGTAGGCGACCGCGCTCGCGGGCGGTGGCGGAATGTAACCGCCCAGTTCCAACCGGATGTAATCATACATCGCGTGGTCCGCGAAATAACTGCCGCCGGTCTGGCGGATGCCGATGTTGATGGTGTTGGCGCCGGCGTGAAGCATCGCGGCGGGAAAATTGATACGTTCGTCGGAAGCCGCCGCCTGATTGCCTTCGCGGATGGTGGCGTCGCTGGCGCTGTAGCCGACAAAATAACCGGTGGTTGGAAAACTATTATTCGGCGAGCCGCTGACGCCGCTGGCGCTGCCGATGTTGGTGTTGTTGATGGTGACGATGATGGCCGAGTAATAATCCGACGACAGGCCGAGATACAGCGACGCCGTCGCGCCGTTCGTCGGGGCCGTGGCGAGGTTGAACGTGATGGTGGAACTGGAATTATTGTCAACGCCCGCGCTGCTGACGACGACCGGCTGGACAAAATTCCAGTCCGTGCTCCAGCGGCTCTGGCCGACGATGTAGTTCACGCCGTTCGGAAAATCAAAGGGAAATTCCAGCCACTTGCTCCAAATCGGACTCGGCGCGGTTTTGCTCGGCCCGATTTCGCCGACCCACCAGTCGTCGCCGTGGCGGAATTTGTCGGACGTGCGGTTCGGATAACCGATTTCAAAAACCGTTGCGCCGACGCGCGCGGGCGACCAAGTGACGTTGCCGAGATTCGTCGTCGCGCCGCCGGTGACGGTGATGGCGAATGGCGATGCGGGCAAGTCATACAACACCGGCGGGCTGCCGCCGGTCTGGTTTTGCGACATGAACATTCCCGGCGCGCCGGGGCCGAAGGCATACAACGTGTAATTCGCGCCGGCGATGACGTTGCTCACGGCGAAATTTCCGTTCGTGTCCGTCTTCGTCCAAAACTGGTAGGGCTTCATCCACTGTTGAAAATCATACGTCGAGGTCGTCGTGACCGGCTGCTGAATCAAGCCCACCCACAATCCGGCGGCGGAGGCGTTGGGATTGCCGCTGTCGCTGATGACAATTTTTCCCGTCACCGTGCCGCGATTGGCGGCGAGCGAATAATTTGCGTTGGTGAACCAGTAATACGGCCACGCGCCGGCCTCGGCGTCACCTTGCGCCAGTGCGTCGTTGTAAAGCGCCTTCGCCGCAAGATTGGTGCTGGTGAGTGTGTTGGTGACGTTGTTGCAATAGATGAAATACGGGCCGTCCACTTTCGTCCAGACTTCGCCCGCTGCCCAGTTGCCGTCCGCACCCATGCCGTAATGCCCGCCGTTGAGCATATTCAAAATCGTGGTGCCGATATGCGACATCAGTTCGCGTTTCAGCGGGCCGCCGTTGTAATATTCCGAACTCGCAGTGATGTTCCAAAGACCGACATTTTTGCCGCCGGTGCCGACGCTGCTCCAGCCCCAGACGTGATTCACGCCGAGGTCGGCGCTGTATTTGTATTTGTCCTCGTATTGGCCGGCGTAAATGCCGTTCGTCCACAGCGAGACTTCCACCGGCGCGCCCTGCACGCCGATGGCCGAGCCGCCGGAAACTTCCATCAGCCGGTTGCGCTGCGCGTCCACGCTCATCCAATTAAAAATGGAACCGGCATAAATATTGTCGCGGCACTCGCCCATGCCGAACGCGCCGTCCGTGCTGCGGTGATACCAGATGGCCGTGGCATAAAACCCGGTGGCTCCGCGCAGCAGCGAGTAATGCACTTCCAGCATATCGCCCGTCACCGACGTGGTGGTCAGGGCGATTTCCGCGTAGTTGCCACCGTTGCCCGCCGGATCGGCGACGAGCGCATAGGTGAACGTCAACCCCTGCGAACTGCTGTTTTCCCAATACATTTGTCCGCCGTTGTTGCCGCCGGAAAGCAGGTTCAGCGTCTGCGAACTGCCGGTGTTGTTGAAAGTGTAATTAATCTGGTTGATGGTCGCGCCGGATTTCGTGCAAAGGATAGAAACAATGCCGTTGCCGATGGTCACGGTCGTGCCGCTGTCGGTGAGCGTGACGTTTGCGCCGTTCGTTCCGCCGCCGGGGATGTTCGCAAAGACCGGAATCGCGCCCAGCAGGCAAAGGCCCGCCGCCAGCCAAACGGTTGGAAAAGTAAGCTTATTTTTCAAGGTGAATTACCTAATAAGCTACTCCATAAGCCGCGATTTGCCGCCTAGCCAATTCTGGGGATGCCCCGGTGGCGGCGGGCCGGCTTCAACGGCTCACCCGCACCCGCAGCAGCAGCGTTGGAATCGCGAGGCCGGTGCCGATGGCACCGATGGTGAAGGTCACGCGCAGCGTATATTGCACGGCGGTGATGAGCGTTTCGGAAGCGTCCACATTGCTGGTCGAGGTGAGCGCGAACATT
>Ga0007854_10000859_pt1 | contig 19604 bp, 11 predicted proteins | sample CryBogCBH12Aug08_FD_60382 | JGI IMG/M metagenome (GOLD analysis project Ga0007854, IMG submission 60382) | Freshwater microbial communities from Crystal Bog, Wisconsin, USA - CBH12Aug08 | ecosystem: Environmental > Aquatic > Freshwater > Lake | place: Crystal Bog, Wisconsin, USA | collected...
AGCGTGTTTGCAAACAAGTAAGGCAGCGTGTGCCGGTGCTCGTCGGCATCACCGACACGGCCTTTGTCGAGTCGGTGGCCCTTTCGCGCCACGCCGCCGAGGTCGGTGCGGATGCCTTGGTTGTTGCGCCGCCGTATTATTTGCCCGAGGCGCAGCCGGAGTTGCAGGAATACCTCGACCATCTTGTTCGCGAACTGCCGCTGCCGCTCTACCTCTATAATATGCCCGCGCTGACGAAGGTTCATATCGAACTCGACACCGTCCGCCGCGCGATGGACAACCCGCGCATCGTCGGCCTCAAGGACAGCTCCGGCAATCTGGATTACTTCAAAGCCGCTGCCGATTTGATTAAAAAACATCGTCCCGATTGGCCGTTGCTCATCGGTCCGGAGGAAAAACTTTTTGATTCACTCCAACTTGGCGGCAATGGCGGCGTGAGTGGTGGGGCGAACCTTTTTCCAAAACTTTATGTCAAACTGTGCGAGGCGCATCGCGCCGACAACCTCGCCCGCGCGCAGGAATTGCAAAAACAAATTCAGCGCGTGAGCGATTCTTTTTATCGCATTGGCAAGTATTCTTCGTCCATCATCAAGGGCATCAAATGCGCGGCCAGTTGTCTCGGTCTGTGCCATGATTTCATGGCCGAGCCATTTCACCGTTTCCGTCCGGGCGAACGTGAGTTGGTCGAGGCGCGATTGCGGGAAATTGAAGCCGAAATGTTCAAGCTGAATCTCTAAAGCCAATGAGTTTCACCGTGAAAAATACTAAAGTGGGATGGGCTGACTTCTCCTTCTTTGGCTTAATGTGTCTGGCGTGTTTAGAGGTTCCGAATGCTTTCGCGGCGAATTTCGCCGTTCTGAAACCAGCCGACTTCGCCCATCACGTCGAAAAGTTTAATGCGCTGGACGACGAGAAAATTACCAACACCATTCCCAATGCCGCTGCGTGGAGCTGGCTGCAAAAGGAGGTCCCGTTTTTCCAGTGTCCTGACCAGGAAGTGGAGGAGATATATTATTTTCGCTGGTGGTCGTTCCGCAAACATCTCGTCCAGACCACGAACGGCTGGGTCATCACGGAATTTCTGACGCCGGTTCAGCACGCGGGCATTTACAACACCATCAGTTGCGCGGCGGGGTTTCATCTGGCCGAGGCACGCTGGCTGCATGATCCAAAATACCTGGATGACTACACGCTGTTCTGGCTGCGCGGCAACGACGGCAAGCCCCAGCCACATCTCCACAAGTTCAGCAGTTGGTTTGCGGCGGCGGTCTGTGATCGTTTTGCCGTGACCGGGAACCAACGATTTACCACCAGCCTCCTCGCTGATTTGATCGCCGATTATCGCGTTTGGGAACAGGAACGGCTGACGACGAACGGCCTGTTTTGGCAATACGATGTTCGCGATGGCATGGAAGAATCCATTTCCGGATCGCGCACCAGCAAAAATCTGCGCCCGACCATCAACAGCTATATGTTTGGCAACGCTCAGGCCATCGCCGCCATCGCGCGTTTGGCTGGTGACAAAAAAAGTGCAAAACTTTTTGGCGAAAAGGCGGCCCGGCTGCAAGAGCTGATCCAAGAACGCCTGTGGAATCCCGAGGCAAACTTTTTCGAGGCACGCCGCGAGGACGGCAGTCTCGCCGACGTGCGCGAGGAACTCGGCTATATTCCGTGGATGTTCAGCTTGCCGGATCGTGACGAAAAATTTTCCACTGCCTGGTCGCAGTTGGCCGACCCGCAGGGTTTTCAGGCTCCGTTCGGCCTCACCACCGCCGAGCGGCGGCATCCGCAATTCCGTTCGCATGGTTATGGCCATTGCGAATGGGACGGCGCGGTCTGGCCGTTCGCGACCTGCCAGACGCTTTACGCGCTCGCCAATTTTCTCCGCGATTACAAACAGGCGGTTGTCACAAAGGAAAATTACTTTGATACTTTTTTGACCTACACGCACAGCCAGCATGCCTACGGCAAACCTTACATCGGCGAGTATCTCGACGAAACCACCGGCCAATGGATCAACGGCAAGGATGACCGGAGCCGGTATTACAATCATTCGACCTAAGCCGACCTGCTTATTACCGGTGTCGTCGGTTTGGAACCGCGCGCGAACAACCGCGTCGAAATCTGCCCGCTGCTCCCCGCCGGCACATGGGATTATTTCTGTCTCGACGGCGTGCGGTATCACGGACACACGCTGACGATCATCTGGGACAAGGACGGCACGCGCTACGGTCGTGGAAAAGGGCTTGCCTTGCTAGCCGACGGCAAAGAGATTGGTCGTGTTGCCGAATTGTCAAAACTCGCTGCCCCGCTGCCATGAAAAAAATCATCACGCTCATGCTGTTTGCGGCTTGGTCTGCTGGGGCTGCGCCGAAAGTTTCGCCCATCATTTCCATCGGCGATGCGGGCCGGTTGAATTATGAATCGGATGGCCGGGGCAACCGCGTCCCGGATTTTTCAACGTGCGGCTACGCCAGCGGAGACCGGGAAATTCCCAATGCGTCGGTTCGCGTCGTAGTGGCACCAGTTCACGGCGATGAAACCGCGCGAATTCAGCAGGCGATTGATTATGTCGCCAGTCTTTCGCCTGACACGAACGGCTTGCGCGGCGCGGTGTTGCTGCTGAATGGTCGGCACGAAATCTTGGGTGGTTTAAGCATCACCAATTCCGGGGTGGTTTTGCGTGGGCAAGGCATGGGCGAGGGCGGAACAATTTTGTTCGCGGCAGGTTTGGATCGTCGCACGCTCATTTGCATTGCGGGGCAGAAAAAGTCTAGTGTGACGAATACGTCCGTTCCAATCGCGGACGATTATGTTCCTGTCGGCGCGACCAGTTTTCACCTTATGAAATCGGATGATTTCAAAATTGGCGACAATATCCGCATCATCCGTCCCAGCACGAAAGAGTGGATAGAAAAACTTGGCGCGAAGGATTTTGGCGGCGGCGAAGGCGGCGGCTGGCGTCCGGGCGGTGAGGACATCGCTTGGAATCGCAAAATCATTTCGCTCGAAAGCAATCTGGTTTCCGTGGATGCACCGGTCACCACGGCGCTCGAAAAAGTATTCGGCGGCGGACGCGTGGCAATTTCTTCACGGTCTGGTCGAATCAACGATGTCGGCATTGAAAATCTCTCAATTGAATCTGCTTTCGACGCGGCGAACAACAAAGACGAAAATCATTCCTGGTGTGCCATTACAATGGATAACGCCTGTGATGCGTGGGTGCGCCAGGTCACGTTTAAACATTTCGCCGGCTCGGCGGTGGCGCTCTACGAAACCTGCCAGCGCGTGACGGTGGAAGATTGTTTGTCACTAGCGCCGGTTTCGGAAATCGGCGGCTACCGTCGCCACACATTTTTCACGATGGCCCAGCAGACTTTGTTTTTGCGCTGCTTGGCCGAGCATGGGCGTCATGATTTTTCAGTCGGCAACTGTGCCGCCGGGCCGAATGCATTCGTGCAATGCGAAGCGAACGAAGCGCTCGACGACAGTGGCGCGATTGAAAGCTGGTCGAGCGGCACGCTGTTCGACAATGTCCGCATTGACGGCAACGCGATTTCGCTCGGCTACCGCGCGGGCAACAACGCCGGCATCGGCTGGGCGGCGGCGAACTCGGTGCTGTGGAATTGTTGCGCGTCAGTCATCCGTTGCTGGAATCCTCCCGGCGCGCAGAATTGGAGCTTCGGTTCGTGGGCCGGCTTTGAAGGCGACGGCGTGTGGCGCAACTCAAACGGTTTTATGAAACCGGAAAGTCTCTACGCCGCGCAACTTGTCGAGCGCACCGGACGCCGCACGCAACTCATGTCCCGCGTGACCAAAGAATCCAGCAATCCGACAGTTGAGGAAGCGGCGGAACTCATCGCGGCTTCGCATCAACCTGCGCCGCAACTTGCTGATTACATCGCGTCGGCGGGAAAACGAAATCTAATTCCCAGCGAAGCCGGAGATTCAAAACACATTGAAGACATTGTCGATTTGCATCACGCATCACGCATCACGCATCATAAAATCTCCATCACGAACGGCTGGCTCGTGTGCGATGGCAAGTTGCTGCTTGGCGGCGTTCAAGAATTGACTTGGTGGCGCGGCAGCCTTCGTCCCGATGAAGCGGAGTCATTTGGCCCGGCGCTCACGCGGTTCGTTCCCGGTCGCAGCGGCGCGGGTTTCACGGATGACATCGGCGAGCTTGCCGACACGATGGCGCAACACAAAGCAGTCGCGCTCGATCATCACTACGGCCTTTGGTATGACATCCGCCGCGACGACCATGAGCGCGTCCGACGTATGGATGGTGATGTGATTCCGCCGTTCTTCGAGCAGCCGTTCGCGCGCAGCGGTGTCAGCGCGGCGTGGGACGGGTTGAGCAAATACGACCTGACGAAATTCAATTCGTGGTATTGGTCGCGGCTGAAAAATTTCGCAGACGCAGCGGATGAGCGCGGACTGGTGTTGTTCAACGAAAACTATTTCCAGCACAACATCATCGAGGCCGGCGCGCATTGGGTGGATTGCCCGTGGCGCACGGCGAACAACATCAACGGCACGGAATTTCCCGAACCGCCGCCGTTCGCGGGCGACAAACGGATTTTCATGGCGGAACAATTTTACGACGAGACGAATCCCGTCCGCCGCGCGCTGCACGAAAAATTCATCCGGCAGAACCTCGACAATTTTACGAACAACGCGAACGTCATCCAGTTTGCCAGCGCGGAGTTCAGCGGCCCGACGCATTTCGTCCAGTTTTGGCTGGACACGATTGGCGATTGGAAGCGTGAGCACCCAGACAGCCGTGCCATCATCGCGCTGGCCGCGCCGAAAAATGTGCAGGACGCCGTTCTCGCCGATGCAAAGCGTGCGGCGGTGTTGGATGTGATTGCGTTTCGCTACTGGTGGCTGACGGACAAAGGAATTTACGCACCGGACGGCGGACTGAATCTTGCACCGCGCCAATGGCAGCGGATATTGGGCAATGCCGCGCCGGGTGATTTGAATCTCGCCGCGATGGCCGCCGAGTATCGCGAGAAATTTCCGGCCAAGCCGGTAATCGCCGCGAGCGAACAGGGCTTGAACTTGAGCCGCAGCGGCTGGGCTTACGTTTGCGCCGGCGGTTCGATGCCAAATCTGCCGCGCACGACGGACGCAAAACTGCTGGCGGCGGTTCCGCAAATGCAACCGTGGCTGGCTGACAGCGCAAAAAAAATCTGGGCGTTGCGCGAGGCTGGAAAGCAAATGTTGATTTACGCCAGCGGCGGTGCGGATCTGGATTTGTCGGCCGAGTCTGGCGCTTTTCGCGTGAATAGGGTGAATACAAAAACGGGCGAGGTGACTGGCAGCGAAATCATTGAGGGCGGCCAGAAAACAAAATTACCAGATGCGGCTGTCATCTGGCTGGTGAAAAAGTAAGCCATGAAAATTGTCAGATTGAGCCTCGCCATTTTTTCTGCCTTCGCGCTTTTGTCGGCGGGCAAGGCGGATGCTTTGGACGAAACCAATTCGGTCAAATCGGACGTTCCGGGCCAGCGCTATAAAATTGCCGTGTGCGATTGGATGATCTTGAAGCGGCAAAAGCTCGGCGCGTTTCAACTCGCCAAAGACATTGGCGTGGACGGTGTGGAAGTGGACATGGGTTCGCTCGGCCAACGAGAAAGTTTTGCGAGTGCGCTGACCAATGCCGCCACGCGTCAGCAGTTTCTCGACAAGGCGCGGGAGTTGAATCTGGAAATTTCCTCGCTGGCGATGTCCGGTTTTTACGCGCAGTCATTTGTCGGACGGACTAATGTTTCGCGGCTGGTGCAGGACTGCCTTGATACGATGAAGGCGATGGATGTGAAAATTGCTTTTCTGCCGCTGGGGGTGAACAGCGATTTATTAAAGTATCCGGAGTTGCGTCCGCAAGTGGACGAGCGGTTGAAAGCTGCTGGCAAACAAGCGGAGCAGGCGGGCGTCATCATTGGTGTGGAAACGGAATTGGACGCGGATGAACAAATCAAGCTGCTGGATGAAGTTGGCTCGCCGGCCGTTAAGATTTATTACAACCTCGCGAATGCGATTCAGCATCAGCGGGATTATGTCGCGGAATTAAAAAAACTCGGCAAAGAGCGTGTGTGCCAGATTCATTTTTCCAATCAGGACGCGCACTGGCTGCAAAATGATCCGCTCGTGAACGCACCAAAGATCAAGTCCACGCTCGATGAAATGGACTGGCGCGGCTGGCTGGTCATTGAGCATTCGCGTGATACAAATGACGTGCATAACGTGAAGAAAAATTACGGCGCAAATGCGGCCTATCTAAAATCCGTCTTTCATCAACAATGAAAACTAAATTTGTTTTCTCCACCTGCGTGATTTTTTTGCTGCTGGCGGCCAAGCTTTTTGCGGCCGACAAGCCGGTCGAGCAGTGGGGAGTGTTTGAACTCGCGCTGAACGGGCCGACGAATGGGAACCCGTTTCTTGACGTGAAATTTTCCGCGCGGTTCACGCAAAGCAATTTAACCGTGGAAGCGAATGGTTTTTACGATGGCGACGGTATTTATCGGGTGCGCTTCATGTCGCAAAAAACGGGTGTTTGGAGATACGAAACCGTGAGCAGCGTGCCGGAGTTGAACAGAAAAACCGGCGAATTTACTGTGACCAAGCCGTCTCCGGAAAATCATGGGCCGGTTAGCGTCGCCAACACATATCACTTTGCCTATGCCGATGGCTCGCCTTACAATGAGCTTGGCACGACGTGCTACGTCTGGCAGTTGCAGGACGAGGCGTTGGAGGAGCAGACGCTGAAGACGCTTGCGGCGTCACCGTTCAACAAAATCCGTTTCTGCGTTTTTCCGAAGCGATACACTTGGAACACCAACGAGCCAATTTTATATCCGTTCTCCGGCAATCTGGTGGCGACGAACTGGGACTTCACGCAGTTCAATGTTAAATATTTTCAGCACCTTGAACAACGCGTGGCTAATTTGCAGAAGCTGGGCATCGAGGCCGACATCATTTTGTTTCATCCGTATGACGAAGGGCATTGGGGCTTTGACCGGATGCCGGCAGACGTGGACGACCGTTATCTGCATTACGTTGTCGCGCGGCTTGCGGCCTATCGCAACGTCTGGTGGTCGCTGGCGAACGAGTGGGATTTCATGAAGCAGAAAAAAGAATCGGATTTCGTTCGCTTTGGTGAAATCGTTTCGCATAACGATCCGTATCACCATTTGCTCTCGATTCACAACGGCTCGAAGATTTTCAACCACACGCTGCCGTGGATCACGCACGCGAGCATTCAGAACGGCGCGGCGGTCGAGGAAGCTGGTCGCGCGGAGATGTATCGTGACGTGTATCGGAAGCCCATCGTCTATGATGAGGTCAAATACGAGGGCAACATCGAAAGCCGCTGGGGCCAGCTTTCCGCCGAGGAACTCGTTTTCCGCTTTTGGAACGCCACTGTAGCTGGAACTTACTGTGGCCACGGGGAAACTTATAAGAGCGACGACCAGATACTTTGGTGGTCAAAAGGCGGCGTGCTCAAAGGTCAAAGCCCCGCGCGCTTGGCGTTTCTGAAAAAGGTGCTCGACGATTCGCCGGTCGAAGGCATCGAGCCGATTGACCGCTGGCAGCGTCCTGAAATCGGCGGCCAGCCGGGGAAATACTATCTGATTTATCTCGGCAAGGAGACGCCCACAAACTGGGATTTTCAAATTCCCAAGCCGCCGCTGGGAAAACTCCAGTCCGCCGACGGCATGAAGTTCACCGTCGAAATTCTCGACACCTGGAACATGACCGTGACGCCGGTTGACGGCGTTTTCACGCTCCAGAAAAAGAACAATTACACCTACGCTGACAAGGATGGCCGCAACGTCCCGTTGCCGGGCAAACCTTATCAGGCGATCCGTATCAAGCGTGTGGAAAATTGAAATGAAATTTTGCCGCCTAAAATTCCTTCTGACAATTTTGTTGTTCACCAGCGGCGGCTGGCTGAAGGCGGAAACAATTTCCATCGTCATCGCCACGAACGCCGCGCCGCGTGTGAAGTTTGGCGCGGAGAAGTTGGCGGAGGCGCTCAAAGCGGTCAAAATGGATTGCCAGACTATTCATTCAGGAGATATCGGCGGGCGGAATATTTTTGTCACCCCGCAACTTGACATTCATACGGAACGCGAGGGTTTCATCATTGAAGCAAACGCCAGTGGAAATGTTTTTGTCATCAGCGCTGACGATTCGGGCGCGCTTTACGGTTGTCTCGAATTGGCCAAAAGAATCCGTGAGGCTGGGAAGTGGCCTAGCAACTTGTCTTTTGGTGACCAGCCAGCGATGAAACTGCGCGGCACCTGCATCGGGATGCAAAAAACATTCATCCTGCCGGGTCGGCATGTTTACGAATATCCCTACACGCCGGAATTGTTCCCGTGGTTTTACGACAAGCAGCTGTGGACGGAATATCTAGATTTTCTCGCGGCGAACCGCATGAACACGCTGTATCTCTGGAGTGGCCATCCGTTCGCGTCGCTTGTGCGGCTGAAGGATTATCCCTATGCAGTCGAAGTGCCGGACGACGTGTTTCTAAAAAATCAGGAGCAATTCCGCTGGCTCGCACAGGAGTGCGACAAGCGTGGCATCTGGCTGGTGCAGATGTTTTATAACATTCTTGTCTCGAAACCGTTTGCCGAAACGAACGGCATTTCAACACAGCTTTCCGCGCCGACGCCGCTGACAGAAGATTATACGCGCAAATCCATCGCGGAATTTGTAAAGGAATTTCCCAATGTCGGCCTGATGGTTTGTCTTGGCGAAGCCTTGCGCGAAACGCCGAATCAACTGGAGTGGTGCACGAATGTGATTTTGCCCGGCGTGCTGGACGGAATGCGCGCCGCCGGCTTAAAGGAGCAGCCGCCGGTGGTCATTCGCACGCACGCAATGGATGCCGAGGCGATCATGCCCGCGTGTTATCAGGTTTATTCCAATCTGTTCACGGAGACAAAATACAACGGAGAATCGCTCACGACCTGGGAGCCACGCGGCAAAGATCAGACCACGCATCTCGCGATGGCGAAGCTCGGCTCGCATCTGGTCAACATCCACATCCTTTCGAACCTCGAACCATTTCGTTACGGCGACACGGAGTTCATCCGCAAATCCGTGCTGGCCTCGCGCGACCGGCTGGGCGCGAGCGGCATCCACCTGTATCCGCTGTCGTATTGGAACTGGCCGTATTCACCGGACATCGCCGATCCGCCGCTCAAGCAATGGGAACGCGACTGGATTTGGTTCGAGGCGTGGGCACGGTATGCGTGGAATCCAGACGTGCCGGAAAAGGAAGATCGCGCCTATTGGATTTCACGGCTGGCGGATTTTTACGGCAACACGAATGCAGCGGAGAAAATCCTTGATGCCTATGACGCCGCCGGCGAAGTCGCGCCGCGTTTGATTCGGCGATTTGGAATTACGGAAGGAAACCGACAGACATTGTCGCTTGGTATGACGCTTGACCAGCTTGTGAATCCCAACAAATACGGCGCGATTGAAGATTTGTGGTTGTCACAAGCGCCGCCGGGTGAACGGCTGGATGAATATGTTGCGAAAGAGAAGGCGAAACAATTGCACGTCGGTGAAACACCCGTGACGGTAATCAGCGAAGTGGCGGCATTTAGCATGAAGGCGGAGGAAGCGATCAAGGCGGCGGCACCATTGGTCACCCGAAACCGCGAGGAGTTTGAGCGGCTTTCAAATGACGTGAAGTGCATTTCAACTTTGTCCGCGTTTTTTGCGGCAAAATTGCCGGCCGCCGGCGCGGTGTTGTTTCAGCGCGGCACCACGAATTCGCTCGATGTCAAAACCATCGAGAACGGATTGAGATCGAGCGTGGAGGCGTTTGAGGAATTGACAAGGCTCACGGAAAAATCCTATCGCTTCGCCAATTCCATGCAGACTTCGCAGCGAAAAATTCCTGTTCGCGGCGGCGAGAATGGCGTTGGCACAAATTATCTTTGGTCGCAGCTTCTGCCACTTTATCAGAAGGAGCTGGAGGATTTTCAGGCAAAGGCTGCGGAATCGGAGCGCCGCGCGCCGGCTCGGCTCGACACGAGTGAATCCCAAGCGGCATGGCCGGCGGCGCAGTTCAAATTGATTTCAACCAACGCCGAGACTTACAAGATTGAAGCCGGCGCTAAAGTTTTCACCGACCGCAATTTTACAATTCAGCAGCTCGCGCCACAATTGACCGGCCTGACCGGAATCCGTTTCTTGCACGAGGCCGCAAAGCAGGGCTTGTCGTCGGTGGAATTTGCAGCGAGCGAGCCGGTCTATGTTTTGGTCGGGTATTTCGACAGCAATCAAAAGGCGTGGCTGCAAGTGCCGAAACTGGAATTCGCTGCGCAGGCGGACGAGCGCGGCGGCGTGGACACGGTGATGGAAAATGCGGCGACCATTTCCAGTTGTCCGAATGTGAATCTTCACGCGTTCCGCTTCGACGCTGGAAAACAGAAACTGGAACTTATCGGCAAAGGCAGCTTTGTGATTCTCGGCGTCGTGCCGCAAACGGTGAAATTGAAATGAACCTCCAACCTCAAACATCCAACACCGAACATCCATTGAAGCGCCGGTTTGTCTGGCACTGGATGTTGGATGTTGGATGTTGGGTGTTGGGTGTTTTCTTGATTTGTCTTTTATTCGTTCTTCCAGCTGCCGCCGAACCCGGCGTGGTGGACACATCTTCCAGCCAGTTTGCGAAAATCCAAACCGTCGGCTTGGACGAAGTTCGTTGGACGCACGGCTTTTGGGCGGATCGTTTCGAGCTTTGCCGCACGCAGATGGTGCCGAGCATGGCGCGGCTGATGCAGGGCACGAACTACAGCCAGTTTTATTACAATTTTGAAATTCTTGCCGGTATGGTGGAAGGCAAGTCGCACGGCGCATCGTTCAATGACGGCGATTTCTACAAATTTCTCGAAGGCGCATCGGCGACGCTGGCGGTGACGAATGACAGCCGGATAAATGAGAAACTGGATGAAGTCATCGGCGTCATCGCGCAGGTGCAGGCTACGAATGGTTACATTGACACCTGGGTGCAGTTGCATCAGCGCGCGACGAATTCCGATGTTGCGCCGTTTCGCGACCGGAACAATTGGGAAGTCTATAATCTCGGTCAATTGCTGACGGCGGCGAGCGTGCATTATCGCGTCACGGGCAAAACAAACTTTCTCGCCATCGCGCGCCGGGCGGCGGATTGTCTGGACGGGGTTTTTCAAAAGCCGACGCCGGAACTGGCGTTACAGGACGTCTGTCCGTCGCATTACATGGGCATCGTGGAATTATATCGCACAACGGGCGAGCCGCGTTATCTGGCGCTGGCGAAAAAATTTCTCGCCATGCGCGATTTGGTGAAGGACGGCGGCAGCGACAATCAGGATCGGATTCCGTTCGGCAAACAAGATGAGGCTGAAGGCCACGCGGTGCGCGCGAATTATCTTTATGCGGGCGCGGCAGATTTGTTTCTGGAAACCGGCGACACAAATCTGTGGCAGCCGCTGGCGGAAATCTGGACGAATGTCGTTTCCCAAAAAATGTATATCACCGGCGGCTGCGGCGCGCTTTACGATGGCGCGGCGCCGGATGGCAGCAAGGAGCAAAAAACCATCACCAAGGTGCATCAGGCTTACGGCCGGAATTTCCAACTGCCCAATATCACTGCGCATAACGAAACTTGCGCGAACATTGTCAACGCGCTGTGGAACTGGCGGATGTTTCTGGCGACGGGCGAGGCGAAATTCATGGACGTGGTGGAGCTGGAATTTTACAACGCCGTGCTGGCCGGCATGGCGCTGGACGGCACGAATTTCTTTTACGCGAATCCGCTGCGCGTGACCGATCCGCTGCCGGTGGAGTTGCGCTGGCCGCGGAAACGCGTGCCGTTTGTGAGTTCGTTCTGCTGTCCGCCGAATCTTGTGCGCACCATCGCCGAGTCGGCGGATTATGCCTACGGAAAATCCGGCGATGCGGTTTGGGTGAATCTTTACGGCGGCAGCGCGCTGGAAACGACGCTGGCCAGCGGCGAAAAAATAAAATTGATCCAGGATACGGAATATCCGTGGAACGGCCGCGTGCGGCTGAAGATTCTGGAATGTGGCCCCAAGGAATTTTCCTTGAAGCTGCGAATTCCGGGTTGGGCAAAAGCCGCCGGCGTTCGCGTGAATGATTTGCTGGCCGACACCTCACCACAACCGGAAAGTTATTTTGAAATCCGCCGGAAGTGGCAGGTCGGTGATTTTGTGGACTTGGATTTGCCGATGCCGGCGCGCTTGATGGAGGCGAATCCGCTGGTCGAGGAAGATTTGAACCAAGTGGCAATCCAGCGCGGGCCGGTGGTTTACTGCCTCGAATCGCCGGACTTGCCGGCGGGCGTGAAAATTTCGGATGTGTTGATTCCGTCGGATATGAAATTGGTGGCGCGTTACGACCAAAGATTGCTGAATGGAATTGTCGTGCTCGAAGGCAAGGCACTGGCGCAGGCAGGGGACAATTGGCGTGGAAAACTATATCGCGAGGTTCAAGCGCCGGAGTTGAAACCAATCAACGTGAAGTTCATTCCGTATTCCGTCTGGCAGAATCGCGGGCCGTCGGAAATGTCGGTCTGGTTGCCGCGCGTGGGGCAGTAGGCCAGTGAGTTGTGAAAGTATTTTTCTCAAGCTTTTTAGCACATATTTCAATGTTCGGTTGGCGGAAAAATGCTACATTAAAAAATTCATGATGCTCACGCGTATAAAACTAATTTTGCCGTTGCTGGCGTTGTTGCTGCCGCAGGTTTTGCCGGCGCAACTGCTGAGTGTGGACATTAATGTGGCGTCGTCAGATGCAAATAAAGGCCCCACCGCACCGGGTTTTACGCCGTGGTATTTGGGTTCGCAGACGGGATCCGGCATAGGAAGTGCGACCCAATATTTCACGAATTATACCTACACTTACGACCCGGATACCGGGCTGCCCACGGCCACCAACATCAGTCTGATTATTCCTTGCGTGGTGACCATGACGCACCCGTCGTCGGCCAGTTCGACGAATTATCTTACCGCCAAGAACGCCAATAAAAATGGCTATACCACCAGTTCGGATCCTAATGCCGGCTGGCGATTGTGCATTGATGGTGGCATGGCTTATTGGAAGGACAGCATACTTGATCAACCTTATACGAATGGCGGAGCAATCAGCCTGACCATTTCAAACTTGCCCGCCGGCGTTCACACCATCACCACATATCACAATGATCCCTGGGGGCCGGCAGGAGCCGCCTGGCACAACGGCGTTACCAACATCAGCCGTTGCATTGTCAGCGCCAACGGCGTGCCGATGTTCACCAATACACCGACCATTGTTTCCACCAATGACAGCGAATGTGGCTTTGCGTTTTTCTATATCACGAATAGCTTTGATGGTCAGCCGGTGGTGCTTAATTTTGATCCCGATCACAGCAGCGCGTTGGATTTCACCATCCTGAACGGATTTGAAATTGACCGGCCCAGCCCGCCGGGAACACAAGCCCAGGCGATTTCTCCCACACCGGGTGATGCCCATGCGTTTGCGAATAACGACGTGCCGCTGCCAGGGATCGCCAATGCCGGCTATCTGGCACTGCAATGGGTGCCGGCGGGTTTTGCGATCAGCAACTATCTTTACTTTGGCACCAACAGCCAGTCGGTGCTAAATGCGACCACGGCCTCACCAGAATTCAAGCAGGCATCCGCTGCCGTCATTCTCACGACCAACTCATTCAACGTGACTAATCTCAACAGCGCGGTGACGTATTACTGGCGTGTGGATCAGATGGACACCGCCAACGGGGTTACGAACTTGGTCAAAGGCGCAGTCTGGCAATTCAGCCCGCGGCATCTGGCGTTTCCGATGGCGGAAGGCTATGGTCGCTGGGCGCGTGGCGGGCGTGGTGGCGTGGTGCTGGAGGTGACGAATTTGAACGACAGCGGGCCGGGCAGTTATCGTGCGGCGATTTCCGCCAGCGGGCCGCGCACGATTGTCTTTAAGGTGTCCGGCATCATCTGGCTGCAATCGCAGTGCATTGTTGGCAATGGCTATGTCACCATCGCCGGGCAGACCGCGCCGGGCGATGGCATCTGCCTCGCGAACTGGCGGGCGGGAATGTCTGGTCCGACTGATGTGATCATGCGCTATCTGCATTTCCGGGTGGGTGACTTGGCTCAGCAGTCCATGGATGCGATGAGTCCAGGCAGCGCCACGCATTCAATTTTTGACCATCTCACTTCGAGTTGGTCGCTGGACGTGGCGTGCAATTCGCTGCAAAACGGCAGTGTGGGCAGCCAGTCCGCGATGACCAGCTACCAGCACAATATCATTTCCGAGCCGTTGCGGTATTCCTACCACTACAATGATGCTCTGCGGCAACTGGGTTCCAACAATGTCTATCAAGCCCATGCCTTCGCGGCCTCCATCAGCGGCGAGATTGGAAGTTACCATCACAACCTGATTGCCCACTCGACGGATCGCAATTGGTCATTGGCCGGTGGACTCGGCCAGAATGTGCAATACGCTGGTTCCTTGGATCTCCGCAACAATGTGGTTTACAACTGGACGGCGCGCACGACTGACGGCGGCGTGGACCGGATGAATTATGTGAACAACTATTACAAGCCGTTCACCGCAAACAGCCCTGTAACTTGGCTGTTAAAACTCGATAGCATCAACACCAACTGGGGCACGGAATATTATTACATGACCGGCAATGTGATGCAGGGGTATTCGTATATCACGAACAATTGGATGGCGGGATCGTTTTACAACGGTCTGCCCCTGACCGGATTGGTCACGACGAACGCGGAAATATTCCCGTCCTACGTCACGACGCAGACGGCCACCAATGCCTACAAGATGGTGCTCTCGGACGTCGGCTGCAATCTGCCCACAGAGGATCTGATTGACCGACGCATCATCGGCGAGGTGCTCGACGGCACGACGCATTACATCGGCACCAACGGCCCGAATTACACCATCAATGGCTATTACCAGTCGGCCAGCAAAGGCCCGGACAATCCCGGCATGATTGATTCGCAGACGGATGTGCATGACTACACCAACGACATCAGCAAACCAAATTATTCGGCGAACTATCCATGGCCACCTTACAATACCTACAATGTTCCGCTCGACACCGATCACGACGGCTTGCCGGACTGGTGGGAAAAATTGAAGGGGTTGAATCCTAATTCGGTGTCGGGAGATTTTTCGGATGCGAATGCGGATCTGGTAGGTGACGGCTACACGGAATTAGAGCGATACCTGAACTGGCTGGCGCTGCCACATTATGATTGCACGAATGGGACGACGCTGAATGTTGAGCTTACGCAATACACGCGCGGGTTTACCAACAACACGCCAACTTATGTGTTGTTCAACTCAACCAACGGCACGGTAGCGTTGAGTGGCAAGACGGCGCAATTTACCTCGACCGTCAGCACGAATGCTTTGGGCAGCTTCATGTTTAAGGTCACGGATGCCTCAACCTTCTCCTACACCAACACCGTCAATATTCACATCATCATTCCGACGACGAATACCGCGCCGGTTTTGTCAGCGGTGGCGGGTCGCACCATCAATGTCGGCGTTAACTTGAGCATCACCAACACCGCGACCGATGCGGACACGCCTGCACAAACGTTGGCTTACAGTCTGCCGACCGCACCAACGAATGCGGGGATTGGCGCCGGCAGCGGCATACTCAACTGGCGACCGTTTGTCACGCAGGCGAACACCACGAATGCGTTCAGTGTGGTGGTTACGGACAACGGCACGCCAGCCATGAGTGCCACGCAAAATTTCAGTGTGATCGTCAATCCCATATCCATCCCCTTGGTCACCGCGCCCCAGATGTTGAGTGGACAGGTTGGCTTGACTGTAAGCGGCCAAGTCGGGCCGGACTACGCAGTGCAAGGGTCTTCCAATCTGGTGAATTGGGATACACTATTGATTACCAATCCCACAAGCATGCCCTTCAAATGGAACACCAACACCAGCGCGTTGCCGTCGCAGTTCTATCGCATCAAAGTTGGCCCGCCATTGCCGTGAGGCCAATGTTGTAGAATCGCCTTGTTAAAAACCACAAGGCATCCGGCAGTTTTTTAATTATCCTTCTTGGCGGAAAAAACTAAACTCTGCGCCAGATGCCTCGTTTGTTTTTGAATTGTTTTGCGCTGCTTTGTGGCGCGCTGCTTTGCGCTTCGTGCGCCCACCCGCGCCCAATGGCGGGCGGCGGCTCGGTTTATCTGTTCACTTCTTTTCACGACGCGGATCAGAAATTTCTCCGTTTCCTCTACAGTTTTGACGGCTACCACTGGACGAACATGCCGGGAACCTTTCTCGCAGCGAACGTCGGCACCAGCCGGCAATTCCGCGACCCAAGCGTAACGCGCGGGCCGGATGGCGTTTTCCATCTCGTCTGGACGGCAGGCTGGCATGGTGATCGGGGTTTTGGCTATGCCAGTTCCACCGATTTGATCCACTGGTCGGAGCAAATGTTTGTGCCGGTCATGACCAACGAACCGACGACGGTGAATGTCTGGGCACCGGAAATATTTTATGACGGGGCTGCTGGTAGACAGTTTGTCATTGTCTGGGCCTCGACAGTTCCGGGGCGGTTTCCAGACTTTCAAGAAAAGCATGACAACAACCACCGGCTTTATTTTACGACTACCACTGATTTCAAAAGTTTTGCGCCGGCAAAATTATTTTTCGATCCGGGCTTCAGTGTGATTGACGCTTTTATCCTGAAAGATGGCGAACGCTACGTTTTGGTCTGCAAAGACAACTCGCGACCCAACCTGAACCTGCGCGTTGCGTTTGCGAAATCACCGCTCGGGCCGTGGACTGATGTTTCGGAACCGTTCACGCAAAAATTTACCGAAGGCCCGTGTGCATTGAAGGTCGGCGATGACTGGCTGGTTTATTTTGATGCCTATCGCCAGAAAATGTTTGGTGCGGTGAAGACCCGCGATTTCAATATCTTTACGGATATAACGGCGGAAGTTTCATTCCCCGCCAACCACAAGCACGGGACAGCCATCAAAGTTCCGCGTGAAATTCTTGATGGGCTGCTGAACAGTCCCAACGCATCTGCCAAAACCAATTTATGAAAAAAATCATCCTTGCCGCGACGGTTTCGCTGTTTGTGGTCGCCGCGTATGCGGCGGAAACCAATGCTACGCCCGAATTGGTCGAAGCGCGTTACAACAAGGCCATCGAAGGCCGCACAGCGGACATCTTGAAGACGTTGGCGTTGGCCGACGCGGACAAGGCGGCGAAAGTTCACGATGATATTATCGCCCAGTATCGCGCGTTGAAGGCGTGGCATGATGAGAATGACGCCAAATTAAAGGCGTCCGCCAAGGACGCGAATGCCGTGGCGCAAATCCGCACCTCGCTCAAGATGATTCATGACGGTTTCCTCGCGAAACTTTCCGAAAGTCTCACGCCGGAACAAATCGAAAAGGTCAAAGACAAGCTGACCTATGGCAAAGTGCAATTCACCTTTGCCGGTTACCTGACGGCTTATCCGAATCTCGCCGACGAGCACCAGCAGAAGATTTTGGAATTGCTCAAACAGGCGCGCGAAGAGGCGATGGACGGCGGCAGCGCGGATGAAAAGACAGCGGTCTTTCAACGCTACAAGGGCAAGATCAACAATTACCTGTCCAAGCAGGGTGTTCACGCGGAAAAGAAAACCACCGGCTCCAAGGCCGAGACCAATTCGCCGCCGAAATGATTTTCATTGCGGCCACGCGCCGTTGGCAATGGGCTTTAGTTGCAGCTTCGACGGATCAATCACGACGTGCTTGATGCGTTTGCGTTCCCAAGTGTAGGTGATGTGCACCAAACCGTCGCTCGTCTGGATGACGGCAGGATAGGCGAAACCGCTCGGTGCATTTGGATCATCCTCCAAAACCAGCGCGGCACTCCAGTTTTTGCCATCGTCTGAAATGGCCACGTTCAGCGGGCCGCGGCCCTTGTTGTTCGAGCCGGTGCGGACATTGTGGTTATAAACCAAAAGCTGGCGACCATCGCGCAACGTCACCGCGTCTGTGCCGGAATCGGGATTCGGCAAATCCAGTAACGTCATCTTGCCCCAAGTCACACCGCCATCGTCCGACCAGATTTGAAAAACTTTGTCGTTGTGCGTGCGGCCAATCACCTGAAGTTTTTCATCGCCGTGAAATAAAATGCTTGGCTGAATCGCGCCGATTTCTTTGCCGTCATTCACCGGCGTCGTGGCCGTCCAGGTTTTTCCAAAATCACTCGTGCGCTCGAAATGCACGCGCCAGCCGCCGTCGCCTTCCGTGCTGCTGCCGCAAAGGATGTCGCCGTTCGCGAGCTGCACCGGCTTGTTTTTGATTGGGCCGAGAATTCCGTCGGGCAACCGCACCGGCGGTGACCAGGTTTTTCCATCATCGGCGGAAGTCATCATCATGCCCCACCACGCGGCGGGTTTGGGGCCGACCTTGTAAAACAGCAGCAGCGGCCCGTTTTTCGGCTGGAACAAGACGGGATTCCACGTTGGCAAACCGTTCGTGGAAAATCCAACTCCATCTGCGACTGCGATGGGCGCAGTCCATTTGCCGTTTTCATTTCGCGCAATGTAGATGCACACGTCGGGATTGCGTTCCGCTGTGCCGCCAAACCACGCGGCGACGAGCCCAGACTTTGTTTCTACAATTGTCGAGGCATGGCACGACGGAAACGGCGCGGTCTCGTAAATAAATTCCGACTTCAAGATGGCTGTTGGCTGCTCCTGCTTCGAGACCGAGACGCAGCCAGAACAAACTATGGCCAGCAGACCAAGCAATACCACGGTGTTTGATTTGACCGTTTTCATTCGCTGACGATGTGGTATTTGCCGCTGCCAAGTTCAAACTTGGAGCTGACGGTTTTTCCGTTGCACAGGATGCGGCCAAGTTTTTCAACCGGCACAAGAATCGCGGCGGTCGTGTTCGCGGGAATCTCAATTTGCCAGTCGAATTTGCCTGCGTCGCGATACCATTCGCTGGAGATTTTTCCGTAGGGCGAATTATGCGTGGCCTTCACGAATGTCAAATCGCCGACGGGCTGCGGCTGCATTTTGATGATCTTGAATCCCGGCGACGCGGGCGCGATACCGGCGAGGTCTTCGTAAAACCATACCACCAAATCGCCGACGAGCATGACGTGGTTGCCGGAATTCATCGTCGGGTCGGCGGTGTTGCCGTTCCACAATTCCCAAATGGTCGTCGCGCCTTGCTCCACCATGTAGCCCCAGCTCGGATAATCTTTTTGTGCCGCGATGGTGTAGCACAAGTCCGCGCGACCGTTGTCTGAAAGCACACGGTTCAAATATTGTCCGCCAATCAGGCCCGTGCCGATGTGGCACTTGGTTTCGTTTTCAATTTTGGAAACGAGATGCGCGAAAATCTTTTCTTTCATATCTTCCGGCACGAGGCCGAACGCCAGCGGCAGCACGCAGGAAGTTTGTGTGCCGTTGGAATACTGGCCTTTTTCGCGGTCGAGAAATTTTTCATTGAACGCCGCCTTGAACTCCGCTGCGAGCTGTTTCCAGCGCGCCGCGTCTTCGG
>Ga0007854_10000860_pt1 | contig 19589 bp, 21 predicted proteins | sample CryBogCBH12Aug08_FD_60382 | JGI IMG/M metagenome (GOLD analysis project Ga0007854, IMG submission 60382) | Freshwater microbial communities from Crystal Bog, Wisconsin, USA - CBH12Aug08 | ecosystem: Environmental > Aquatic > Freshwater > Lake | place: Crystal Bog, Wisconsin, USA | collected...
TTTAAAGTTGCCTATGACTGGATGGATGAATATGACGACGACGAGGACGATGAGTAGCTCTAAACCACTTTGGAGCAACTAAGTGATAGATGGTTGCTCCAAAAATCCTTTGGTTTGGAAAACCAAAGAGTGAGCCAGCACTTCTTTTAAATCTCCAAATTTGCTTATACATTTGCTTACATACCGACACCGACCACCCGCAGAGCCCCTTTTTATATGGGTCTATCATGGGCTTCTGCTCTCATAACCAGAGAACCTAAACTCGACCTAAAAATCACAAAAAGAAGGCTTTTGAGACTAAAGGTGAGGTTTGGAGTTGTAGGCGTTGCTTTAAGTAACGGTTATTGACTCATGCTATTTTTAATATAAGACCTTAGGTCTTCTAGGCTATAGAAAACAAGCTCAGGATATTCGCTTAAAAATAATTTTAGGTCGATTACTTCTGTGATGCCTTTTTTTGCTTGTCTCGAACTGGGCTTAGACATCTTGATTTTCTTTGTATGCAAAAGATGATGCCAAATTAGATATATTTTTGATACCTTTTCAACAAAATCTTCGCAGCTAAATTCTATAAAAATAGTAGCATCGTTGCCGTCAACAACTTTAGGGGAGCCGGGCAAATTATCAACTGTCCCCGTCCATCTTTTACCGCTTGCATCGCCACGCTCAACTATTCTGATTCTCAGATAATTTGCTTGGGAAAATAGCTGCTTTATATTATTGAGGGATAAGCTATCCAATCTACTTTCTCGTTTATTAGTAACTTCTGTATTTTTCTCCCACTTGCTAAGCCACTCCGAAATAGATCCTAATGAGTGACGGCCTTTATTGTGCAATGGAGAGCTCTGATCTGGAGAGAGGAATATTTCACCCTCTAAAAAGAGCATTAATTCATAAGCAATCTGATCGTGGTATCTCTTACCATGGTATTTTGGCTTATCTTTTAAGGAGGCTTTCACATCAACGTATTGTGGTTCACTAGTATTTTTAGTCTTTAGAACGAAGTCTGTATGACAATAGTTAGTTCTCTCAATCTCAAATCCCAATGATTCACAATATTTTTTGTAAATAAACTCACCAAATGCACCAAGCTGAGATTTATTGGAAAAATCGACTGGCATTCATTTTCCTCAAATTAACTTAATCTTCAAAAGATAGTGTGAATGGCCATACTTTAGATAGCCCTAATAAATCATCTAAGTCATCCCACTTATATGTGTAAACATTATCAAACTTTTTAAACTTCTTAAGTGCTTTATCTAGGTCAATAATAGGTTGAATAAACTCATCATCATCGTCAGTAGTGTCTAGTGCGAAGTTTGCATTGAATGAATCAATAATTACCTGAATAATTTTTTCATTTTGTGGATCAATATTCAAAATGACTTCATCGTTTTCAATTTCAGGCTCTCTGCTACTTGCATAGCTGTAACCAGCCGCACTATATAAAACTGACTTCACTCCACTCAGGGAAATATCATTACCAATGAAGCAGGTTTGTTCAGAATACATAAGGGCATAAACAGTATCGTATATTTCGCCGCCAGTTGACCCTAACCCAATGACAAAAGATGGAGGCGGAGCCTCATCATCAATAACAGCTTGATATTCAACTTCAGCTGCGTCTTTACCGACAATTGTCTCTAAGTTTGTATAAAGATCTTTTGTTGGCACAAGATCTATTCTGTAAATGACAAACTTAACCACATCATCATCTAAGAAGATATATTTTGATATTTCAGGGGCGGCATTTTTCTTGGGCATATTGACTCTTTTTAATGGACTTATTGTGTATGTATGAAACGTACTAAATCAACTAATACTAATGTATCTTTTGCGCAATATTTGAGAAGATTGTTTCTAAATGCCTGAATTTCACATTCAGCTAGGCCATGCTTTAAATCAGTGCATTTGAACCAAATCAGTTGAGCATCGTTCCCAGATCCCAGTTCCCCATCTTCTTGGTAGTCAACCGAGGTTGGAATGACTTTAGTAATGGTCTTAATAGAATAGGTGCTTCCTTCGGATAGGCCCATCTCAGGGAAATACAATCCATCCCTTACTAAATCTAGTGTGTCTTCAATTCTGAGAATAATTTTCTCAACAGCATCATTCAAATCTTCGCATTGCCTTTGGGCTGCAAGATAACGTAAAGCCTTAATTTCGGTTGATTTATGGTGAACAAATATAGTGCCAGACTCACCTAGGGCGCTTATCAGGCTGTTTAGGAAATCTCTGAATAGGGTTGGGCTTACAAAGTCTAAGAATGCCTTTCCATCATTAAGTCCTGTGTTATCGGTAAGGCTCTTAATAGAATGAACGCTCCACTGAAAAGGGATTGCATCATTGGGTTTAGTATTAGCAATGAGTGGAACGCCTTGCATTACCGTTTCAAAGTCCATGAAAAAGTAAGGCCCTGGTAGTGAGCGCACTTTCTTAACCATCTCCTTACTAATATAAGGAGTATTCGATTGATGCGCTTGTCTGATGATTTCGTGACGTTCATTTGCAAGTGATCCATCCGGTAGGTTTCTCAAATCATAGATTTTTTCTTTGCCCCATTTTTCAGCCAGTTTTTTCCCGGTATTGGGGAGAATGCTGATTGGAACTTCCGCTAGTTGAGGCAGCTCTGCAGAGCATTGCGGAAGAAATTGACAGGGATACGGAGTTTTGCATTTGGAGTCCTCTATATCTTCTATAGGCCTAGGCGAATCGAGTTGAACTATGGGGAGTAAATCACTGATCCAAGTCTTTACATCCGATAGTCTTTCGATTGCCTCACTTGTGACGTCCGCCTCAACTAGCAGACCTGAATAGTCTCCATCACCTTTATAAAGAAAATTTTTATTAATGTGGGCAATCTTCATTGAATTTAATTTGAGGCCGCATCCCAATGCTACATAGGCTTGGGAAGCAATGTCATTTAGGTGATGCGGCTTGGCTTCTTTAGATGATTTGACTTCAATCATTTCCCAGCCATCGTTATCCCGCTTTAAAACATCCACTCTTACCAAGATATTTTCGTATTCAAATGCAGCTTCATAGATAACATTAACCTTGGGATCTAATAAAGCGGAATTTGTTTTATTAAAAATTTCATCTTTGTTACTCTTGCCATCTAAATTAACGCCGTCACCATAATGTGTTCTGGCGAAATCTCCGAAGCGATTCCCAAGTGCAAAAAGATGAGACTCCAATATATCTTTCTTGACATGAGTTTCCAGCCAGAGCTTTTTATGACACTGGATGCCTGAGATGATTTTGCTTTTGGAGAGTAGTTGCAAGGCAGCTTTTCTGTTGACAGGTGAATTGTCAATATAACTGCCAGAGGGGTAAAAAACAATTAATTTCTATTACGAATTATTCCTGCAAATTTTATAAAAAACAATTGGGGATAGCTCTCATCTGTTTTTGATGCGATGAAATTTATAGTGATTGAAATTCAATTTCAGTCTCGTTTATAAAAATAAATTGACTAACTCATAATAGGCTCATCTTGTGAGCTTGTAGATCTGTATAAAGAAAACTGGATAAACAAATAGGAGTAAGTATGAAATACCTTTATTTCCTGTTGCTATGCGGTTCATTGGCGGCATGTTCCAGTCCTAAAGTGGTTGGGTTTAAGAGTCCAGAGCAGATGAGCCGTGTTGAAGTAATCCAGGCAGCACGGGAATGCGTCTCTGCCAAATTAAAACCCACAGTTCAGTATGTCTCGCAAAGAACTGAATTTGGGAATGTTGTAGTTCCAGTAGATGTTTATTGCGATATCTATAGATAGGTGGGGATATGTATACATTTGTAAGTGATGTTCTACATGTTCAAAACTCAACCCTTGATTCTTTTGTTTTTTATGCTGTAGCCGCAATCGTCTTAGGTGTTGTGCTGTTTTATTTCTGGAAAGTACTTGCACTTGGAGTATTTAGCATCTTTTGCATGAGTGTAATTTTTTCTCACAATGCGGCATTAGAGGTGGTTGCAAAAAATTCAGATGATTCCTTAGCATTGACGCAAGCAATCGGTAATAAAAAAGAGTTTATGGAAGATTGCTTAACCATTGCGATGAATACAAAAGATACTTGCGAAGCTATCTATAGCGAAAAACAATAGTTGGTGTTGATAATAAAAAACTTATCTAATTATGGTGAGTTTTTGAAGTTGCTATTATTGGTCAGATTTCAGTATTGTGAATTTGATAAAGAAAATGGATGTATAGAAAGACTAGCAAATTCTGCCATTTATTAAGTAGATTTTTCGTATCGTGTTTTTAAAAGTCAATTGGGATATTCGCTTACTGGTATTTTCTGTTTAGACACATTTACATTATATTTTTCATATATATTAGAGAAACTATTACTACCTTGATATTGAGCTTTATATATGGCAAAACCTATTGTTGTATCCCTAGCGGGAAAAGATTACTCCTTTAGTTCCACCAAAGTTGATCGAGCCAAGATCTATGGGATTAAAAAACGTGCTGCTTTGGATTCTCAAGGGCGTTTTTGTACCCGAGCAGCATTAACTTCTGATGGCACTCATTTGGTGCTAACAGGTATGTCTGCACAGGGCTATTTCAGACAGAATGGACATTTGGTTGGGCGGCAAGAAATGGTTGGTATAGCCCCCGATGGCAAGATAGTTGAACAAATACCTTCAACCTTGGGGCTAGCTCAGGATCTAGATGGCCCAGTAGATGCATCAGAAATTTTAGGTCTTGATGTCGAAAGCCTTTATTACCTAGAGCCTATTGAAGACTGTAGTGAGTTAACCGCCAAACTGCAATCTGGTGAGATTTATCAATTTCCTATCAATTATGCTGCCGGTCTAGAAATGGAAACTGGATTCCTCATTTCGAATGATGAGGGTTGTTTTGCCATCGTTGGTAAATCTGCGCAAGCGCAATGGATTGATTCAGCGGCGCTATTTGAGGCGGTAGAGTCTTCCGAAGATACTGACGATCTTGATTTCGAGTCTATGTGAATAGAGAAAAATAATGACAAACTCTATACATATAGCTAATGCCAAAGGTCGGGATGCAACAGTTGGTCTTTTGCATGTCAAGGCGCTAGTAGGCCCGAAAATGGGCATACCAAATGAGCTTCTTACTTTTCAGCGCTATATAGCTGCAACAGAAACAACTGTGCATGATGCGCTATCAAAACAATTTGGCGATGCCTACGCAAAGCAGTTAATCGATGGCGACCCTGAAATTGATCTTGAGGCAGTTGGATTAAAGATCCAACATACGCAAACTGTTTATTTAGATGGTGATAAATCACTTTTGTATGAAGAGCCTAATTTTATTGAGCTAGTACTTAACCCTGATGGCTCGGAAAAAGAGCGCCGAGCTCCCGTTGAAGTAGATATGAATATTAATGGCGAAGTACCAGTCCGATTTTCCGGTCGATTAGTCCCGATTAAGGATGCAGTCAGACGTTTTGCATTTAAACGCAAGGTTCAGTTACATCATATTGATGGACTCACGTTTGACTTCTTGTTTGAAATTGCTAAGGACTTAGAAAGTCAAAAATCACTTATGGTGATCGGTGCTGGCGATAAAGGCAATCTGCCTTTGATATTTCAGTCGAACGGTAAAGCTTATCGAGGTTTTTTGGAAGGTAAAACGAAAGATAAGAGCTACCAACTGTTATTACACCTAAGCGAAATGGAATTAAAAAAACCAGCATTCTCCAAAAAAGCTAACAATGAAGGAGAGGCTGCATGAGCAATTCTTTGATTGCTGGCGGCAATCCTTTTGGGCCTGGGTTAGCTAATGGTCTATTGCAAGATGTGGAATTAATTGATCGTTTAACTGCATACAAAAGGCGGGTGGCAGGCAACTACCGAGCAGTATTGCCAGAAGATCTCAATACCCTACCTAATGATGGGTTACTGGTCTCAACCAAGATTGATGGAGAGTTGTGGTTTCTCATATCTTATTCCGGCTCCATCTTTTTTGCCAATCCACAAGGGCGCACTATATCTGGAGGTTTACCAATTCTTAAGCCAGTAGCAAAACTACCTGAGGGCACTATCATCGCTGGAGAGTTGCATGTAAAGACCGATAAAGGGCGTTGCCGTGTTGGAGACTTAGCAGCACTCATGGGGCACGGAATAAAAGCGGACCAATCCAAATTATGTTTTGGTGCATTTGATTTGGTCAAGTCTCAAGATGCAGAAACTCAAGCAGTTTATGTAGAGCGTTTAGGCGCATTACAAAAATTACTACAGCCTGGTGAAAATTTATTTGTAGTAAATAGTCAAGAAATTAGCCGTAAACAGTTATCCGAGAGATTTGATTCTGAAGTAGAGACAGGCAAGAGTGAGGGTCTAATTGCCCGCCTCAATACCGGACTCATTTATAAATTAAAACCTGCAATCACAATTGATGCTGCAGTCATTGCCTTTACACCAAATGCTGATATGGCTAGATCTCTTCTGCTGGGGTTAATGATGCCCGATGGAAAGATGCAAATATTTGGTGGATGTGGAAACTTAGGGGCGGATGAGAATCGTAAAGCGCTCTTAAAAAGCTTGACCCCTCTGGATACTCAATCAACCATTCGCTATGCAAGCGATACAGGAAGTCTATATACTTTTGTAAAACCAGAAATTGTGGTGGAAATAAAAGTAACGGACTTGCAAGCAGAACACTCTGATGGCAGCGTATCAAAAGCGATGAAACTAGATTTCGTCAACAATCAATGGAAAAACTTGGGTATGGCTATGTGCCCACGACCCATTCATCCGGTTCTAGTAGGTGTCAGGGAAGATAAGTCTGTTAATCAAACGGATATTCGTTACGAACAAATTGCAGGATTTGCAGCTACTGAGACCATAAAAACAACTGGGCAAGATTTGCCCGAAAGCACCATCATTCGTCGTGAGGTTTGGACCAAAGAAGCTAAGGGTGTCACAGCTGTAAGAAAGCTGGTAGTTTGGAAAACTAATAAACATGAGGTTGATAACAGTTTTCCAAATTACGTAGTGCATTGGACTGACTACAGTCCCGGCAGAACAAGCCCCCTAGATCGAGAAGTAAAGCTTACGCCTGATGAGAAGAGTGCCAACCAACTTGCAGACTTATTGATTGAAGAGAATATTAAAAAAGGCTGGGAAAAGACTTTATGAGTAAATTTAAGGCTGGACCTATAACCAAAAAAATAGTTGAGTGGCTTGAAGCGAAAGATTGGGATGAGAGACCTGAACCAACGGATGATAAAGATCTGACTAAGGTAGCTTTTAGATTTGCTGCTGGAGGCGAGCTTGAACTTGATTGTTTGTTATTTGCGGATGAATCAGGAATCGGAATGTTATCGATAGTTGCCGTACCAGATTTTAGTATTACTGAATCGAATATCGAAAGGGTAGGAGAGTTTTGCGGGCATTTCAGAAAGAAATTCGGAAATATTTACGTAATGGAAGATGGTAGTGTTAATTATATTGACTCCCGTGGTTTAGATTTATTTAAAAATGCCATAGATGATGTGCCTACTGAAATAGAAAATATGATTAATGAGATGGATGAGTATGTGGCCTGGCTTGCTCCCTTCATCGTTGATATATCAAATGGAGTCAAAGAAGTAAAAAAGTGTATCAAACAAGCTGAAAAGAAAATACCTCAAAGTTATATTCCGAAAGATGAGAATGGCTAGAAATCTCACAAAACTAGTCTTAGATATAGGCACGTTGGAAAAGTTGAGTGGAACGCCTCTAAAGCAGCATATTGATGAACATACAAAGTTGGTTAATGAAGTCATTAAAGAAAAGCCAATAACGAAAAATACTGCGAAGTACCTATTTTTCAAATATTCATATGAAAGAATTGACCTGGCTATTTCAAAAAAGTTTTATCTAGAAGTCGCCATGATTGAAGAGAATATAAAAAGCTCAAAAAATATATTAGGAAATGAAGTTTAATGACAAAAAAAATTGAAAATAAAAAGAATCAAGAAATAATTCCACCAGTTATCCCTCTCATTCAAACTGAAATGACTGATGATGGAAGGGTAATTAGTAAAACCGTCAAGCCTTTGACTTATTCTCTGATGAGTTGGGTTAAGGGAGTCATGAATTTGCCGGATACGATTGATATTTCTGATGATGAAAATTCAGCTCTATTTTCTATTGATGTTCCATCAGTAAACGGAGATTTTAACTATAAATGCCATTTTGAGACATATGAAGAAACTGGTTTAATTTATATATTTATTTATTATTTTGAAGAGAGCATAAATAAAAAATATTTATCAAAAGTTAAAGATTTCATTTTGACTAAAAATTTAGAGTGCCTTACTGGGAATTTTCAACTACAGGAATCAAGAGGTGATATTTACTTAAGATATGCCTCCGGCATATCTGTCAGAGGGATAGCCTCTGCAGATCCAAATTATCAAGGGGATTTTCAAATACATCCAAAACTATTTAATAATATGTTTGAAGATGGGTTTGAAGTATTCAATAGTGTAATAGATGAATTTCAAAATTTGATATCAGATTACTATACAAAATGAATTATTTTATTTATTAGATATTATGAGATTGACCGATGACTATTTACGAAGATTGCGCCCAATGAAATGGGGCAAACTAGCCATCGTTTCTTTAAATTTGTTTTTTATTTATAAAATTGATATTTATCTAATGCTACTTCGTCAGATAAATAACTCAAATTGTTGCTAACTAACCAATAATGACGATGTTTTGTAAAAAATATCCTTCTGACGGATTTTCATTCTGCAAATAAATGTAATGAACAAAAGCATAGAAATGTCTAACTTGTTAAAAGATTGTCATGAGCTTAAGGGTTATCTAAGAACGTGTAACACATCAAGAAGTGGACAGTTTGGAGAAAAATTGTTCGCATTTATCGTTGAAGAGATGGGTTTAAAAATAAATTCCGTGCATAAGGAAGGTGCAGATTTTCTTGTGGAGAAAATTGGCCGAGTTGATGTAAAGGCTAAGGTTAAACTGGATGAAACTCTTGGCTCAAGCTATGCTCGAGTAACTAAGAAACTTCCAAAAACCAGTTACTGCTATGTTCTTTTCTGGAGTGACTTGATTGAAATTGAATTAATTAATGATTCAAATCCAGCTAATAACTTTAATCAATTAGTAGGCTGGGAAAAAGCTTTTGATTGCTGGTCTACCAAAATTACGCATATAAAGCCTGTTCAAGCTGACCATACTGAAAAAGTTAAATCTATACAAAAAGGGCTTATTACTTGGATTGAAGATATATGGGGGCTAAAAGCAAAGATTATTTACCGCCAAGGTCGCGCAGCACAAGAAAATATGTCAAAAAGCGGGTGGGGCCCAGAATCATTTTATGAAAAACCCAATTCCAAGACTTTGCCGGATTTAAAAATACTTCTTTATTTTGATGGGCCGAATGTATATGAGGTGAATGCCTATCCTTTATCTCACTTTGGCAATATAAGATGGTATCAAAGCCCCAAAGGCCCAAATAAGGAAGGCATTATGACATTCAAGCCTAATGAGCTTGATCCAATCTATAAATTTGAATCTATCGAACAATTCAAAAAAGAATTTTTAAAGAGATTTACGATTTCAATCAGTAGTTAATCAAATAAATTTAAGGCGCAATAAATATGTCAGGTGAAGCAATTGAAATAGCAAAATCAGCTGGTGAGCTTAAAGAATTAAGCGATCTTCTTCCGCTCGCTGGTGTCTTACTGGCTGCTTTTTTTGGTATTCGAGAATGGAAAGCAAGTGCTTTAGAGAAAAATTGGGAATTTGCTACTGAATTAGAGCGAGAGTGGAATGGGTCAGAATTAAGAGAGGCTCGTGCTGCAGTTGCTCGCTATTGCATTTTGCTTGCCAGTGAAGGCAACACAGTTGACCTAAACAATGTACTAATTGAAAAGCATGCTGAGGCTATTCTCGACTTCTTTGAGAATGTTGGCTACTTAGTAAAAAAGGGGATGATTAAAACGGAGTTTGCTTGGCTTCTCTTTCATGAAATGATCAAGATGTATCAGCCACACCTTAATTCAGTTGTTGAGGGTTGGCGTAACAGCGGTGAGGTTTACGATGGCTCTTACTATGATCAATATGAATTTTTGTATAAGACTCTAGATAAAGAGCAATTCAAACAAACTGAAGGTAATTTAAAGTACTTTATTCATTTGTTAACTAATCAAAAATTGGAGGATGATGAAACTTATGACCTTGATGAAGAGCTGCAAATTGCTATTCGTAGGGCTAAGCTAAGTGATTTAGATGAAATCTACGAATTAGAGAAAGTTTGCTTTCATACTGGAAAAGGTCGTTTTGAAAAGCACGAAATAGAGGAATGGTTAGAAAATTCAGCCGCCACATTCTTTGTTGTGGAATCCGTAGAAAATGATTTGATTGGTTACGGCCTTTATCAGGAGTTTGATGAAGATGCTCCTGATGCTGAAATCCATCATCATGACGATATAAAAACTGCTGAAATCGTATGCATTAGCGTTCATCCATACTACCAAAAATTACATATTGGTTCTAAGTTGCTAGAAATGGTCCATGATCTGGCAGTGCAAAACGGTTGCGGACGCTTTTTATTGGAGGTTGGTGTTGATAACCTCAATGCAATTCGCTTTTACGAAAGCAAGGGTTATGCAGAAATTAAAGAGTTAGAGAATTATTACCAGAAAGGGGCAAATGCCTTTCTTATGGAGGCTCGCCCTGATTCTATTGTGATGCATAGACTGCATGCAAAGCCTGAAGAGGATGGTAAAGGCGGGGAAGAATGAGCATGCTAGTAATAGATGCGCCAAAGGGCATATTGCATCTGCAATTTGATACCAGAATAGCTATGACGACCACTATGTGTCGTTTGGATGCCTTTTCAGAATCTCCTTTAGACGCTCTTCGAGGCAAGGTCAACAGCGATTGGCCTTCATTTTTAGTGTTACTTTTAGGTAATGATCCTGACTATTTTATATTTTGGGAGGGGTTTAATATTCCGGGCCAGAAAGTAAAGACATTCTTTAATGCCTATTCATTAGAGTCGCTTACCAAAGTGGAGCAACAAATTCAATCCCTAATGGCTGATAAAGATTACTTAATTGCTACTGACACGTCTTCAACACTAGAAACAGTGGCCCATGAATTAGCTCATGCAAGGTGGGCGACTGATTCAACCTACAAGATGGGTGCTAAAAAGGTTGTTGATTCAATTCCCTCAAATCTAAGGCCGGGGTTGGAGGAGGGTCTAATTGCATATGGCTACCCACAAGTGGCGGAAATTTTAGATGATGAAATTCATGCCTATTTACTCACCTCAGATACCAAAGAGCTGCAGGATGTGTTTCCAAAAATGGATATAAATGATGTGCTTGATTTAGCTGCCACCTTCAAAGTGGCATTGTCTGGGTATTAATTTTTAACTAATAGGAGATTGAAATGGCGCGCTATTTTGAATTCAAAGATGAAAAGTCCAACAAGTTTTGGGAAGTCAGTTCTTCTGGCAAGAAGATGACCGTTCGATATGGAAAGATCGGCGTGATAGGTCAGACTTTGGCCAAGGAATTTGCGAGTCCAAGAGATGCAAGTGCTGAATTAGAAAAGGGAATCGCAAAGAAATTAAAAGAAGGTTATGTTGAAGTAAAAAAATAATTAAACTTTTTAGACTTCCTATATAGGGCTTTCAATGAATGCACTACTAAAACTGATTTATAACGCTGATCAAGCAAAAGCAGCTCTTAAGCTCTGCTCTAAAAAGAAGTTAATGATCGTCGATAAAAAACATGGTATTGCTCTAGACGATGAGATTATCGATGCTGGAGGTTTAAGTGTTAATTTAGGTGGTTATGGTACGAGTTTTTCCGTCAATATAGGTGAGAAATTCAGCAATTCTTGGGGTTTGACTGCTTTAGCTAAACGTAAACCAACTATATATTCAGATACTGGTAGCGTTACACAATGGCATACATTTAAAGCGGATTATTCTGAAGATAGAGGCGAGAGTTTAAGTAATTTGGCAATATTTTTTAGCAATAAAAAATCACCTATTCCCTACGAAAAAGATAAGCAGTGGGGAAAGCCCATGAGTGAGTTAGCAGATGCTGTCACCAAGCTTGGCGGTGAGATTGTTAAATCCATCGACAAAGCAGATATTGTCGTTACCTTGACTTATAAAGTTGAGGTGAAAACAAATGATGATGTGATCGTAATCGATCAGGATAACTTTATCAAAATATTACCAAAACCTGCTAGCGAGCGTGCTACTCCTATAAAGAAAATCACTGGAGATAGTAATAGCTTATGGAAGTTACTATCTGTTAGGGACTTGGCATCCATCCAACAAGGACTTGAATTATCAGCATCACTAACAGACCAAATTGATGTTTTGATTGAAGGTTGTTCAGTTGATAAAACTGGTGATTTGGTAAGAAGTAAGCGTTTCATGGGTAGCGGACCAGCTTTAGCATATTTAGATTTGGCTTTATTGGGCCTGTTATCCCTGGCTCCCGATAAGTCTAATGGCGAGAAACTCCGCAATTCTCTAAAAATACTTAATCTTAGTTTGGCTGCAACCCCGAAGTTGAATGGTTATAAGGGATTAGAGTCGCTAAGTATCGAATTCATTGACAATACAAAGCTAGCAAAAAAGGATCTAAGTAGTTTAGGTTCATTTCCGAAATTAAAAAATTTAAAAATTAGTTCGGTGGGTTACCGTAATGATGTACTTGATAGCTTAAATGGTTTGGATGCGCCAAATCTAGAAAGAATTGAGATTTCAAGGTTAGGGTTGACTGACATCTCTGAACTTAATGCATGTCCTAGCTTGAAAATAGTCGATCTATCAGGGAACCCAGATTTGAAAAAGTTGGATGCTCTGGTAGCCTCCGTGAAGTCATTAACAGATCTCAATTTATATGATTGTTCCAAAGTACAGTCACTCGATTCACTCCAAGGGGCAACAAGTTTACGCAAGCTCAATATAGAAAGTTGTGGAGCCATTAAGTCATTAAAGCCTTTATCGGAGTGCACAGAATTTGAAGAGTTATCCGTTGGAGGATCAGGCATTCAATCGCTTGAAGGCCTAGAAAATGTCACAATTAAAAATCTAGAAGTGGTTTATTGCTTTAAACCAAAAAATGCATTCAAACTCAAAGATCTGATTAGCTTAAAAGGCCCAAGCGAAGATCCTAAATTCGAAATATCTGACTTTACTATCCGAAAGGGATAAAAATGAGTGTTTACGGCGATACCTTAAATGCTCAGGATTTAGATGAGTTTTTATCTTTTTTGCTTACATCGAATCTAAAGAATGAGGAAGAAAATAATCTTCGCCCAACTCCAATTTGTATTTGGGGTAAGCACGGATTAGGTAAAACTCAAACAGTTCAGGAATTTGCCAAAAAAAGAGGATGGAAGCTAGCTTATTGCGCACCAGCTCAATTTGAGGAAATGGGTGATTTTCATGGCTTACCAATTAAATCTCAAGGTGGTACTGAGACCGTTTACTTACCACCAGATTGGGTTCCTACGCAGGATGGTCCTGGGATCCTCTTGTTAGATGACATTAATCGCGCTGATGATCGAATCTTGCGTGGCTTGATGCAGTTATTACAGAGCTTTGAAATGTTTTCCTGGAAGTTGCCACCCAAATGGCAAATCGTATGTACCGCAAATCCAGAGGATGACGAATATTCAGTCACCACCATGGATGAGGCGATGCTAACGAGAATGCTGCATACCAATATGGTGTTTGATGTGAAAGCTTGGGCTGCCTGGGCGGTAGCTAATCGAGTTGATTCTCGTGGCATTAATTTTGTATTAACTTACCCTGAGTCAGTTACTGGAAAAAGAACCACTCCCAGATCTTTGGTGCAAGTGTTTTCACAAATCTCAGGTATTGCAGATTTAAAGGCTGACATTAAGAAGGTTGGAACCATTGCACGAAGTGGTTTAGATGAAACTACAGTGAGTGCATTTCTTGCATTTATTAATTCAGATCTAGAATTTTTAGTTGGTGCTGAAGACATACTAGAGGCTAAATCGTTTGATGATGTAAGGCCTAAGATAGTGGCTGCAGCAAAAGGTAAAGGAGGCACAGTCCGCTTAGATCGCTTATCTGTAATTTGTACAAGATTGGTATTAGCGATTACAGCTAAGGAGTATGCAAAACCCTCTGCTAAAAATAAGGCCAATATAGTAGCTTTTCTGTTGATGCCAGAGTTACCTGCTGATCTGCGTTTTAGTGTGCACCGGGATATTGTTTCCTTGCCAGATCAAAGACCTTCCTTGGTTCAGGATCCCGCTTTGGCTAAGCTAGTTTTAAAAACCATCTAGTCTATGACAAAGCAGACGAGCAAAAGAACCGCTCTCTCGTTTGCTGAGTTGTTGCCTTTAGCGCAAGAAGAAATCTCGCGTTGTACGGTAGAGCTCATTCGTAATGAGCCATTTTATGGTCATATTTTAGGTGGGATGCAACGGCACTTCACTGTGAGTGTAAAGACATTGGCCGTTGGACTGCGCGGTGATGCTATACAACTTATGGTTAATCCGCAGTTCTTGCTCATAGAGCTCACTAAAGCAGACAATCGTACGGCAGTTCTAAAGCATGAAGTGTTACATCTTGTTTTTAAGCACCTCTTTCGAAATCAAAGCCTATCGCATGATCCTAAATTGTGGAACTTGGCAACCGATCTCGTTGTAAACCAATACATTGCGCCATACCATTTGCCTGAAGGTGCTATTTTATTGAGTACGTTTCCGGATTTGGATTTAACCCCAGAAGATACAGCAGATAATTACTATGATGCTCTTAAAAAATTACAAGATGAGAGCACTAAAAATAGTAGAACAGGGCATAAATCGAAATCACCCAAGAGTGCTAAAGCATTAAAAGATATTTTTGATGACTCTATGCCTAGCGATCATACTTACTGGGCTAATTCAAATAGTCCCGAAGTTGATTGTGAAAAAACAGGTTCAGAGGTTCCTAGCATGGTCAGAGAAGCTCTAGAGCATATAGCTGAAGACCAAGTCATTAAAGCTTACGAAAGATCAAAAGCAAGTAAAGCCCCTGGAAGATCGCCTAGTTGGCTTGATCGATATATTGATGAGTTGTTAGAGACTCGTAAGCCAAAAGTGAACTGGCGCAACACCATTCGCATGTTTTCAGCATCTAATCGGCGCAGTCAGATGATTACCACCATGCAAAGAGAGAGTAAGCGTTTTGAAGCATTAGATGGTATGCCACCCAATCCAGGTTTAAAGCTTAAGCGGTTCCAAAATATGGCTATTGCAATTGATACTTCAGGATCTATCGACGATGATGTCATTCGCTCTTTTTTTGCGGAAATAAATGGGATATACAAGCAAGGCGCACAAATAACAATTATTGAGTGTGACGCAGAAGTTAATAGAACATACCCCTACAAAGGAAAAATCCCTACATTTGTAAAAGGCGGGGGAGGCACTAGTTTTGAGCCAGTTATGCAATGGTTAGAGCGTCAAGGTAGACACTTTGATGGTTGCGTATATTTAACAGATGGCTACGCAGATGCTCCTGAGACAAAACCACCGTGTAAGTTACTTTGGGTTGTGGTTGGTGGTGAGGGCGGTGATCATTTGAAATTTGGTAAACAAATTGTGATACCAGCATTACCTTAGGGTATAGGAAAAATATAATGGCTAAAGAGATAAAAAAGAGCAGCAAAAACATGATGGCAATTACTGGGGTCGTTCAAACCTGGCTGGATGAGCAAAACTACAACGACCTGATAGAAACCAATACAGATGAAAGATCTTCTATTGTTAAAGTACTTTTCAATGTTGAAGGTAACCGCTATCAACTCGTTGTTGAAGCCGATGAGCTAAAGCATGTCGTTTCTATATTTCTTTATAGTACAGACGATATCAGCGAATCTCAGGTACCGTCTGCGTGGCAATGGGCTAACGAAATAAATACCACGCTACTAATGGGACGTCTCGCAGTGATTGAAGGCTTACCATTTCAATATCGACAATCTATCGATGTGGAGGATGGATCATTAAGCACGAAGATGATTGGCAATGTAGTTGACTATGCCATTCAAGTCTTTGAAGCTAATAAGGAGCAGATTGACGCAATATGTTCTAGTAAACATAAAATGGTTGTTGAGGACCTTAGCGATGCATATAGCTGGGACCAAATTGAAGGCCATATTAAGATTAAGAAATGGGCTGAAAATTTAAAAAAATCATTTAATAAAAAGTATAAATCAGAGGAGTGGTCTCTAGTTGGTAAAGGGGCGATTATCCTCAACGAGGATCCTTTATATGTAGCGCATGTCTTAAAAACAGTTGCCATGGATTCGGGGTTTCACTTGGCGCTGTTTGGCAAGGATGATGTTATCGATTTGCCACCTTTAGAAGTGCTCCAGGAAAATGCGCCTTTGATTGTTTATCTTGAGTCAGGTAGGTGGAAAATAGAAAAGCGGGATGATGATCAAGAGACAGATGAGCAGACTAAGCAATTTACTGAATTTAAAGAAAAATTGCAGGATTACTTTGATAATTTCTCAGCTGCACAACCCGTAATCTTTGTTACATCTACAAATGATTTAAGTAAATACATATCAGATGATTTAAAGAAACATGGATTATTTGATTTGTATATGTCTTTGCCTAAAAAGTCCTTTGAACTCATCGGGCAAGAATTTGTTCGAAAAATTGGAAAATCAATTTGCGGAGAGAGCTTGCTTGATTCTTATGGAAAAATTGGTCACCTAGTTAATTCTTATGATACCGAAAAAGAAGCTTTGGCTGTTCTGGCATTAAGAAGAAGACATTACGACGATAAAAAGAAGCTCGAATATTTGGACTTGGTGGATGCAGATATTCATAATCTGATTGAAGAGGGAATCTTGCAAGAAAAGGATCATGCTGTGAAATTAAACACTGCATATCATGAGGCTGGGCATGCATTAATCGCAATTTTGGAATATGAAGGCTTGAACATTCCCGAGTACACATCAATATTACCTGGGGCCTCGGGATTTTCTGGGATAACGGTTGAGTCCAAAGATTATTGGCTGAAGCGGGGAAGGGATAGAACCTTTGATGATTACAGGAAAGATATTAGAGTTTGTTTGGCAGGTAGGGTGGCTGAGGAGGTTTTAGTAGGCCCCGAAACTGTTTCAAATGGAGCTAGTAGCGACTTGGAAAATGCGACTAATTCATGTTTCGAAATGTTCCGGTCTTTCGGTTTTTCACCAAAAATGGCAGAGCCTGCTGGAGCTGAATCTAATTTAGCAGTTATTTCGGATGAGATCGTTGTGCAGCAGACATCCCACCTTATGAATTTAGTGCGAGAATTTTTATCTCAAGAATATCAAGTCGTACGTGAAAAATTGATTCAAAATCGGAAAGTATTGGATGCAATTGCTCATTTATTGATGACTGATCCAATAGTGGATCAAGATGAATTAGTGGCAATTTGCCAAAAATTTACCATTCCAGCCTCTAAAAAATAAGGGAGCATTAAAAAGATTGATTATTTTCTTAATTCAGTTTCAAAAAAATAGTAATTTTAAAAAGAGAGACCATTTATGACTAAAAAGAAAAAATTATCTGTTGAGTATGATGAACCTGAATATAAGCTTGGTATTTCTGTAAAAGTCGAAGGAGAAGATTCGACTGATGAGGGTGGAATTGACCAATATGGCCTAGAGAGCGGTGACGAGTTTTATCAGCTCAGTTTTATCCAATCTTCGCCAGATGGAGCTCTTGATGTAAAGCCAGCAACGTATGCCCTTATGACTTGGTGGAAAGTTCGCATGGGCAATGAAGATACTATTGACATATCCAGCGATTCCAACGATTCAATACTGAGATTTGATTCTACCTATATCGGAGGAGAGATTAAAGGCGGTGGGTTGGGCAAAAAGGATAAGGTCGAAATTGATCACATCATTGAAGTTAATGAACTTAGTATGCTTGTATCTCTTTACTCTTATATAGCCAAAGCTATTCCGGATGATATGGCGAATGAGCTAGCAGTCTCATTGATGAATTTAAATCCTAAACTTCAATATGGAAGTATTGAGGTTTACACAACTGAAGCCGAGGATGGTCAATCTCAGCACTTTTTGAGATATAGAGCATCCACTTGCCTTAAGGGGGTCATGGTTGGCAAAGTAAATGCTATTGAAAACATGATAGAGCTAGCACAGTCTAACCACGGGTGGATCTTGGATATTATTTGCCAAACTCCTGAATATAAAAAGTGGTTATTAAGTTAAAGTATCAGTAAAAAGTTTAGAAATTATTGTGGATTGCGAAATGTCAAGTGATAAAATTCGCTTTAAATTTACTAATTGCTTTCAGAGTAGCTCAACTATCTAAATTTGTTGAAATCTTTTCAATAACCTCATCCTGGAAAAAAGTTTCAATAGTTTTCTTAAAAATAACCCAAAAAAATAATGACGATGTGCATATAAATATTTAACTTTTTTTGGGGATCATTTTCATTCACCAAGGATTTAGCTATGACAACCAATAAAATACTTGCGAGCATTTACATCGGCTCTAATCGAGCTCCTACCCCTGAGGAGATGGCTGATTTTGTAGATTATTGCTCAAGGGAAATAGAAAATACTCTCGATCCTACGGAAATTAAAATCCCAGGTAATTCTGAAACTAGGTTTTCAGTTTCAGAGGCAAGTTACTCAAAAGATGAGTCTCTATTGACCATAGTTATAGGATGCGATACTTCTGTGAGTCTTAAGGATGTGCATGATAAATTTTTAGATGTATTCGATTCATTAGCATCAGATCTTGTTGATCCAGAGAATAACGAGTATGGTCTCAAAGCAGATCTAATTGATTTTACTAATTTGAAATACCAGAGTTATAGTGAGGGAAATTTTGACGAGGGTAATTTCTCAGATTCTGATGATTATGATTCTGTAATTGAAGATTTCAAAAATGAAATTGAAGAGAAAAATGCATCCATAATTAAAAAATGGTTAGCATCCTAGTAATCGCCCTCACTCACCAAAAAGTACTTTGGAGCAATGAAGTGTTAGATGGTTGCTCCAAATATCCTTTGGTTTCGAAAACCAAAGACCGAGAGGCCGCTACCTTTAAATCCCTGAATTTGCCTACACATTTACTTACACACCGACACTGACCACCCGTAGACCCCCTGTTTATATTGGTCTACCCTGGGCTTCTGCTCTCATAACCAGAGAACCTAAACATATCCTAAAACTAATAAAAAGTAGGCTAGGAAAATAAATGGTGAGGTTTGGGTTATTAAGTGTTACTTTAAGTAACGCTTGTGAGATTAGGAAAGTGTGTAGGCGGCACTACACAGCTTTGACCCGATCTAATTGATTAAGGCTCCAAAGAATGAAGGCCTGTTTATCGCAAATAGTAGGCTTACGAGGGGTTCAATCAATTAATCTTTGCTAATTTTTTGATTGATGTATGGTGCTTATCGTAATAGCGACCCAACTCCATTAGGGTATGAAGATTAAGCTTGTTCTTGAGGAAGGTGCGATACATCTTCACAGTTCTTAGCGAAAGACCCAAAATATCAGCAACTTCTTGTTGCTCCAGCCCCTTGCCTAGTAGCAATAAAACCTGTG
>Ga0007854_10000861_pt1 | contig 19584 bp, 16 predicted proteins | sample CryBogCBH12Aug08_FD_60382 | JGI IMG/M metagenome (GOLD analysis project Ga0007854, IMG submission 60382) | Freshwater microbial communities from Crystal Bog, Wisconsin, USA - CBH12Aug08 | ecosystem: Environmental > Aquatic > Freshwater > Lake | place: Crystal Bog, Wisconsin, USA | collected...
TTGCAGCGTTTTGTCGGAAAACACACCTGGGCGCATTTGGATATTGCGGGCACTGCCTGGAAAAGTGGTGGCAGCAAGGGCGCCACTGGGCGGCCTGTGGGCTTGCTGGTTGAGTATCTGGCTGGTCTTGACCCTAAGGCGAATGGCGTTGGCGGGGAGAGGTCGGCCACTAAAAAGGTTGCGGTCAAAAAGTCGACGAAGCCTGCAAAGTGACAGAGCTGGCGTTTCATTTTGGGGCGGCAGACCCCTTGGCTTATACCTGTCGCTTGTTGCGCAAAGCGGTTGCCACCGGTGCGCGGGTTCTGGTTCGTTCAGACGCCGCCACGGTCAGCGTGCTCGACAGCGGGCTTTGGGAATTGGGGCAGACCGACTTTGTTGCCCATTGCGATCTCGCAGCCAGTGCGCACGTGCGCCAAAATTCGCCGGTGCTGCTGGCAGGCGATCAACCGGTGGCCGTAGTGGACGGCTATAACGTGCTGGTCAATCTGGCGCCGGACGTGCCCGATAATATCGACGCATTTGAACGCGTAATCGAAATTGTGGGAAATCAGGAATCCGACCGGCAGGCCGCCAGAGCGCGCTGGAAACACTATGTCGCAAAAGGCATGGCGATCCAGCAGCACAATTTGACCGAACGGGCTTCGGGTTGACCGCGACCACCGTGCGTTGCAGCCTTACTATTTTTGACTAGACTCCTCCCATCATGGCCAGCACCTTTCCTCCGCGCTACCTGCCAACCCTGACCGAGGTTGTGGCACCGGCGCCCGTGCTGCCGGACTCCGACCCAGTTACTCTTTCGCTGGAAATAGTCCGGCAGGTGACTCCGCTGGTCGAACAAAAACTGCGTGTCCAGGCGCATCAGCAACTCGACCAGCAAATAGACGCATTGCTGCCCAATCTGCACCAACAAATTGAATCGGCAGTGCGGTCAGTCATGCAAGAGTTAAATTCAAAAAGCCGATCCGCGTAACCGACCCCATTCGCGGGTTAGAATAGCGGGCGCTGGAGCGGTGGATGAGCGGTTTAAGTCACACGCCTGGAAAGCGTGCGTGGGGTAAAACCCACCGCGGGTTCGAATCCCGCCTGCTCCGCCAGTAATAAGTCTTTGACGGTCTCCAACCGTCTGAAGCACAAGCCTAGAAGCCCTGATTTCGCTCTGAAGTCGGGGCTTTTTTTGTGTCCAGACCAGTTCATGGCATCTGGCACAACTTTTGCGCGCTGGTGTTTACCCGGCATTGGTGCCGGCTTATTGAAAATTCACCCGAATGGGGGATGTTTCACGGTAAAGACATCGTCAAAATAGAGCGCAGGGGAAATTCAGAAATGCCGACACTAAAAAAGCTGTTTGATCTTTTCAGATCTCAAGAAGAGGTTTCGATTTACGTGTTGCCAGTATTTCAGGGCGGGTTTGGCGTTTATGCCAATAAACTGCTGCTTGCAATTCACGCAGATCAGTCTTCCGCAGAAGCACACTGTATGCGATTGCGCAATCAGCAAGCGCAATAAAGCACCGAAATAGAACATTTGTTTCGCACGATTTCAAGCTTGTGGCGTGCGATATGCCACACGTAGTTCGCTGATTTCTTTAAACTTTGGATTGATATTGATTCTTCCACCAGTCCGGAAGTTTGGGGTTGATTCTTTGCCAGTCAACGCCGTGATAGGCGGGATCTCGCATCTGGGCCCCAATGACAATTACAGTCGCGACCAGAGTACATAGCAGAACCGCTAAAACACCAGGCTTCCCGAGAGTAATCTGACAACTGCACAAAACGACAAAGAACACGGCCCACGCAAGTTCCCGAGGCCTCGCAAGTCGGAAGACATTACAAAACAGAAAGAAGTGTCCCAACGACAGTGCGATGACCAACGCCAGAAATTCGTCTACGGGCGCCATGTACCAGGCACCTGCCCCACCCAGGAGGATGGCCAGAACATCTTTTGTGTCGATCCGGAATCCCGGTTTGAACAGCAATTTCGTCATAACTACTTAATCGTTACAGATGCAGTTTTTTGAAACCTGAAGCTCAGTCCCCTGAACATAAGCTGGCCAAAGTATATTGATTCATCCAACGCAGAGGTCTCTTGTGCCCTATCATTCAGTCAGAAAATTACGGTGTTGGTTACTAATTTTAAGCTTCAAATGGTTTGAAACGACAATGACTTAAATCCGGGGGACATTATTAAAACTATATTCTTTTTTGCAATTTTTACTCTGGCAGGTGCATCCGCCAGTTCGGCTTATGCTGCGGGCAATGACGATTTGTGGGAAATGAATATCACCATCAAGTCGGAAGGGCGCAATACGCCACTTCAGTCCTTGCAAAGTTGCATGCAGAAAGCGCAGGAATATCCAGAACCGCCCGATAAATCTTGCACAGTGGCCACTAAGGGCGGTTTGACCGGTAAAGGCTCGATGCAGATGGAATGTGCGGGGCCGCCACCCTATAGCATCAAGATAGAGGGTACGCGTACCGCCAGCACCATGAAAGGGACCATGACGATAATTTCCAGCGGCACCACGATGGTCCAGGACTTCGCGGGAAAAGTTGTTGGCAGCTGCGATGTGGCTACATTTGTGCCCAAATCACCGGCCGGCGGTGGCATGCCGTCAGCGGGAATGCAAATGCCGTCATTTGATCCGTCCATGCGCCGCCCCAAACAGGTCAGGCCGGACAATGCCTCACCACGCCCGGTGCAGCAAACTGAAGCAGAACAGGCACAGGTTTCGACAGATTCGACGGATTCCAGAGATTCAAAAGAACCCAAGGACACGCCCAAGGATAGTCTGGGCACCGCCGTGGATGCAGCCAAGAAAGCTTTGGGCGGACTGTTTGGGTTATAGAGCAAGATCCAGTGCGGCACTCCAGCAGGTGTCGATCACCTGACGTGCCGTAGTGCTTATCACCAGAATGTTTTCGACTCGACAAAGCACAGTTCCCTGCTCGAAGTTAAGCCGCTAGATTGAGGGCATTACTCCCTTAAGGCTCGCGATATGACTGGCTTTGTGACATCCTTGCGTGGCCGAATAGTCATCCTCTCGGGGCTCCTACTGGTTTTGGGTTTGCTGAGCCTGAGTTTCACAGTAGTGGCCGTGGCCAGGACTCATCTGATGGAGTTGCTGAATCAGCAGAGTCAGACACTACTGACCTCACACGCAAACGCGATAGCCGAATGGATAGCTATTCGCAAGCTTAGTGTGCAGTCGGTTGTGCCAGCTGCCAGACTCAAGGGTTCGGTTTCCTATTTGCAACAGGCTATGAAGGGAATGGCCGCCGACGCGGTATACATCGGCTATGCGGATAGGCAGTTTGTCAACGCTGATGTTGATGCAGTTTTCCCGAAGGACTACGATCCAACCTCACGTCCCTGGTACCTTCAGGCAGCCGCTAGTCAGACGCCCATAGTTACGCAGCCTTATGTGGACGTCACGTCCAGGAAATTGGTTGTTACCTTTGCCACTGCTATTCGAGAAGGCGATAAAGTCTCGGCGGTTGCCGCTTTAGACGTCTTTATGGATGGCGTAACCAGAAATATATCCACCATCAGGCCCACCCCCAATACCTACGGATTTGTGGTTTCGGGCGACGGCAGGATTGTGGTGCATGAAAACCAGGCGCTGCTACTTAAAAGCGCGGCAGATATTTCTCCAAGCTTAAACTTGGCCGCCATTGAAAAGATATCTGCACGAGAGCAATTGGAGCCTGTAGAAATAGGTGGAGAGCCCCGATTGATAGGTGCAACGAAGATCGAAGGAACGCCGTGGTTTCTGATTCTGGCGCTGCATCAGGGCGAAGCACTTGCTGGGCTCACGGCCATGATGTGGACATCGGGAATAGCAACCCTGCTGATAGCTGTTATAGCTATTGCGGTGGTGGCTGTGACGCTGGGGCGCCTGACGCGGCGCCTGCTAATTGTTGGCTCCGCACTCCAGAATATCAGCTCCGGCAACGGGGACCTGACGCAAAAGCTGGATGCTGAAGGGCATGATGAATTGGCCTCAATAGGGCAGGGCTTCAACACCTTTGTTCACAAGATTCACGAGGTGCTGGTGCGCGTGCGTTCTGGCGCCGATAGCGTTGCGCTTTCCAGTGCAGAAATAGCTTTGGGCAACCACGATCTGTCGGCACGCACCGAAAGTCAGGCCAGTGCGCTGGAGCAAACGGCGGCATCGATGGAGGAACTAAGTCAGACGGTCAAGCAAAACGCAGAGAACGCGCGCCAGGGAAATCAACTGGCAATGAGCGCTTCACGTGTTGCGGTGCGGGGTGGAGAAGTTGTGGGTCAGGTGGTGGAGACCATGAAAGGCATCAACGCGTCGTCGCGAAAGATAGCCGACATTATTAGTGTTATTGATGGCATCGCATTTCAGACGAATATATTGGCGCTCAATGCTGCGGTAGAAGCGGCCAGAGCGGGTGAACAAGGGCGGGGCTTTGCAGTAGTCGCGTCCGAAGTGCGCAGCCTGGCGGGCCGCAGTGCTGAAGCTGCCAAGGAAATCAAGTCACTTATAACTTCCAGTGTCGAACGAGTGGAACAAGGCTCCGCACTGGTCGACAAGGCCGGCGAAACCATGGCTGAGGTGGTGAGTTCGATCCGTCGGGTGGCCGATATCATGGGCGAAATCAGCTCCGCCAGCAGTGAGCAGGCCGCCGGTGTTGGAGAAGTAGGGGAGGCTGTGTCGCAGATGGATCAAGTCACCCAGCAAAACGCCGCGTTAGTGGAGCAAATGGCCGCGGCAGCAAGTGCTTTGAAAGCGCAGGCCACCGATTTGGTGCATGCAGTGGCTACGTTTAAATTGAATGCTGCGCATGGGTGAGGCTGGCTAGTTGCAACTTTATCCGTCGATTCGCAATATCATGTGTTACGCACTATTCGCCTATAGAAACCATGAATATTGATTTTCACTACGGCGTAATTTATGTTGTATCCCGGCTCGCGGGCATGAACCGCGAACAGGCCCGGTGCGTGGCACATGCTTGTCAATACGTTGACGACGCGACGACCGGTGGTATTTTGCGATTCAAGGATGGCGAAACCTTCGAGCGATTCGCCAGTGCCCACAAGGTCTACGACTACAAAAATATACTGGACCATGAAGACAGGAAGGTTTGGGTACCATTTCACTTCTTGCCAGGCGCAGAAGGCTCTACGCTGGAAGAAAAGTCGGTGTGCCGGCCCGACAGTAAGGTTGCGCGGGAAATGATCCGGCATGCGATTGCCGCACGCGCAGCCAGCAATGCCTTGCACCGTTTGGGCGTGTCGTTACATGTCTATGTAGACACTTGGGCGCACAAAGGATTTAGTGGAATCGAAAGTGCATACAACAAGGTTTTGACTCTCAGTGTGGATCAACAGGACCCTGCCACATGGTGGGGCAAGCTTAAGGAACTTCTGCACGAAGCAGCCTATGGTCTTGAGATTCTTGCTCTGGATGAAATATATCTGCTGGGGCATGGGGCCGCCCTGCATTACCCGGACCTGCCTTGGGCCAAGTGGGCATACACCAACGGGCATTCAGAGGTAATAGTGCGCGACAATTTGCCTGACTATATTCAGGCTGCTGATATGGCCTGCAAGGTAGTTCAGGGCTATTTGCATGGCAACCAGCATTACGAGGATGAGTCTGGTCTGCCAGAAAGTTCAAAAGCGGCGTTGCACAATCTTTTGGCACACAATCAGAATCACGATTGCAGTATTCGACTGAAGGTGTTTATGTCATCCGTTGCATCCGGCCACGTGCCCGGAATTGCCGAAAAAATTCCTGCTTATAAGGCTAAAGGAGTCGACTCATGGAAGCATGCCGCAACAGGCATCGACGCAGACGATGACGGACCAATCAGGCCGTCCTGGTCGCCTGCCTTTGAGGAATCAGACTACAGAAGATTTCACGATGCAATCAAGGAACATCGCTTTGTGGTGACGCAGGAAATTTTGCCAGCTTATGGAATCCGGTTGGTCTGATTAGCGCGCAGGAATTCTAAAAATCTTGGAAATATATCGTGTGCTGCCCACTTGCCAATAATGACGTCAGCGTGTCCGTAATCAGGGATCAGTTCCAGTCGATGGCGCCCAGGGGCGACCTTCTCAAGTCGTTGATGGCAGAGAATGTTGGAGTCCGTAAATACGCCATTTTCCTGCCCCGCAATTAATAGCATGGGGGTCGTGACTGCAGCCGCATTCTGCAGGTAGTTATCTGGCAGCTTGCGATAGCGCACATCCTGTGGCGCGTACTTTACGGCAGTATTGTCACTGTTCACCATCTTGCGTATATGCCGATGGTATTGCATGCCGCTTCCACCAAACAGGTCACCGGTTCGGCGGTGCGTGGCATCGTCGAGGTTGGCATGCTTAAACAAAACCGGATATCCATAGCCCCACATGAAACTGGTCATGTGACAGGCGGGTACATCACACTCCTTATGTAGAAGCGAAATACCTTTAGACAAGAGTTTGCCAAACGGAGGCGCTGGCTCGGTGCTCCAGTTGGGATTCAAATATTCAAATCCGAATATGTTGTCCGCAAAAAAAGGTCCTACGGTCAAAATTGCCAACGCGGCTTTGCCAACCCTTGGAGTTAGAGACACACCGTTGGCTATCACACTCTGTATACCTTTAATGGTTCCGGCAAACAGGCTCATGGATACCGACAGTGCGCCAAGGCAGTGGCTGATGATGTGTATTCGAACGTCGGGCCCCATTACCTCCCGAATTTTTTCAATGGCTGCAGGGTTGTCGTACAGGGCTACATCGTCAACGGTATAGCGGTGCCGGGCGGTGTTGTAGGGATGACGGTTGCTGATGCGGCCATCCAGTGTCCAGACTTCCGTGAAACCATGATCCAGCAGATATTGGGTCAGGTTGTAGTGCTCCGGCATGATAAACATATCGCTGGATGCAGTAAGTCCCGGAACCAGCAATACGACATCCTCGCAGGGAGCTCGGGAAAACTGCAACAAGCTTATTCCCAGTCCGTCTTCGGTGCTTGTATAGTGGGTTGTAACTTTGGCATTGGTAACGCCGGATAGCGTATGCAACGGGATATCACGAATCTCAGGCTCCCATCCATGAAGACGGAATTTGCCATATATATTCCACAGCCAGCTTGAAAAAAACAGGCCAAATCTGGCAATCGCCCGAATCCGTTTTGAAAGACTCGGCGCGTCCGCCTGGAAGGTAGTGAGTTGGTGCAAAAAGTCCGTTATAGCGATACGCAAAATGCCAGTCGCCACAACCTGCTGATCTCCGCAACCTTTACTGGCGATATCGATACCTTCATTGCCGTTGCCGCCACCATCGTATTCGTATTCATATTCATATTCATATTCATCCGGTACGTGGCCTTTCAAAATCGTGGTGAATAGTGTCGTGGTATCTTTCCAGATCCTTGGAAATAGCCCGCCTCGCATCGACTTGAAACCGTAGAGGGTTAGTGGATTGCCTTGCGTGTCCTCAAAAAGCAATCGATAGCGCATCGTTCTGCGGTCTACATCACCGCTTGCTGCAAATAGACTGAACTGACCCCTAAGCACCGGTCTGCGGCCTCCAAACAATGGGCTGTCGATATAGCCAATGGCTTGCGCAGGCTGACCTGCCCTGGAGGTAAAACTTTCGATGTCCTCCATGCCTATGGTGAGTTCAAACATCAGTGGAGTCTGATTTGATTGGCCGGTTTGGCAGCCTTCCTCGAAACTTTGTTGCCCTAAGGTTACGAAACCCTTCATTCGCTCAGTAAAGCGAACGCTAACGGGTGCCTTGCGATGTGAAGTTGATAGGTTCATGACACTAGGCTCCCAAAGTTTCATCCGGCTGAATACCGGTGATGTCGTGCGCTATCCATTCCGCCAGTGCTGCAATTGTGGCGCTCGGGTTCGACCCCAAAGGCCCTGGCATAAGGGCTCCGTCGACTACATACAGGTTGTGATAACCAAATACTTCCCCACGCTTGCCTTTAGTGCTATTCACTACGCCGGTCTCTGCAGTTTCAGCCAGTGCGCAGCCACCTAAGGGGTGTACCGTAATGTTGTCACGAATAGGCCGCAGCCATGTGGGTTGCTCAATCAGACTGCTGGATTTCGCAAATTGTGTAAATCGTTTTGCACAATCCAGAATCGAGTTATAAAGTTTCATGCTGGTTTTTTGTGGCCAGTTGAGCGTGAGTGTTCCCTTGTGCAAGCCTATTTCACCATCGCCGGCATCCAGACCCATGAATAGCAATACGCTACTTTTATAAGAAACGTCTCCCCGCAACATCACTGCTAAATAGGTAACCACCGAAGACCACCGATTACCTGTAAAACAGCGGTGCCGGTAGATCTTTAAAAGCAGACGCAATTTTTTAATCAGATAAGGTATACCTAAAAATGGTCTCATACCTTCTACATACCAGGCTGCAAAGGCGGGATAGCCAGCATCTTCCAACAGGAACGATGACTGCCCGTCTTTGGGTTGATCCTGCAGGTTGAAGTCTGTGAACCGGGTAATCACGGGCCCATAATTGGAATCGACGGGACGTTTGCCGGCACTGACGATGGCTACAAAGTCGCCATTTCCGGAGAATCGTTTGCCCAGTTGCATGCTGATTCGCGGCAGGCTGCCATACTCGTCGCGGCAACGCAGCAGCAACTCATTGCTACCCAAAGTGCCTGCCGATACCACCACACGGTTGCTGTACACCGACAGCAGGGTGCCGTGACTGTCCCTATAAAAAACCTGATAGCCATGACTGCCGTTCATTGTGCTGTCGGCCTCACCCCGCGCGTTGAGAGGAACGATTTTCGTAACGTCTACTTCGGTCCTGACCTGAGCGTGGTGCGTATGTTCTGCAACGTACAGATAGTTGAGATCGAGTGTGTTTTTTGCATGCAGGTTACACCCCACATCGCACTCGCCACAATAGGTGCAGGAAGTCTGGGTGGCTCCGTAACGATTGCGCTCCTGCTCGCCAATAGCCAGGGGGGCGGCGCCAGTCTGCGCATATTCGTTGCCAAAAAAAACACAGATATCAGCTAGTTCGCCAGGTCTTTTTTCACTCTGGGCAAACTGTGAATGCAGGTGACTACGGGTTACATGACGTCGTGGATCGCCATTGGAGGGAGGAATGGTCTTGGCACCCAATACCGCTTTGGCAACCTGATAATAGGGAGCGAGTTCGTCTGCTGTTATGTTCCTGGGCCAGGAACTGGAAAATAGCCACGCAGGAGCAGGCTTGAACACGTTGGCGTATATCAATGATCCGCCGCCATAACCAGCAGCAATCACTGCATCCATATGGGTGAAATGCCGGATGTCAAACAGACCATTCGTTTGATGCCCCTGCGAGTCTTCGTCGCGGGACCAGAAATTTTTGGAAAAGTCGTGGGGATCGCGGGCAAAACTACCTTTTGGATAGCGACGTCCGCGCTCCAGCAACATTACTTTTCCCGGCCATTTGGCTGCCAGTCGACACCCCATTACCGCGCCGCCAAAGCCGGTTCCTATCACCACGGCCTCCAGTTTTTCCTGCTTTTCCATGCATTTCTCCTGGCCCGAGGATTCAGTGTGCACCATGCGGGTGCAGTCGAATATGGGCTGATTTTATTTGTACCAATTTTTTGGGCTATTGTCGTATAGTAGACGCCAAGTGGTTATGGATATTGGAGGGTGGATGTCGATTTCAAACTGGATACAAAAGGGCAATTCGCCTGATAAGTCCCAGTTTGTACATGCAATAGGTGAGTTGCTGGGGGTTGGCGAACAGGAAATTGTGCCGGACGAAAGAAGGCGCAAAAATACGCTGGTATTCACAGTAATAGGCACGTTCTCTTTGTTGGCATTCGGGCTGATCAACATCAACGACGGCCAAAATGTACGCCTGCTGCAACTGGGCTGGATTCAGGTTTTAGAAGTTTGCCTTCTCTTGATTCCCGCCATCGTTCTGACGTATCGGGGAACTCGCCCGGTTTGGTCTGAAAACGCGCTGGTACTTTCCGGATTTGTGATTTTCGCCAGCAATAATGTTTTTGGCGGTCACACCGGAGATTCTCCTTACTGGTCTTTCGTCTATCCTTATCTGGTTTTCTTCCTTCGCGGGCAGAAAATCGGATGGATAGTTGGCGTCGCATATATTGCGATTGTTCCTTCACTGATGTATTTCAGCAGTAACCACTGGAATATTTGGCACTATCAGACAGAGCATTGCGTCTTTTATGCTATTTCCTATGCATTCAATGTTCTCACCGCGGCTTATGTCAACCTATTGCGCAGTAATTTCCAGAATAAGCTGATGGAGTTGGTTGCGTTTAACACCGGTGAGGCGCGTCGGCATCTGGAAACCCTTCAATACAACGCCAGTCACGATCAAGGAACTGGCCTGTTGAACCGGCAGGGCCTGATAGAAGCGCTGGATGCCTGTCTGGAGCGTGCATATATATTTGGCCGGCATATTCAGGTTGTTTACATTTCGCTTTCACGTGCAGCCGAACTGGCCGCTATTGTCGGACTCGATAAGGTAGATGAATCTATACGGCAATTGGCGCAACAGTTGCCATCACACCTCCCGGAGTTGCAGCTAATCGCCAGACTGGGGCAGGACAAGCTTGCTCTGGTTTTGTACTGCAATTCCATTGGCTCGGCGTCGATCGAACCCATTCGGGCTATCCGGCAGATTCCCGGCGGTTCAGAAAAGGTTGATTTTTCAGTGCACGTGGAATATGTATTTGGAGTAGCAGTACAGCATCCACAGAGGGCAATCAGGGCAGCTGATTTGTTGCGCAAGGCCGAACAGGCCTTGTTGTTTGCCCATGAAAATAAGCTGGATTATCAGTTTTATGACAGTGCGCTTAATCAGCACTTCCTGGGAAAAAACTTGCGCTATGAGAAACTCCGTTTGGCGCTTTATGACAACCAGTTGACGCTGCACTATCAGCCGCAGGTTGATCTGGTTACCGGCAAAATAGCCGGTGCAGAAGCACTTGCACGCTGGTTCGATCCCACCGACGGGATGATCCTGCCGGGCAAATTTATACCGATCATCGAAACTACCGGTTTGCTGCATCGTTTTTCCGTCTGGTCCGTGGAGACCGCAGTTCGTGACTGTGCCCAATGGCAGCGTGAGCTTCCCGGCGTTTCGGTCTCCATCAATCTGTCGGCTGGTGCGCTGATGGACATTAAAGTGCTCGAGTCTCTTGAGCAGGCCCTTCAGCAATGGAAACTGGACCCGTCTCTGGTTATTGTCGAACTGACCGAAAGCGTTCTACTTATTTCGCCAAAGCAGGCGCTGGCCCGAATAGACCGATTGCTGAAGTTAGGTGCCCGACTATCAATAGACGACTATGGCGCCGGTTTTTCATCGCTCACATATTTAAAACAGCTACCAGCCCATGAAATGAAAATTGACATGAGCTTCGTGCAGCAATTAGCCACCAATGTGGAAGATCAGGCTATCGTAAAATCTTCCATTGCGCTCGGCCACGATCTGCAACTGAGCGTGCTCGCTGAAGGTATTGAAGATGCGATGGCCTTGAAGCTTCTGATTCAATCCCGCTGCGATCTGGGTCAGGGGTGGTATTTTTCTAAAGCCTTGCCTTTGAGCGAATTCATAGCCTGGGTGCCACCACCTATTTCTGACTCGTCTTCCTTTGCAGGTCTCAATGACAAAGCCTCCACCGTTTCCCGCTGATGCTGAAATAGACTGGCCAGAACGCTTTCGCCCTGGAACTGCGCCGGTTCACGTGCGCAATGCGATGTGGATGAATGCCCCGGCTGATACCGTATGGGCCTGGCTTGTGCGCGAGCCGCTCTGGCCGACCTGGTATCCGAATGCCACCAATAACTGGTCTAAACCCGGTGCCTTGCATCAGGATTTGCAATCCGGCAGTCTGTTTTACTGGCGAACGTTCGGCGTAACAGTGACTTCGCAAGTAGCCGAATTTCTGCCAGGTCAGCGTATCGCCTGGACAGCACGTGGCATGGGGCTTGACGCCTATCACGCATGGTTACTGATACCTGCCGGTGGTGGCTGCTGGGTGCTGACGGAGGAATCGCAATACGGCTGGGGCGCAAGGCTACTCAACTTCTTGCTGCCTGGCCGAATGTCCCGGGGCCACAAGTTATGGCTCAAAAGTCTGGCCATTGAAAGCTGCAAAGGGATGCCGCCAGAACTTTGACTGGCGTATAGCCTGGCCCATTTCGCGCCGCGATTGCGTCGATTTGTCGCAATCTGATTGGATTGACACTGTGTAATAGGCAAACTGACGATATCTATTTGTAACTAACACGGATGTGTCGCCGACTATGCAGCTTACACCGACTATCGCCATTCACATGAGTTCCGCCCTGTGCGCGCTGGCTATTGGCCCCGTTGCACTATGGGCGCGCAAAGGGGCCGTACAGAGGCCCGTTATTCACCGTGCATTTGGCTACGCGTGGGTCACGCTCATGTTGGTGACTTCGATATCTGCACTATTCATTCGCGATTTCAATCTGCCAAATATTGCAGGCTATACGCCTATACATTTATTGGTCCCCTATACATTGTTTGGGTTGGTTGGGGCGCTAGTGTACCTATTCAGAAAGGACATAGTGGCACACAGAAAGACCATGCAAAGCCTGTACTATGGTGCGTGCGTTGGGGCGGGTGTGTTTACTTTGTTACCCAGTCGATTACTGGGAAATCTTGTCTGGATTCAATGGCTAGGTTGGTAAATTTTGACTGGCGAACGATAGGTGCTCTGAATGCGGTCTCGGCTATGGCTCAGGTCGGGCAGTTTGGCGTCTCATTTGTCATGCTTCCAGTCTGGCTTGCGGGGCAGGGGCTCGATGCATCCGGGTTGGGAATGTTTGCGGCATCCCTCTGGCTGGGGCAATTTCCGGGCTTGGCCTTTGCGCCGGGCCTAAGCCGGCGCTTTGGTGAGCGAAGTGTCATCGCATGCGGATTGTTGTGTACCGTATGCGCCTTTGCATGGATAGCCTTCGCGAGTTGGCCCGCGCTGCTCGCCGGAGGCTTACTGGCGGGCTTTGGACTGGGGCTTCGGTGGATAGGGCTTGAGCCCTGGCTATACCAGATAGCTCCCGCCGAAGCGCGTGGCAGATTGGTCGGATTTCATGAAACGCTGATTGCCCTAGCTCCTATTGTGGCGCCGCTGCTCGGTAATTTTTTTGGCCTGCAAGGGTACTCGCTATTCTGGATTGGCACATTCTTTACGCTGGGTGCGATGGTGCCGCTGGCTATTGCGCGCCGGCCAATAGCTGACCACTGGCCATTGCTTCAGGGTAGTCAGAGCAACCCGGAGAACTATTCGTCAAAGGCTTTGCCTATATTTGTGATGGTGTCGGTGCGGGAACGAATTTTCAGACAAGGTGCCGTAATCGCACTGCTTGGGGGAATGATGGAGGCCGCTGTGTCGGGTCTGTTTGCTCTATATACACAGGGGCGTGGTCTATCCCTTAGTCAGACTGCCGACTTGTTGGCAGTATTCGGGCTTGGCGGACTATTGCTGCAATTTGCAGTTGGATGGCTGGCCGACCACCGTGGAGTTGGATTGGCAGCAATAGTTTGTGCGGCCGCAACATTATTGCTTTGCACCACGCTCTCATTTCCTCATAGTTATGAAGTGGTTGTCGTTGCGGTATTTTTGCTGGGAGGTTTTATCACCGCGTTTCTGACCCTGGCACTGATAGCCAGCACGTTGACCAAATCGGGCAATATGGCCAGTAACGTAAGCTCTATCTCCATGCTTTATACCCTGAGTGCCGTTGCCGGGCCATTGGTAGCATCTGCCACCATTAAATCCAGCAGCACAGACGCCCTAATGTGGTTTACCGCCGTTGCGGCAACGGTCATGGGCTTGCTGCTGTTGAAGTTGGAACGATAGGCGCATATTCGCTATTCAGACCTATCAGGGTTGTCGACCCCGGTCTCTGCCGTTGGTGCCTGATGATGATCGTCGTGGCTGTAGTGGGCAATGCGTTCAATCAGGGCGTGCTCGCATAACTTGAACAGCAAATAGCTTCCCAACGCTGCAAATGCCTTCAGCCAGAGTTCCAGAAATTGTTCCAATCCGCCATCAACCAGCGCCATCCATCGGTAGGTGGCAATATAGTTTGCGTTAGCGGCAACATAACTCGTCAGGTTTATGGAAATTACTCCAAAACTGATGAAAGAGATCGACATGACTATAAAAGTCAGCCGGCTGTGGTCCACCAGCCAGGCGAACAGGGGGGTGTGAGTCCGGGATTTATTCATGCTTCTATTCTGATGGATTGATGTAAGTTTGCCTAGCCGGTTTTGATGCATCGTAGGCAATTCAGACCCATACTGGAATATGATGTAGTCTTTCAGGGCCACTATTTGCAGCAGCTAGGCCCTTGGCCCGGATTCGGGTGGCGCACAGAATAATTGATCGAAAAAATGTCAAAAGAATTAGCGATGCAATTTGCCGAACAGGGGCGCTATACCCAAGCACGTGCGTTTGCGGGGGAAGTTCTCTATACCGAGGGTATGCAGGCGTCCCACATGTATGTGATCAAGGAAGGCGAAATCGACCTTTACCTGATTCGCGACGAAAAACGCACGGTGGTCGAAACGCTGTCCAAGGGTCAGTGCTTTGGAATAGAAACGCACATGCTCAATCAGGTGCGCACGCACAACGCGGCCGCCAAGACATATGCCGAGCTCTATCTGATTGACAATAAAGTAGTTAATGCTGCGGTCAATGAAAGTTCGCCGCTGACTAAAAGTATGCTCGATACATTGTCCGAGCGCCTGAGCGTCGCACACAAGCTAATAGCGTCTCGGGTTAACTATCAGCCTGACCTGCTTATTTACGCGCGCCTGCTATATTTGCTGGGCATCGCTGATTTGGGTAAACAGTCGGTGCAGATCAGCCGCGGGGCATCGGTCAAGGACTCGCCGCCTGCGCGACCCTTGTTGCAGGAAGTATTTACCAATGCCCGGCACATGTTCGGGCACTCCGACAAGCATATTCAGGGTTGCCTCACCAAATTACTGCGACTGCATGTGATCCGCATTGAGGACGATTCGGGTGCCGGTAAGCGGGTGATATTCTCGCCGCGAGATATTATCAACCAAGTGAGAAACATAGTCAGTACCGATGAAGATAATGAAAAACTGAGCTACGAATATGTCAGCGTGGATGATTTTGCCGCACTTGTAGAGGTAGATCGGGCAATCATTCTCAGAAAACTGGCAGGTGGTGAGTTTGCCGATGATATTTTCACATTCCGCCGGGCAGAAATTCTCCGGTTGCTCAATGAGAAAGGCAAGCGCTTCTTTGTGGATCGAAAAATTAAGACGCCTGCCGATTTTTCCGATGTGCTTGATATTGAGTTTGCTGACCAGAAGTCGGTTTTCTCGGCTGTCGCCAAAGTCGACGTCTACGACCTTGTCAAACTGCTGTCCTGCATGGAGGAGGGAGTTGTACGCACCAAGATTCTCAATGCCCTCTCTCAGCGCAAGCGCGAAGAAGTGGAAAATGAATTAAAGGACGTTGGTAACGTCGACCCGATGGAAGCTGCTCTAATCGGTCAGACGCTGATTGGTGACATCAAGGCGTTGATGCTGAATAAGTCCAGCTGAAATTCCTTTACGCCTCTAAGACGTCCCGTCCGGCAGGCGAAATACTGCAACCGCATTCACCAGATCCTTCGCTTGTTCGGTAAGGCTGCTGGCCGCCGCTGCCATCTGCTCCACCAGTGCGGCGTTTTGTTGGGTAATCTGGTCCATCTGATTAATAGCCTCGCCTATTTCGGCAACACCGGTGCTTTGCTCCATGCTGGCGTTGCTGATAGCGCTCACCAGTTCAGTCACGCGTTGAATAGAGCGAACCACTTCGGTCATGGTTTCACCCGCTTTATCAACCAGGTTGCTACCCGTTTCCACACGCTCTACGCTGGCCTGTATCAGCGCTTTGATTTCACGCGCCGCTTGTGCAGACCGGCCCGCTAATTGACGCACCTCGGTTGCAACAACCGCAAAGCCGCGGCCCTGTTCACCAGCGCGGGCGGCTTCCACCGCAGCGTTCAGCGCCAGAATATTGGTCTGAAAGGCGATGCCGTCTATGACGCTGAGGATATCCGCTATTCGGTGTGACGACTCATTGATGCCACGCATGGTCTCTACGACCTGATTGACAACTTCGCCCCCCTGTTGCGCCACCGTAGAGGCGTTCAACGCCAACTGACTGGCTTGGCGCGCACTGTTCGCATTTTCTCGCACCGTAGTGCTGAGTTGTGTCATGGACGCTGCCGTTTGCTCCAGCGAACTGGCCTGATTTTCGGTTCGGCTGGACAGGTCGAGATTACCCTGCGCAATTTCTGCGCTGGAATGTTCTACCTGTTCGGCACCTTGCCGCACGTTGGTTACTACCCGCGCCAGACTGCCCTGCATGCGGTCTAACTGCGCCATTAGGCTTGATGTGTCGCCATTCTGAGTGCGTATAGGCTGGCTCAAGTCGCCGCTGGTAACCCGCTTGGCAAGGTCGACCGCATCAACCGGTTCGCCCCCGAGTTGCCGGAGCAGTCTGCGCACCACAAACCGAACAATAAACAGCATCACTATTTGCAGCACTATCTGGCCTATCCAGATCCGCGTATTGATTTCACGCAAGACATTTAGATCGTCCGTAATATTGAGCTTGATACTGGCTACGCCCAACACGGCGTTTTCATCTACGCCATGACACCGCAGGCAATTGGTAGTTCTGAAATTTTTTGAGGCAATGAATGGCAACACAGCCCGCACCATGCCGTCGCCATTTTCACCATAGATGAGCTTGAATAGGGGTTTGCCGTTGGCCAGAACTTCTCGGTCAAGTTCGTCAACCGGCTTCTCTTGTGGCAGGCCGTCTCCAAACTCGTCGTTGACGCCTTTGGCGCGCACTATTCGCAATTCCTTGACATCGTCGGCAGCGCCCATTTTCTGAATAAATAGTGCACGTGCCTTGCTGTCGCTGATAACGTCGTCGTCTCCAACCTTGGTTAGCATCAGCGTATTCAGGCCATTAATAGCCCCGTCTGCAACCGCTGCCGTGCGGTCAGATGCATCTTTGAGAATCTGGGTTTGAAAGCGGTTTGCTATCCACTGCTGTGCAGCCAGCAGAATAATAATAAGAAAGCCCTGGATGACAATCTGAAGTTTTAGCTGAAGGCCTAGCCTGGCCCACCAACTTGCAAAATAAGTCACGAAAGGACTCCTGTTGAACGACGCTCTTGTTCTTTATGGTTAGAGAGATACTATCCTAATGTCAGGTTAATTGCGAATATTGAAAGCGGATTTTTTATGCTATTTGCGCGTTTAAGTTGGCCGCTATTCGGGCATTCGCCGCTCTTTCCAGACTGTCCGGACTTTTCAGGTATTTACGATCAGGTCCAGCAGCAGCGATACCTGAACCGGTTTGTGCAAAACTTGCCACCGGGTTCCGGCTAGTCGCTGTATCACTTCGCTAGAGGTATCTCCGGTCACAATGATGCCGGCAATCTGGTGCTTGCATTGCTGCTGAATTGCATCCAATAACTCTATACCATTCATTCCACCGGGCAGACGGAGGTCCGACACATAGACGTCGGCGTGGTTGTGGGTTGACCAGATAAGGGCGTCAGATGCCTGTGAAAAAATAATAGCCTCTGCCTCACAAGCTTCAAACCAGTTGCGCCAGGCCTCTACAACCAATACATCATCTTCTATCAGAACGATGCGTTTTTGCAGGGCAATTGCAGCTGCAGTGGCAGGTGTTGGCAAAGCTGCGGGCGGTGCAATGGCTGTTTGGGGTGGTAACAGATGCTGCCTGTCTATGCAGATTTCAAATACGCTGCCCACCTGTGGTTGCGACCGGTGGCCAACCTTGAACCCAAGCAGTTCAACCAGCCTCTTAACAATTGACAAGCCCAGTCCAAAACCCAAAGTTCGATCGCGGTGGTTATTGTTGGCCTGAAAAAACTCATCGTATATTTGTTCCGAATGGGCCGGATCAATACCTATTCCGGTGTCCCAGACCTGAACGCAAATGTGCGTTGTGCGCTGGCGTACCGCTATTAGTACGCCGCCTGTTTCGGTGTACCGAAACGCATTGCTCAACAGGTTGCGCAATACGCTCTGGAGCAGTCCGGAGTCTGTATGGAGCAGCAATTCCTCTGATGGAAACCGGACCGTAAAGCGCAGCATCTTGCGCTCAGCAATGTCCCCAAATTCGTTGGCCATGCGCCGCAAAACCGTGTGAATACTCACGACCTCGGGAGATATTTTTACCACACCGGCATCCAGACGCGATACGTCCAGAAGGGCGCTTAGCAGTTGGTCAAGCGCTTGAGTAGAGGCCTCCAGACTGTTGGCTATATCTTGCTGACGCGCATTGAGTCCAGTCTGCTGCAGTGCATTCAATAGAAGGCCCATAGCCTGCATGGGTTGGCGCAGATCATGGCTTGCTGCAGCCAGAAAACGTGATTTCGACCGACTGCTGGCTTCGGCAATATCCCGCGCCTGGGCCAGTTGACGCAGGGCATTTTCGCGGTCGGTCAGATCGCGGCCGGTGGCCAGATACAGGTCGCCCGGCAGGCGCTGTACCACCAGATCGAGTGGAACGGTGGTGCCATCAGAACACAACAACAGCCACCGATTGGCGGCAATCTGGCCTTCGTCGCACTGCGCCAGTTCGGGCGCAATACGGGACTGATCTTCCTGTGCAACGATGTCGACGTTGCGCAACTTAAGCATTTCTTCGCGGCTGTATTTCGCCAGCCGACACGCAGCGGCATTCACTTCGAGCAGGTTGCCCTGCAGGTCGCTGACGAATATTGCCTCACTGGAATTGTCAAATACCTGCTGTGCCAGTTCGAGCCGACTGCCAGCACTAGACGCCGAAATAAAGGGCTGCCCGGACCACTGCGCAGCGCCTTGCCGGTTATCCATTGAGTTGCTCCCGGAGTTCCATCGGACGATGGATTTCAGGAGCCAATGATATGCGAATTGTCCCTACAACTATTGGGCTTTTACGGTTTGCACCATTTTCATGGCGCTAGCAATCAAGCTCGATACTTCAGTCATATTGGATGGCACTATCAGCGTGGTTTTGGAATCGGCCGCAACGCGGGAATAGGCGTCCACTGCTTTTTCGGCCACCTTAAGTTGCACCGCCTGTTCGCCGCCGGGTTGGCGGATAGCTTCGGCTACCCGCTGAATGGCTTGTGCCGTGGCGTCGGCCACCGCAAGAATAGAAGCCGCCTGGCCCTGCGCCTGATTGATGATGGCCTGCTTTTCGCCCTCTGATCGGGCAATGAAGGCTTCGCGTTCGCCAGTGGCAATGTTGATTTGTTCCTGACGACGACCCTCAGAGGCGGCAATCAGGGCGCGCTTTTCACGTTCGGCTGTTATTTGCGCCTGCATGGCGTGCAAGATTTCCTTGGGTGGTGTCAGGTCTTTGATTTCGTAACGCAGCACCTTGACGCCCCAGTTCAGTGCGGCCTCATCAATTGCCGCCACCACCTGTGCATTGATGATGTCACGCTCTTCAAAGGTCTTGTCGAGTTCGAGCTTGCCGATGACCGACCGCAGGGATGTCTGGGCGAGTTGCGAAATAGCAATCAGATAGT
>Ga0007854_10000862_pt1 | contig 19572 bp, 18 predicted proteins | sample CryBogCBH12Aug08_FD_60382 | JGI IMG/M metagenome (GOLD analysis project Ga0007854, IMG submission 60382) | Freshwater microbial communities from Crystal Bog, Wisconsin, USA - CBH12Aug08 | ecosystem: Environmental > Aquatic > Freshwater > Lake | place: Crystal Bog, Wisconsin, USA | collected...
TGCTCGTACTGCTTCTTGAAATCATCGCGCTGTTGCATCGCGAAAAAGGATGACCGCGAGGGGTAGCGAACGATCGCCACCCGATCCCAACGTGGTGTTCCGGCCACCTGCTTCAGCACGTCTCCGTGAAAGGCGACGATGGCACCCACGGCCGCGAGCGGGCCCAGCGGGGCGTAGGCGTCGTCCGCTTCCTTTCCGCTCAGCGATGTCGCGCGACCGTCGTGGTACTCGGCAACTTCCTTGTACTGCATGAGATTGACCATCCACACCGGACCGTCGGCCGCTGGATCCATGTGCAACCACCGCTTGATGGTGTCCCAGTGCACCTCGCCGAAAGTGGGATTATTCGGATCCGACACGCTGTCTCCTTCTTCAGTGACCTCAGACGCCCTTGGACGAAACAGGATTTCGGGGATTGCGGCCCGCTTCGAGATTGTCGTTGCGCTGGTGCACTCGAGCGAGCGTGACCTGGTGGGTCAGGATCCAGAACCGATTCGCCCGCACGGCGTACGTCACGTCGGCCGCGACGTCAGCGGGGTCCATGGCGACCGTCTTCATGAAACTTTCGAGTTGCTCCACTGGGATCTCTCCCGGAGTTGGGTAGCCGAGGGAGGCGGGCGCATTTCTCGTGGACTCGAAGATTCTCGTGGCGACGAGTTCGGGGCACAAGCACGACACGCCGACTCCCGTGCCTTCCAATTCCAGCGACAATGTCTCCGACAGGCCCACGACCGCGTACTTCGACGCGTGGTACGGGCCGAGCATCGCCGTCGAGCACAGACCGGCCTCGGACGCGGTGTTCACCACGTGGCCCTCACCTTGCTCGACCATGAGCGGCACGAAGGCGCTGACGCCGTAGGCCACACCCAGCACATTGACACCCATCACCCAATCCCATTCGGCGGGCGACGACTTGTAATTCTGGCGCCCATTCGCGACGCCCGCATTGTTCATCAGCAGGTGGACGCCGCCAAAGGTGGCGAGGGTGTGATCTTTCAGGGCATCGATCTGCGCCGCGTCCGCCACGTCGACAACGAACGCTGACACGGGGGCACCGGCCTCGATAAGACGCGCGCTGGCCGCCTCGAGGCGAGGAGATTCGATGTCCGCCATGACCACACGCATGCCTTCTCGCACGAGACGCTCCGTGACGGCGAGGCCAATACCCGATGCCGCACCCGTGACCACCGCCACCTTGTTCGTGAGATCCTTCATGTCATCCTCCTCAGTTGAGATGTTGCGACGGCGCGATGACCGCGTCGCCGTACTGCGCGAGTGTTTCTTCGGTGTTCTTGAAGAACAAGAAAGAGGGCAGGATCACTCGGTCGACTCCGAGGGCCGCGAGGGCCGTCACTTCATCCAGCGCCCGTTCGCCGACCGCGCCATTGCCGCCCGTCGTTAGCTCAATTGCGTCCGGATCGCGACCATTTTCTTCGGCCGTCTGACGCACGATGGAGAAGAGATGCGCCAACTCGTCGTGTCGGCCGCTGGCCGGAAAGAATCCATCCCCGAGTCGACCCGCGCGGCGCGCGGCGATCTCCGTGTGGCCACCGATATGAATGGGAATTGATCCCTTCACTGGGGAGGGCTTGGAAATGCATTTCTCAAAATTGGTGAACTCACCCGCAAAGGACGCCACGTCGTTCGACCACAACGTGCGGAGTACTTCTGCGTGCTCGTCCGTTCGGCGGCCGCGCTGCTCAAAGGGAATGCCCAACGCGTCGAACTCCTCCTTCAGCCATCCCACGCCGATACCGAAGAGAACCCGCCCTCCCGACAGGTAATCCAGCGTGGCCAGTTCTTTCGCGAGAACGACCGGATCACGTTGGGGCAGGATCATGATGCCGGTGGCCAAATTGATGGTCGACGTAGCGGCAGCCAGGTAGCTCAACCACACGAGAGGGTCCGGAATGGGTGCTTCCTCGCGTCCCGGCATGCGGCCGGAACGATCGTACGGATACGCCGATTCGTATCCCGCGGGCACGACCACGTGTTCCACCGTCCACAATGACTCAAAACCCGCAGCTTCGGCGGCCCGAGCAAACTCGACGGCCAGGTGTGGCTCGACGAAAGGTCCCGTATTCGCGAACGCAATACCAAATTTCATGATCCACTTTCTCCTTCTCGCAACGAACAGACGAATCCCTCAGCGGGATCCACGTCTCCTCGTAGAAGAGATTCATACACCTTGGTGATCTCGGGGGCGCCGCGCACCACTCGTCGCTGGATCCACGCATCGCAATACGTGGCGAAATCGTGCCACGCCGCGGCAACCTTCGCATTGAGTTCGTCGGCTCCCCATTGCTTCGTACGGGCACTCACACGATCGGGAGCGAAAAAGAACGTCGGCCGTGGTCCGGGTGGGCGTGATGTGGGACTCGAGGTCGGCGCACCGAAATGCGTTCCCCCCACCACCAGGGAGAGCGTCAAATCGTCACCGCAGTGCTCGTGGACGGCGTTTCGCAGGAACGGGTCGCCCGCCATGTCCACGTAGACCGATGTACGATGCGGCAGCGAAGCAACCTCGTCGTACGTCACGACAACGTCGTAGGTGTTGAGAGACGACGTGAACTCGACATTCTTCTGAGACGTGAGCCCCACCACGCGTGCGCCCCGGCGGCGTGCCAAGTACGCGACGCCGATGGCCGTCTTGGACGATGCCGAGGACACAATGACGTCGGTCGTGGCGAGCGCGGCATCATCGGAGAGGAAGTCGTCAATGAGAAATGACGTGAAGAAGAGTGGGTAGAGCAACATCTGGAGTTCTTCGCGATCCGCTCGGTACACCGGGTCGCTCGCACAGATTCGAAACGAGTTATACGCCGACGCCAGGTGTGAGCGATGCGCGGACGTGTCGACGACACTGGCGGAGGTCACCGACGGCGTAATGATGAGTTGTTCGCCCATCGGCAAGTAGCCGAACAGGCGAACGCCCGTTGCTAATTGGGCGTTCGTCGATTCGACGACTTCACCAAATCCCCACACGGGCAGGCGTCCCCAACGGGCAGCGTCCTCGCCAGCGGAGGGAAAAAAATCCCAGTACTTCATCGCCTCGCCGAAGTGGGCGTACGTGATGTTGTTGGTCGATAGTCCGAAGGAGTCCACGGCGACGCGCGCCTGTCCCGCATGCAGTGGTATCGCGACGTCGTCAACCACGCGGGTTTGTGCCAAATTATCTCTTGCGATTTCGACGTGCACGACATCCCCCGTGAACAATTGTCATCGATACTGACACAACCTAGGTCGCCGGTGTTGAACCCACAACTACCAGTGGAAAAGGACTTAGGTCACCGCTGCGACCCCCCGAGACCGCTCGTAAGTTCTCAGCCATGGTCGATGAGCTCACCCGGGACGAGATTGACGCGTTTCTCGATACGCAAGTAGTCGGGCGGGTCGCCTGTCACCGAGATGGAGAGACGTACGTCGTTCCCGTCATCTTCGCGTGGTCGAGCGACGCCGCCTGGATATTTACAACCGAAGGCAAGAAGATCGATTTCATGCGGGCAAATCCGTCCGTATGTTTCGAAGTCGACGAACGCCGTGCGAATGGGGCATGGTCGAGCGTCGTGATCACGGGACGTTACGAGGAACTCACGGGTGACGACGTGCAAACAACGCTCGAGCTCCTCAGTCGTCGTTTCCCCCCACGACCCGCGGACGCACCACATGAACCACGAGGAGAAGGACGCACGCCGGTCGCCTTTCGTATCGTGGCTGACTCGATCTCCGGACGACGAAAGAATTAATTCATCCGCACAGGTGATAGCGAACCATTGCTCGAAGGTCCGCGAACTCCGTGTAGCGATTCGTGAGTGAGTCAGTCATTGACTGAAACGACATCATGGGAGTGCTCGCCTGCAACGCCGATAGTCGTGCCGGCCACTGCGCACCGCGGAGAATCGACTGTTGGTGAACGACCGACGAATTCATGGTGAGCGAACTCGTCACGCCGAGGATGGCCAAGCACATCTCGTCCGAGGAACCGTCGCCCCACAGCACGTAACGAGGGGGCAGCGTCTTGAGGTAGGGATCCAGGGAACGGATAGCGGGATCAAAAGTGCAACTGACTTGGAGTCGATCCCCCGGCTTGATTTCGGTGGGTGTCGGCAGCAGATAGCTGCGCTGGTAGTGGAAGTTGTACGACGGGACGTCGAGGAGAACTTGCTGGCTCGGCGTACCGGGATTGAGCGTCACCTTGAACGCCGCACCCAAGAGATGCATGTGGGGCGTGATTTGCCACACATAATTCTTTGAACCGACCGACCACGTGCACGTGGAGGTGTCGCCCGGTTGCGGTGTGCCACCGCTGCAAATTGCTTCTAACAAGTTGTCAAAACCTATGGCGCTCTGACCGAAGCGAGCCCCGATGTCCTTGAGTGACGCGGCCCGCGAGCACAGCTTTCCAGTGACGCCCGAGGGACACGGCAGGTCCACCGCGGCCGGGTACAACAACACCGACAAAGGCAGGAGATTCGAACCCGCGGCGGGAACCATCTTCAACGTGACCTTCGACTGGTCGGGCTTCGAGCCCGTGAGAAGGTTGTAGTGCACCTGCATCACAATGAGACTGCCGGCGGGAAGGGGCATACCCGTGCCGCTCGGCTCCACGGAGGGACCATGCCCAGGGGCCCACGCGGACAGCCAGGGTGCTGATCCCAGATCGGCGATGGAACCCTGACCGCTGATGCCCGGTCCGCCGAAACATGTCCAGCCCTTGCCATTCGCGTCCAGCTTCTTCGCGGTTGCCGCGTCCGCCGGAGGAACGAGATACAAAATTGCGTGATGATCCTCCGCGAGCACGCCCGGCGTGAAAGTGGACGAGGTAATCATCTCGTTCGTGGTGGTCTTCGGATTCAGCAGGGAACAGTGATAGAGGTCGTGACCACCCTTGGGCGCGACGGGCGAGAACGGCTTCGCCAACTTCAAGGTGATCGTGCTCACGGTCGAAGTGTGCGGATGCGCTGTCGCGACGTGCGCGCTGGCACCCGCGGTGACGTTGACGAGTGCCGTGGCGCTCAAAAACCCCGCACTCAGCGCAGCAATCAGCCGTCGGTTCACCTTGGCCATACGTCCCCCACTCCACTTGCGTCGTGCTCGGAGGCTAGGCGAGGGTCGGCCGTCGGTCAATGAGGTCTCGAGATTTCCCGTTCGGGCGACACGTTCTGGTCGCGGATTTCTCGTTCACTCGCGCTCTGGGGCAATATGCCTACGGGTGAAAAGGGGGCATTATGAGTGAACTTCACGCGACGGAGCACTTCGACGTGATCATTGTGGGGGCCGGAATCTCGGGCATCGACGCCGCGTACCACCTGCGACGCGACTTCCCCGAGAAATCGTTCGTCATCCTGGAAGCCCTCGAGTCGTTCGGTGGCACGTGGCTCGTGCACACGTACCCCGGTGTTCGCTCGGACAGTGACCTGTACACCTTCGGCTACGAATTCAAACCGTGGACGGGCGCGCCCATCGCGACGGCCGACGAAATCTTGACCTATCTCGGCGAAGTGATCGAAGAAAACGACCTCGCGCGCGACATTCGTTACCAGCACACCATTTCGACCGCGTCCTTTGACTCAGCCTCGGCGACCTGGACCGTTCACGGCACCGTAGGCGACGACGCCCGGCCTCTCACCCTGAGTGCCAACTTCCTCTGGATGTGTCAGGGCTACTACCGACACGCGGAGGGGTACACACCCGAGTGGCCCGGAATGGAGACCTTCGAAGGTCGCATCATTCATCCGCAAACGTGGCCGGAGGACGCGAACATTGAGGGTAAGAACGTCATCGTGATTGGTTCAGGGGCGACGGCCGCCACCCTCGTTCCCGCTATTGCTGGTACGTGCGCCCACGTCACCGTCGTGCAACGCTCACCCACGTATTTCTGGCCTAGCCCCAACACGAATGAAGTCGCCGACATGTTGCGACAGCTCGACATTCCCGAGGAGTGGACCCACGAGATTGTGCGACGGAAGATCTTGTTCGATCAGGAGCTCGTCACTCAATTGAGTTTTCAGGAGCCGGAATTTGTGCGCGACGAACTCTTGAATATGATCCGACCTCTCTTGCCGGAGGGTTATGACATCGACAAGCACTTCACGCCGAAGTACATGCCGTGGCGGCAGCGACTCGCGCGCGTGCCCGACGGTGACCTCTTCACCGGTATCCGAGAGGGTCTCGCGACCATGGTCACCGACGAGATCGAGACCTTCACCCCGACTGGGCTCGTCACGAAGGACGGCACCGTTCTCGAAGCTGATGTGATCATTACCGCGACGGGATTCAATCTGTCCGTTCTCGGCGACATCGCCTTTGACGTCGACGGCGAACCGGTTTCGTGGCCCGACACGGTCACCTACCGTGGCGCGATGTTCACCGGCGTCCCGAACATGGCCTGGGTCTTCGGCTATTTCCGCGCGAGTTGGACACTGCGCGCCGACCTCGTCAGCGCCTTCCTGATGCGGCTGTTTCACTTCATGGACGAAAATGATTTCCGCACGGTCACACCACAGTTGAGGGACGTCGACGCCGACATGCCGATCCTGGACTGGGTGAATGTCGACGACTTCAATCCTGGGTACCTGTTGAGATCCATGCACCTCATGCCCAAACGTGGCGACAAGTCGGAGTGGCAGCACTCCCAGGACTACTGGACGGAGAAGAAGATCTTCCCGGAGGCGACGTTCGATGACGGGTGCTTGCAATTCCACTAGCCCGACGACGACGCGACAAGATACTCCCGTAACCTAAAGGGGTGCGACGTCAACTCTCCACCATCGCAGTGGCGATGTGTGGCGTAACGCTCTTGATAAGTCCTTCGGTGTCGTTCGGATCGGTGAGTCCCGCACCCGTTGCCGTTGAAGGCCCGCAAGCGCCGTGCGGGACCGTACTCTTGCCGGGATCCGAATGGCTCTTTGGACACGGCGTCGACGTTCACTCCAATGGCGTCGATCAATATTCAGGTAATTCGTGCGGCGGACTTGGGACGGGGTCCCCTCGAGTGTTGTACGGATATGGGTACCAGTGCGTCGAGCTGGCCGCCCGCCTCTATCACGCCCTCGGTTGGGGACTCGTGTACGCCAATGGCCCCGCCTCGGCGGGACAGTATCGATACGGCGCCAAGTACATTCCTGAGGGCTCGCCCAAATTGCAATTCCATTCGGTCGCGAGCAACTACGTACCCGTACCGGGCGACTTGCTCATCGAAGGGGGCACGCAGTGGGGGCACGTCGCGGTCGTTGATTACGTCACGCCCAACGTGATCGCGACGGTCGAGCAGAACGCGTCGAACACCGCGTGGCATTACTACTCCGTGAGTAATCATCACATCACGGGGGGCTACGACCCGGTGCGCGGCTTCGTTCACGCACCGAAGAATCACTTCACGAACGCTCCAGTACCGAACGATGATTACGAGACTGTCTTTGTAGCCAACACGCAATCTCTCTACTCGCTCGACAGTGCGGGCGCGTCACCACTGCACGGTTACGTGGCACCATCGACCACACCGGTAGCTGTGGACCGACCTACTGGTGGCTACCGCGTGGCCTACATAGGTACAAACGGCGACATCATCGTTGGTGACTTCACGGGCGCCCTCGACACGCGCACGGCGGTGCTCAGCGGCACGAACGTTGCTCTCGCGAACACGACGACGGGTCTTGACGTCGCTTTGGTCGGCACCAACGGGGACGTGGTTGTGGGCACCGCGGACACTCCCGTTGCTAGCGGACCGGTCCACTGGGTCACGACTGATTTCAACGTCGTGGCGTCACCCGCAACAACACCGGCTCTCGTCGTCACTCCCGGTGGGCCAGAAGTGGCCTACGTCGGCAGCAATGGTGATGTATGGATCGCCAGTTCGCCCGGCGTCGCAACCGACACCGGAGTGATCGTCGCGACCGGGACATCGCCCGTCGGGACAATACGAGGAAACGGGGACTGGGAGTTCGTTGTGACGGGTGCCAACGGACACGTCTGGACCGATGTCAAAGGTGTCACGACCGATACGGGAGTCGCCGATGCCGTCACGTCAACACCGGCCATCACGTCAACGCACAACGGAGGAGCAGAGATCGCGTACGTGACGCCCGATCATCACGTAGCGACTTTGGGCGCCCTCGGAACGCACCTGTGGACGAACGTCACGACGACCACGTCAATCGGCATCGCGTCGAGCTCGCACAACACGTACGAGGTGGCCGTGAATACGGACAAGAGCCAACTCTGGCTCGCGACGCCCACGGCGGTCCGTTCGACCACTCTCGGCCTACGCGCCGCGACCCCGCCCACTATTCTCGCCGTGTAACGCGAACAACCGGACGTAATCGACCCGCGTGAGTGGGGCTGATTAGCATTCGAGCGCCGCCGCCGGGTGGCCCACTGCGCATGACGAACAACTACCTACAACGTCGGAATCGGTCGTGACCGCAACGCGATCTACGTGTGCCCTGGGCACGATCGTCGCACGACACGAAATGCCGTACGCGGAGGTGCTGTGCTCCTCGTATCGCGCACAACACCCCGCACACGACTGTTTCGTCCTCGTGGTGGACGCCGACACGTCCTCGCCACCGCCGATCGCGAACGTTCACTTCGTGACGCCGAACGAACTTGATCTTTCGCTGGAAGAATTCCGTCGCTGGGCAACCATGTACGACCTGCCCCAACTCGCCGAGGTGTTGACCCCGGTGTTTCTTGAGTGGCTCCTGTCTCGCGGATACGGAACCGTTCGGTACCTCGAGCCGGGCGTCGAGGTCATCTCAACTTTTGAAGAGTGGGGCAATCCGACGAGCAGTAGCGGCGTGAGTCTCTCGCCACGCCTATTGCGACCTCCCGGTGAAGGCCACACGCCACTGGATCCCGCTGTTCTCGCTCACGGTGCGTTTCACCCGGGGTGTCTCGAGATCACCACAATGAGTCGTGAGTTCTTGTCGTGGTGGCGACGTTGTCTCTCTCGTGATGAGGTGGCGGATGACACAGACAACCGATCTTTCTCGCAGCATTGGATCGATCTGGCGCCCGCGTTTTTCGACCTACGCGTGGTGCGCCACCCGGGCTACAACATTGGGTCGTGGAATCTGCATGAGCGGCCACTCGAGCAACGAAGCGACTCCTCGCTATGGGTTGAACATCACCGGGTCCGTTGCGTGCATTTTTCGACTACTCGCGCGGATCGCGGTTACTCCTCGGCAGTGACAACGTCAGACGACCGAGATCACGTCCCTTTCGACTCTCGTTTTGTCTTTGCCCGTCTCGAAAGTTCATTTCGTGATCGAGTATCGAGCGCGTCCTCCGCGGTGGTGGCCAACGAGCCGTATCGCTACGCCCGAACGAACAACGGTATTCCGCTGACGAACGAAGTTCGCGTGATCTACCGAGATGCTGTCGCGGAGGCGGAACGATGCGGTCGTCCGTTGCCGCCGGTGCCTTTTGGCACCGATGACGACCAGTTCTCTCACTGGCTCGACGAGCCCGCCGACCCTCGCAGTGTCGTGCCCCGACGACTTCTGAGCATCTGGCTTCGTCGCGCCGACCTCCAACGCGCTTTCCCGTTCTGGGAGACGACGGATCAATGGAAACTTATCCAATGGGCTCTCACCTTTGGACGAGCTGAAGGAGATGTCCGCAACGAGGATGTTGTCTTTTTTGCCGCACTCCCGGTCGCTCAAGGTGTCTTGGAACGCACCGATGACTTTGGCGTCAACGTCGCGGGTTTTCTTCGGGCCCAGCTCGGGATTGGCCAAATTGCACGTCGCGTGCGCGAAGCGGTCGACGCGACGGGAATTCCGTCGTCACTCTGGCCAGTCGCCCTCACGCTGTCGGCCTCCGATGCGACGATCTCCCTAGAACCACCTCGAGCCATCTATCCCGTCACCATCGCGGTCGTGAATGCTGACTTGTTTGAACAGTGGCGCACCGGAACGGGATCGATTCTTACGGACACCTACACCGTGGCGTCGTGGGCGTGGGAAACGAACGATCTCCCACCACAGTTCCACGAGGAGATCGCCCACGTCGACGAACTATGGGTTATTTCCGAATTCATTGCCGACACTTTTCGACGTCACACCGACGTTCCGGTGTACGTCCTGCCCACTACCGTCACTCCTCAGAAGCCGCCGCCGATCTCGAGCAGTCGTCGGCAGCAACCGTATTTCTTCTTCGCCTTCGACTATTTCAGTTCCATCGAGAGGAAGAATCCGTTCGCGCTCGTGGATGCCTTCACGCGTGCCTTTCGGGATGGCGAAGGACCCTACCTCGTGATCAAGAGCATCAATGCGCAGTCTCGTCCGAAAGAACGTGATCGACTCCACCGCGCCATCGCCGGGCGAAGCGACATTGAATTGATCGAGCAGTATCTCCCCGAAGCCGACGTCGCCGAGTTAATGGCGGGCTGCGCCGCGTACGTATCACTCCACGCCGCCGAAGGACTCGGTCTCACGTTGCTCGAAGCAATGTTCCTCGGTCGACCGACCGTGGCCACGGCGTACTCGGGCAATCTCGACTTCATGCGTGAGGACACCAGCTACCTCGTTCCGTACACCCTGGTCCCCGTGCCCAGCGGTACCGAGCACTACGACCACGGCGGCACATGGGCGGCGGTCGACATTGACGCTGCGGCCGCAATTCTTCGCGAGATTGCGGCGGACCCCACGTCGGCCAATGCCCGTGGGCAACGGGGCCGTCAAGATGTCGTCGAGCGTTACTCCGCCGCAGCGACCGCCAACTTTGTACGCGCACGTTTGCGGGACATCGAACGAGAGATCACGGAACGACGCACGGTCGTCGACGAGGCGTCGACGATGTCGGCACGTGTTCGTCGGCGCTTTCGACGACTTTTGTGAGCGTCGATGGCCCCTCGTCACGAGGAGCGTCTGTAAGTATTGGGTAGTGGCCGAGGAACGCGAACACCAAAAATTGGCCTGGCGCGTCCGCTATTGGCGCAAGCATTTTCAGCGTCGTCGCGACGCGATGTTCGTGCAATGGCCCACCAGTGATCCCTTAGGTCACGCCCTGTGGGTGTGCTCGTGGCAACGCAGTGGATCCACGTGGTTGGCCGAAATGCTCGCGCAGCAACGCGGTACCCGCATTGTCTACGAGCCGGCCAATGTGCCGGACGGAGTCTTTTCCGGCGAGACGTCCGCCGAGAAAGAGTTGCCGATGGAGGGCGATCCGGCCACGTTCGCGATCATCCGAGCGCTGCGAGGTGTGGAGCGAGGTGAGTGGGTGGACCAAATGCCCGGTGCGCACCTCGTGCGACGACGCGTCGTCAAGGACGTACGAGGTGTCGGTATCGCTCCGTCGGTCCGGGAAAAATGTCCAGACACACCAGTCGTATTTCTCACGAGGCACCCCATTGCCGTGGCGCGATCAAAGGTGGCCCTGGGGTGGACGTCGCCAGCCGACGTAGCGGACGCGTTCGCCCACGAAATACAACAGTGGTGTCAGGTACACACGGCCGCTCTCCGCGATGAACGTCTCAGCAATGTCCACTTCGTCACGTACGAAGCCGTGCGGGATGAACCGCGCGCGCGTGTGGAGGCAATACGTGACTACGCCGTCACTTTCAACAGCACTTGGCGTGGACTGGACGTGAGCGCGATGGACCCCGGTCGCCCGTCGGCTACCAACTTCCGCAACACCGACGTCGTGGCCACCGAGGGGTGGGGCGACCTCGACCCCGCCTTGGTGCACCGCGCGACGGAGATTCTGGGTGATTACGGGTTCGACTCGATCTACAACGACCGGCCCGGCGCGCAATGTGAACTCGACACATTTGTTCATCATCTGCGGGCGGCAGCACACTGATGGAATTATCCGCTCTCTACCTTCCGCAGTTTCACCCGATCCCTGAGAACAACGAGTGGTGGGGAGACGGCTTTACCGAATGGACGAATGTTCGTAAAGCTCGCCCTCTCTTTCGCGGACATCGCCAGCCGGTCATTCCGGGGGAACTGGGCTACTACGACTTGCTCGATCCGACCGTGCGCGAGCGTCAAGTCGATCTCGCTCGCAACTATGGCGTCACGTCCTTTTGCTACTGGCATTACTGGTTTGCCGGGCGCCGACTCCTCGAGCGCCCCTTTGACGAAGTTCTCGCGTCGAAGAAGCCGGATTTCCCGTTCTTTCTCGGCTGGGCGAACCAATCGTGGTCGGGCATTTGGCACGGAGCACCGCACCGCATCCTCATGGAGCAGACGTATCCCGAGGGTGACGACCGAGCCCATTTTGACGCACTACTTCCCGCCTTCCGTGACGAACGCTACGTCCGCAGGGACGGTCGACCGGTGCTCCTCATCTTTTGTCCTGGCGATCTACCCCACCCGCGCCGATTCGTCGACACGTGGCAGACAATGGCGCGCGAGGCGGGACTCGAGGGCCTCTACCTCGTCGCGTGGCTCGAAGGCCGCGATTGGGGCGTCAATTACACGACACACGATACGGATGGATTCGACGCGGGTCTATATGTTCATTTTCCCTTCGATCGGGATTGGCGAACCCAGGTCCGTGACAAATTGCGCTCTCGCGACGAACGCTTCGGTCCCGGGCGCTACCCCTACGCCGGTCAGGTACCCCTCCCCCCGTCCTCGCTCGCCGGTCGCGTTCACGTGAGCGTGCAACCGAACTGGGACAACACGCCCCGCTCACAGCGTCGCGGGCAGGTGGCACTGCAAACCTCACCCACATCCTTCGAACGTCATTTGACTGACGCACTTCGCTACGAGATTGATCACTTCGACAGTGACCAACAATTGGTGGTCGTCAAGAGCTGGAACGAATGGGCGGAAGGCAACTACCTCGAACCCGACGAACGATTCGGGCGAGAATGGCTCGAGGCCGTGCAACGCGCCAAGGAAAAGGTGGTGCCGAAGTGAGCGTGGAGATCGAATCCAGTCACGAAGGTCGCGTGGAGACGTGGTGGCTCAATCGTCCCGAGGCACGAAATGCCGTGTCGTTGGACATGTGGCGTGCGGTGGCCGACCACGCGGACCGGGTACGGGCTGACCGCACGATTCGCGTCGTGGTGGTGCGAGGGCGGGGCGGACACTTCAGCGCCGGTGCCGACATTGCCCAGCTCGGGAGATCTCTCGCGTCGGACGCCGAAGGCGGTCACTATCGCTCGACCAACGCACGAGCCGAGCGCGCGCTCAGTTCACTTCCGTTGCCGACGGTGGCCGCGATCGAAGGTTTCTGCATCGGCGGCGGTGTCCAACTAGCTCTGAGCTGCGATCTACGTGTCGCGACCCCGTCGAGCCGATTCGCCATTACGCCGGCGAAACTCGGCATCGCGTATCCGGCGGCCGCCCTGCAACGTCTCGTGGCGGCCGTGGGCCCTTCTCACGCCAGCGAACTTCTACTGACCGCCGACATGATCGACGCTCCTCGAGCGCACGCCATGGGCCTCGTAAGCCGGTTGCACGATGATCTCGATGGCGCGGTGGACGAACTGGTGACGACATTGCTCTCTCGATCGGCGTTCACTCAAGCCGCCACGAAGTCCGTTATCGACGCACTCCTCAACGAAGTGGACATTGCCGAACTCGGCCGCGAATGGGAGCGACGATCCCTAGAGGTTGCGGATTTTGCTGAGGGTGCCCAAGCATTCGCCGAAAAGCGTGAGCCGTCATTTCGAGAACGACCCCCCATTGACTGAACACGTCGAAGGAGATGACATGCCACTCGATCCCTTTGCCCAGCAGATCAACGACCTCGTCGCCGGAGCCCGATCGGGCGGCGACCCGGGCGATCCGTCGGTCTTGCGTCAGCAGTGGCGTGACATGTTGCTCTTGTTACCCACCACGACACGGCAGTGCACGTCGACCACCCACCTCATTGCCGGCGTCCCGTGTCTCGTGGTGGCACCTCCGGCACCGAGCGGCGCAGTACTCGTCTGGTTTCACGGCGGTGGCTGGGTGTTGGGTGCTCCCGAACTCTCCATCGCGGAAGTCGATCAGCTCGCCGCTGATCTGAGCTGCCACGTCGTCAGCGTGGACTATCGCCTCGCTCCCGAACACTGCTTTCCGGCTGCCTACGACGACGCCGTCGCCGTCGCCTCGGCGCTCGTGTCCGGCGATGGCGGCTTTACCTACGACCGCGAACGAGTGGCCGTGGGCGGCGACTCGGCGGGAGGCAACCTCGCGGCGGCCGTCGCACAACACCTGGGTTCGCAACTTCGCGCGCAATTACTCGTCTACCCCGCCACCGACCTCGCCAGACAGAGTCCCGCGGCCGTCGAATACGCCGATGGCTACCTCTTGAGCTCACCGATGATGTCGTGGTTCGCGCACCAGTACGTCGGTGATGGCGACTACACCGATCCGCGGTGTTCGCCTTTGCGCGCCGATCGCGCCGTCCTCGCGAACTGTCCTCCCGCGCACGTGGTCGTCGCCGAGTTCGATCCTCTTCGCGATGACGGTTTCGACTACGCCCAGGCGTTGCGAGATGCGGGCGTCACCGTGTCCGTCGATCACCGCGAGGACATGATGCACGGATTCTTCGGTCTCGCCGCTGTCGTTCCCGCCGCCGCCGACGCCGTACGGGCCGCCGCCGCGGCGATTGCCGCGTTCTTCTAGAGCATCCACTTTTCGTACATTTCGCCTTCCTACGCTGTACCGAGATGTTCGACGCGCTGCGGCGCGCTTGGAAGGAGAGCAAATGGCAAAGAAGATCGTCGCCGAATTATTCGGCACCGCGATTCTCGTGTACGTCGCCTGTGGCGTAGCCACGGTGACATTGGGGACCTGGGCAGTAGGCGCCACGGGCGGAGTCTGGGGGCACAACGCCGGCATTTTGATCACGGCGCTCGCTTTCGGTCTCGTCCTAGCCGGACTGGCCTACGCCATTGGACCGGTCTCGGGCTGCCATGTCAACCCGGCTGTGACCATCGGCATGCTGGTGGCGAAGCGCATTTCGGCGGTCGACGCGGCGAGCTACATCGTGGCGCAATTCATCGGAGCAATCGCGGGTGCGGGACTCTTACTCGTGACTTTCCAATCGTCGCCCTTGTACCACAAGGCACTCGACGGCCTTGGCGCTGACGGCTACGGCAACAGCTCCATGATCCACGTGTCGGCCGGTGGCGCATTCCTCGTCGAAGTGATTTTGACGGCGATCTTCGTCTTCGTGATCCTCGGCGTCACCACCAAGAACGCTCAGGCCGCCACGGCGGGCTTGATCATTGGTCTGACCCTCGCCCTCGTGCACTTCTTCGGAATTCCGGTAACCGGTACGTCGGTGAACCCGGCCCGGTCCTTCGGTCCGGCCCTGTTCCTCGGCGGCACGGCGCTTAAGCAGGTCTGGTTGTTCCTCGTCGCACCTGTGGTGGGAGGCATCCTCGCCGCCATCTTGCACCAGTACTTCCGCGGCAGCGACGCCTGACGTCGTAAAGAACGAATCCCCCGGGCTCACCATGCCCGGGGGATTCGTTCTTTACGGGCGACGTGCTTGGATGGGAGGGTGACCCGCCCTCTTGATCACCTCGATCTCACGGCCACGCTGGACAAGACGACGTCCGCCGATCGAATTGCCGCCGCGCAAAAGCGTCTCGCGCACCTTCGCCTCTTTACAGCTGGTCTGCTCGACGCCAGCGGCTCGGGTCCCGGCATCATTGTTGTCTTTGAAGGATTCGACGCCGCCGGGAAGGGCGGCACCATTCGTCGCCTATCGAGCGCGCTGGATCCGCGACACGTTCGAGTCGTGCCGATTACGGTGCCCACGTCGGACGAGCAGGAACACCATTTTCTCTGGCGGTTCCAAGAGTCCTTGCCGCGACGTGGTGGTATGACGATTTACGACCGTTCGTGGTACGGGCGCACCCTCGTCGAACGAGTGGAGCGACTCATCGATCGAGATACCGCTTCGCGCTCCGCTCACGAGATTGTTGAGTTTGAACGCGCCCTCGCCAACGATCACTTCATCATTGTGAAGTTCTGGATGCATATTTCTGATGAGGAGCAACTTCGTCGCTTCCTCGAACGCCAGGACGACCCGTTGAAGCGATGGAAGCTCACGCCCGAAGATTGGCGAAATCGCGAAAAACGTGACGACTACGTCCAGGCCGTCAACGACATGATTGAAGCCACCGACCACGAACACGCCCGTTGGGATCTCGTCGCTGCTAATTCCAAGCATTACGCACGTGTCCACGTCCTGGAAACGCTCAACCGCCGCATCGAGCACGCCCTCGAAAACTGGGGTTACACCGTTCCGCCGTCACGCGGAGCGGACTACCTCGAAGCCAAGTAGTCAGTCCCCCGCAATCTCTGGAACACTGTTCGGGTGACTCAGCGCTACGGCATCACCATTCCTTTTGACGGCGTATCCCTTCAGGAGCATCGCCGCTGGTTTCATCTCCTCGCCGACCTCGGCTACAGCGACGTGTGGTCGGCGGAGGTCGATGGCACCGACGGCTTCACGCCACTGATCCTCGCGGCGGCGTGGGAGGAACGACTGCAATTGGGCGTGGCGGTCACGCCGGCCTACACACGCGGCCCCGGACTCCTGGCGATGTCGATTGCCTCCATGGCCGAAGCCGCACCCGGTCGATTCACGATGGGGCTCGGATCTTCATCGCTTCCCGTCGTCGAACGGTGGAACGGTATTGCCTTTGAGGAGCCGTACAAGAAGACACGTGACGTTCTGCGATTCGTGAACCGCGCGCTCGACGGAGAAAAGATCAACGACACCTTCGATACCTTCACCATCAAGGGCTTCAAACTGAGCCGGCCCGTCGCCCAACGTCCGCCCATCCTGCTCGGAGCTCTCCGTCCCGGGATGCTGCGGCTCGCCGGACGCGAGGCCGACGGTGCCATCCTCAACTGGTTGGCCGCCTCGGATGTCGCGCAATGTCGCGCGGAGGTCGGTGACGGCAAGACCATCGCGGCGCGCCTCTTCGTCATTCCGACGGAAGATAAGGACGCGGCTCGATTCATTGCGCGTCGCATGATCTCGTCCTATCTCACCGTCTCGACCTACGCAGAATTTCACCGTTGGCTCGGTCGAGGCGAGAAGTTGCAGCCCATGTGGGACGCCTGGGCCGCCGGAGATCGCAAGTTAGCGAACGAGGTGATCAGCGACGAGATTGTGGACGAGCTGATTATCCACGGCAGCTTCGTCGAGTGTCGCGACCACATCCAGCGCTTCATTGACGCCGGCATTGAGATTCCGACGCTCGCCGTCATTCCCTTCGGTGTCGATCTCGAAGACGCCGTCCGGGGCCTCGCGCCGCAACGATGACGACCCCTCTCGGTCGCGGGGCCGTGGATCGAGTTCTCGAGGCGACTGTGGTCGGAAGCTTCTCTCGCCTAGGTCCTCTCGTGCGACGCCGCACGCAGGACTGGACGGATATTCCCTCGATGACGGGTCGCACCGTTTTGGTCACGGGAGCGACCTCCGGGCTCGGCCTCGCGGCCACGCGTCGCTTCGCGGCACTCGGGGCGAACGTCGTCGGCATTGGACGAAATGAGCGCGTGCTCGATCAGCTCCGTGGAGAACTTGGCGACCAGGGTCTCTTCTGGCGTTTCGATCTCTCGGATCTCGACGACGTCAAACGACTCGCCCATCAGGCCAAGCACCTCAATCGACTCGACGTCATCGTCCACAACGCGGGTGCCCTGCTGTCGACGTACACACCTACTCGCCAGGACCTGGAGACGACATTCTCGGTGCACGTACTTGCACCGTACGTCATGACGAAGATCCTGGGACGCAGCGACGCCGCCCGCGAACGACGCGTCTTGTTCATGACATCCGGCGGTATGTATACGCAACCATTTCGTCTCGACGAATTGGAGATGACGTCGACGAATTATCGAGGCTCGGTCGCCTACGCGCGAGCCAAGCGAGCCCAGGTAGTTCTGGTGAGCGCGCTGCAGCGCGTCGAGCCCCCGGGCGGCCGTCGTTTTTACGCGGTACACCCGGGCTGGGCCGCAACGCCGGGCGTTCAGTCGAGTCTGCCCACGTTCAATCTTCTGACCAAGCCATTTCTCCGCACCGCAGATCAGGGAGTCGATGGGCTCGTATGGCTCGCCGCCACCGATCCGGCTCCGATCGGCGGTGGATTGTGGTTGGACCGAGAACAGCGACCTACCCATCGCAGCAAACGAATGGTGTCAAAGGACGACGTCGGCGACGAACAGTCGCTGACCGCGTATCTCGACGAACGCATGGCGTCAATTGGTATGTGATCGCCCCCACGGCGATCTCCTCCCGCGCCGCTTCCGTGACTGCTCACGCGCCGGAGCGATAGATTTCCCCACGTGCGATGCGATGAATTAATCCAGACGCTCGCGCAGCACCTACGAGAACTCGAACCGGACGTTCTCACCGTTCACGTTCCCGCGCGAGTGCGACGAACCTCCGCGCGCCGCGTATCGACGTTTCCTTATATGGACACCTCCACCATGTGGCTTCGTGGACCGCGGGGAGAATCTCGCGGCGTGTCGTGGGACCGCCATCTTGACATTGACTGTGTCGCCAACATGAGAGACATCGGCGCAGAGGACGATGCCGCTCTCATCGCCACCGTTCTCGAGATCACTCGCGTCGCGGGCGACGCGCTCTTCGACGGAGCGGGCAGGGGCGTCGCTCGCGTATCGAATGGCGTTCTCGTCTGGGGCGTCGGCGGCGAGAACCTGGCCGACGTGTTGCTGCCACCGGTCACGGTCTACGAACCAGAAATCGACATCTGAGACGCCCCGTACACTGGTTTTGAGGAGGTCATCATGGCCGAGAAGAGCAAGAAGAAGAAGCAGCGCGCGAAAAAGATTGGTGTTGTCGACACGATGTTCGCCCGCTTTGACATGGGTGGCGCGGCACGAGCCGAACTGCAGGAGTGCCCCGGACACGGCGAAACTTTCGTCACGATCTCGCGCACTGTCCCCGGTTTTAAGGACCTCGCGGTGGCAGCGAAGAATCTCATCGAAAAGGATGGTTGCGACATCGTCGTGGCCCTGGGGATGCCCGGATCGGCACCCATTGACAAGCAGTGCGCCCACGAGGCCGCTCAGGGCATCATGTTGGCGCAACTGCTGACGTCGACACCGATTCTTGAGGTCTTCGTGCACGAGGACGAGGCGAGCGACCCCGTCGTCCTCGCTTCCGTGTTTGATCAGCGTTCCCGCAAGCACGCGCGCAACGCGTACTGGATGCTCTTTGAACCCGAACAACTGTCACGCCGAGCGGGACAGGGCGTCCGACAAGGTTTCGAGGATGCCGGACCGCTTTCTCCGTCAGCGACGACGGCCGCCGCGGAATAAGACCGACATCGCCGATCACTCCGCGTGAGTGGTCACACTCCTAGCGCTCGGCCACATCTTTCGGCAGTCCGAGGACGCGCTCGGCGATGATGTTGCGCTGCACTACCGAGGTTCCACCACCAATGGTGAGTGCCTGGGCGTAGAGAAAGCCGTGATACCACGTGGCGCCGTCGGGGCCGTCAAGTCCGCTCGGACCACGGTCGGCAATCATGCCCGACGTGCCGGCGAGGTCGTGGGCCAAGTTCATGACCTCCTGGCCATGATCGTCAGCCAGCGCTTTACGCACGGATGCCTCGGGGCCTGGTTCCTTGCCCGCGAG